>OBLU010003938.1_pt1 | contig 13420 bp, 12 predicted proteins | sample 1518681 | NCBI WGS metagenome assembly OBLU01 (sample SAMEA3539304, study PRJEB22396) | soil metagenome | biome: tundra; feature: field; material: soil | place: USA | collected 2010-05 | depth 0.15 m | reverse complement strand
CGGCCGGCGTGAAGATCAGCTATTGCCGCATCTGCCGCCTGTGCCGCGCCGAGCGGCGGCGGAACCCGGCAACTCCCACCGCCGACTTCGTTAGCCGGAACGACCCGGCGAGTTGGGCAGTCGCAGCCCGCGCCTAAAGGTCGCTGAACCTCTTGCGGCGATTGTCCGGCTTATTCTCCGCGTCTGATGCGGTGAATACTCGATATAATCTCCGCATAGAGTGCGGAGATTGTATATCCACCAACCTTAGGATTGGCCCCGATTCGATTGGAACCGGGAGCGCCTCGCGGTTCGATGCAGGTGTCTCCGGTCCGATAGGCAGGGAGCGTTCATTTCGAGGCCCCCCCCGCTGCCCGCCTCGGCCGGGAAATGCGGACATTCCTGAACTGGTTCAACAAACCCACCACCATGGATCCGGTGCTGAAATCCGCTCAGGCGCACCTATGGTTCGTAACCATCCATCCCTTCGACGACGGCAACGGCCGCCTGGCGCGGGCCATTGCCGACATGTCTCTGGCGCGCTCCGAAAACAGTCCGCAACGATTCTACAGCATGTCGGCCCAAATCCAGCAGGAACGCGCCTCCTATTACGACATCCTGAAACGGACACAGAAGGGCACCATGGACATCACACCCTGGATGGATTGGTTTCTCGGCTGTCTGGGGCGCGCCATCGATGGGGCCCAAACTACGCTCGCCGCGGTCCTCGCCAAAGCGCGCTTTTGGGAATCGATCGCCGGCGTGGCGATCAACGAGCGCCAGCGCATGGTCGTCAACCGCCTGCTGGATGGCTTCCATGGCAAGCTCACCACATCGAAATATGCGAAGCTCGCCAAGTGCTCCCAGGACACCGCCCTGCGCGACATTCTGCCACTCGTCGAACGCGGCGTCCTGATCCGCGGTCCCGAAGGTGGACGCAGCACGAGCTACGAGCTCGCGCCTATTTCATGAGCAACCCAGAATCCCCAGCTTCTTCCCCACCCGCGCAAACACCTCCAGCGCCCGGTCCAAGTCCTCGCGCGTATGCGTTGCGGTAACGATGGTGCGCACGCGCGCCTTGCCTTCCGGCACCGTCGGAAACCCGATGCCGGTCGCCAGCACGCCTTCCTCGAACAGCGCCGCCGACAGCGCATACGCCGTGCGCGCCTCGCCCACAATCACCGGCGTGATGGGAGTTTCGCTAACTCCCGTGTTGAATCCCGCCGCGCTCAGACCCTGCTTGAAATATCGCGTGTTGTCCCACAGCGCCTGAATACGCTCCGGCTCTTCTTCCAGCACATCGAACGCGGCTATGCAGGAAGCCGCCACCGCCGGCGGATGCGAAGTCGAAAACAGGAACGGCCGCGCCCGGTGGTACAGAAACTCGATCAACGCCCGGCTGCCGCACACATACCCGCCCAGCACCCCGATCGCCTTCGAGAGCGTGCCCACCTGAATATGCACGCGCCCGTGCAAGCCGAAATGGTCGATCGTGCCGCGCCCATTGCGCCCCAGCACTCCGGAAGCGTGTGCGTCGTCCACCATCATGATGGCGCCGTGCTTCTCGGCAGCCTCCACCAGTCCGGGCAGCGGCCCGATATCGCCGTCCATCGAAAACACGCCATCCGTGATCAGCAGCTTGCGCCCCGGCTGTCCGTCAAGCTCCGCCAGCTTCCGTTCGGCCGCCGCCGTGTCCTTGTGCGGAAAGACGTGTATCTTGGCCCGCGAGAGCCGGCAGCCGTCGATGATGCTGGCGTGATTCAACTCGTCGGAAACGATGTGGTCTTCGGGAGTCAGGACCGCCGCCACGGTGCCCGCGTTGGCCGCGAACCCGGATTGAAACACCACGCACGCTTCCACATTCTTGAAGCGCGCGATGCGCTCCTCGAGCTGCATGTGCAGCGACATCGTTCCCGAAATCGTGCGCACCGCGCCCGACCCAACGCCGTAGCGCCGGGTGGCCTCCAGCGCCGCTTCCCGCAGCTTGGGATGCGTGGTCAGCCCCAGATAATTGTTGGACGCGAGGTTGATCACGTCCTTGCCGTCGAAGCGGGCTTCGGCGGCGCTCTCCGACTCCAAAACACGCAGCCGCTGATACGTTCCGGCCCGCTTCCAGGCTTCCAACTGCTCTCCCAAATAGGCTAGAGGATCGTTCATATCCCCCAGTCTAAGTCAAAACAGGAAGCCAGCAGTTAGTTAGCCTCCAGTGGCCATGTCTCCTGGCCTTGCCTCAGAATTGTGGGGCAGACCCCCGGTCTGCGCCCGGTCTGCGCGGGTCCCCTGGACCCGCTCTTTGGCGAGCGCAGCCCGCCCCTCTTCCCAATGCGACAATCGGACCAATGCCCAACCGCCAGCATCTGGTAGCCGTAGCCCGCGGCGACGCCCCGGCCGACCGCCTCATCCGCGGCGCTCGCGTCGTGAACGTCTATTCCGGCGAAATCCTGGAGGCCAACGTGGCGCTGGCCGCCGGCCGCATCGCCTACGTCGGTCCCCGCCAACCCGCCGCGCATGACATCCTCGACGCCGCGGGCCTCTACCTCACGCCCGGATGGATCGAGCCGCACGGACACCCCTGGCTGCTCTACAACCCCGTGAGCATGGTCGAGGGCATTCTCCCCGGTGGCACCACTCTGGTCTTCAACGACGATCTGTTCTTCTACCTGCAGGCCGGGCCGGATGGGTTCGCGCGCATGCTCGACGCCTTGCGCGGCTTGCCCGTTCGCTACCGCTGGCTGGTCCGATTGCTCTCCCAATCGCAATGGAACGGCGAAGCCGCGGAATTCGCCCTCGACAAGCTGCGTCCGCTGCTGGCGCGTCCGGAAGTGGCCGGTACCGCCGAACTCACCCGCTGGCCGGAAGTCATGCGCGGCAATCCTTGCGTGCTCGAGGGCATCGCCCACGCGCGAGCGCTGGGCAAGCGCGCCGACGGCCACACCGCCGGCGCATCTTATGAGAAGCTGAACGCCATCGCGGCATCCGGCATCGGCGCGTGCCACGAAGCCATCACCGCCCGCGACGTCATGGACCGCCTGCGCATCGGCCTCTGGACCATGCTGCGCCATAGCTCCCTTCGCCCCGACATGCCGGAACTCGCCCGCGCCATCACCGAAATGGGCGCAGATACGCGGCGTCTCATGCTCACCGTGGATGGCCCCGCGCCCGGCTTCATCGCCCACGGCGGCTTCATCGATGAAGCCTTGCGCCGCATCGTGGCCGCCGGCGTGCCCCCCGTGACCGCCATCCGGATGGCCACCATCAATCCCGCAACTTACTACCACATGGACGAAGAAGTGGGCGGCATCGCGCCTGGCCGCCTGGCGGACCTGGTGCTCCTGCCCGATCTGGAGCGCTTCCGCCCCGTGCGGGTCATCGCCAACGGCGTCGACGTGTTCCATGAGGGCCGTCTGTCCATCGATCTGCCAACGCTCGATTGGGATGCGTTGGGCATGCGTCCGCGCTTTGCTCCCGCCACGCACGCCTGCCTGCAGCCGGACTGGCAGCCGCCGGCCAATCTGCCGGTGATCGAATTCGTGAGCAACGTCGTCACACGCGCCGGTGGCTTCCATCCGTGGCAGGACGGCGCCGTGCCGGAAGGACTGGCGCTGGCGGTCCTGCTCGACCGCGGCGGCCGCTGGGCCGTGCCATGCTGGCTGCGCGGCTTCGCCCCGGCGCTGCAGGCGCTGGCCACCACCTACAACACCACCACGCACCTGCTGGTGATCGGCCGCCACCTGCCAGCCATGCGCCGCGCCGCCGAAACCGTGACCGGATTGGGCGGAGGCATCGCCACAGCCGATGGCTGGCAGTTCCCATTGCCCATTGCCGGCATGATGTCGCCCGAGCCCTTTGCCGCCACCGTGCGTGCGCAAGCCGATCTGGAGCGGCGCATGCGCGTGGCCGGCTTCCCCTTCGGCGACATCCTCTACGCGCTGCTCTTCCTGACTTGCGATTTCCTGCCCGGCTGGCGCCTCACCCCGCGCGGCGTCCTGGACGTGAAAACCGGAGAAATCGTCGCGCCGCCACTCATCGCCTAACCCGACCTATCGGCTTGCCTCCCGGACATCCCTGCCGGCAATAAGATCGCGCCCGCCACGGTATCCCTGCGCGGCAGGGAAAGTGGGTATAGAAACAGGAAGCCGGATGGCGCGTACGTTCTAAGCAGTTGTCGTTCCTTCCGACGCCCTGGCCAGTTGCAGAAAAGACAATTTAAGTTAAGCGCCGATGAACTAACCAAACACCGGTAATGCAAAGCCAAGTTCTCTGTTTTCAATCGGTCTTAACCCGCGGCCCTCGCTGAATGCCTTCTTCCGCCTCATAGTGCAGCAAGCGTCGCCCACCGATATCCCCGTATGTGGCACCCCGTAACCAAACTGTCTTTGATATTGGTGATATTGGGCCTTGACAGGATGCGCGGCTTAGGACATACTGAACCTGACGACCTGCGGCGGCGCACCGCAGCCTGGGACCCCTGGAAACCTGAAACAGCTTGATAGCGGCGTTTACAACCCGGTTTACACGCAGCCGCTCTACACTTACCAGGCCACCGTGACCGGGGGAGGCAAGGCCAATTTGGTCATCGTAACCACCCTGAACGACCAGGTCTTCGCTTATGACGCGGCACAAACCCAAACCAGCGCGAACCCGTGCAGCTCCTCGGGCGTGCCCTGGGGCACCTGGTATTGGGCGAAGAACCTCATCAATGACCTCGGCGATTGCGGCGGAAGCGCTGACCGGCGTGCTGTCGACACCTGTCGTCTACGTACATGACCAGGTCGTCTACCTCGTTGGGGGTTGCGAAAACACGACCGACAGTAGCATCCACTGGTACCTGCACGGGCTGAACCTGGCGGACGGCAGCGATAAGTTTACGCCCATAGACGTGGGCAAAGGCGTCTATGTTCCGTCGGCTGGGGGCGCCGCGGGCGCGACCTCCGGCACGCTGCCTTTCCAGGCCCAGTACCAGCTTCAGCGCGCCGCCCTATTGCTTGCAGCCAACGGCGATATCTATGTCGCTTTCGGGGTGGCCAACGGAAGCGAGACAGCGTTCGTTAGGTATCCATACCACGGTTGGCTGATCGGCTACCGCGTGACTCCGACGCTCAATTCTACGGCCAATTTCGCGTTCGCCTCGACGCCCGACTATGACTCAAGCAACGGCACGACGCCATGCAGCAACGTCCCCAACTATAGCAATACCGACGTCAGCAACCAATGCGGCCTGGGCGGGGCATCTGGATGTCGGGAAAGGGTCCGGCCATCTACAACGCTGGCGAGACCACCTACATCGTGGTCGGCACAGGCAATGGAGGAGTCCTGGCGGGTGGTTCTCTTCCCAGTTGGGGCAGCTCGATAGTGTCCTTCGATCTGAACACAACCTGCACGACCACAAGTTCTCCCACCCAATGCAGTCCCGCGGAGTTCTACACGCCAAGCAATTACAAGACCCTAAATGCCAACGACCAGGATATGGGCAACTCTGGCGTGGTGGTGACCGACACGCTGACCGGAGGCTCCAGCCAGCTTGTCGCGTTCGACAAGACGGGCGAGGGCTATGTGCTGAACCCCGGCAGCCTGCCCGGCTACAGCTCGTCCGACTGCACCAACTGCAAGTTCCAGGGTGCGGTCACCAACGGCGGCACCTGCAACGGAGCGGGCGGCAGCAACTATTGCGACATCATCAGCAGTCCGGTCTATTGGAACTCGTACCTGTTTTTGTGGCCTCGGGCGGAGGATCTGGACGGGTGCTACTGGAACAGCGGCCTCTTTTCCTGCCAGCCAAACACGAAAATCTACTCGAACGACGACCTTGAGCCATCCGGTTTCCCGGGCGGAAGCCTGGTACTCTCCGCTAACTGCACTAACTGCACGCTTTCCGGCTCCAATGCCATCTTATGGGGCATCGCCACTTCGAAAGCGGCCGTCCCGTACACGGAACCGGACGCTGCTCCGGACAATTTCAGCGCCAAGCTGAAGGCATACAGCCTGCTAACCCCCCCGCCCCAGAGCGGAACCACACCGAACTTCACCGTCGACGAAATATGGGCCAGCCCCATTTTTCTGGGTTCCATATTCGCGCAGCCGACGGTTGTAAACGGCAGCGTGTACGTGCCGAGGTACGGCCTCGGCGTGGAAGTCTTCTACCCCACCAACCAGTAGACGAGCGCACGGAGACGATCTATGTTCACGCCACCGAGCGCTCAAAGACGACTGTTGCCACTGGTCTTGCTTCTGATCGCGGCGGGCGCGGTCCGGGGCCAAGCGCCGCCCTCCGGCTCCGCAGCAAATAATGGGACACTTACGCTGTTAAATGACTTCAGCCAGGGATACGGCCAGCACGGGTGGCTCGTGGAAGTTTCACCAGGCACTTTCGCCGGCATAGCTATAGCGTCCAGCCCAGGTGGGAACGCATTCCTCCTAACCAGCCAGGGCGTGCTCAAATCAATATACGCCTTCGCGCTCAATGCGGGACCTATCCAGACCCTGGTTCAGGCCGTGAATAGACGGCTTTATGGCACGCAGCAGGCTCCGTTCGTGAATTTCAGTTTGGCCTTCGGCGGCAGCTTCCGGACCTACCCGCCGGTTCTCCCCTACGCCCCGATTTTCTCGATTCAAATGCCGGACGGCAGTTTGTACGGCACCGAACATACCCTGAACGGTCACAACGCGTTCGCGCGAATGACCCTGAACGGAACGCTGACAGTCCTGCACAACTTCTCCGCCCAGGAAGGCATCCCATATGTCCTGCCCCTCATGGCCTCCGACGGAAATTTCTACGGTATCTCGGGAATAGGCACCAGCCCCCCCCCAATAGCACCTCGGCGATGGTCTACCGGCTGACCCCCCAGCGCGATTTGACAATCTTAGCGACCTATCCGGACGGCCGAAAGGAGTACGCTCCCGGGAACTTCCATGAGACGCTACTCCAAGCCAGCAACGGCAAGCTGTACGGCACCGTCGGGCTGGGCGGCAAGCAGCGCGCGGGCGCCATCTTCGAGCTCTCCCTGGATGGCACTTACAAGGTGCTGCACGAGTTCACGGATTTTGTAAATGGCATCCCCACCTTCCTCACCGAGGCCACCGACGGGAACCTGTATGGCGTGACGGAGGGTCAGATCCAACTCGGCGGTTACAATACTCTCTATCGGATCAGCCCGTCCGGGAACTATGAACGGCTGCAGGTGCTCAACGGGGCGACGATTGGGAACTGCCCTTGCTGGCTAACGCAGGGCAGCGACAGCAGGTTCTACGGAACGGCCATGAACGGGGGCCCGGGGTTTGGCAGCGCATGGATCTGGGACCTGGGGTTGCCCAAGCCGCTGCCGAACGTCCACAAGCTGATCCCCGCCAGCGGTTCGGGAACGGAAGTGGTCGTCTGGGGCGAGAATCTGCTGGGGGCTACGGCGGTCACCTTCAACGGCACGCCCGCGGCCACTTTCCGCAACATGACCAAGAACTATGTTTTCGCCGCCGTGCCGGCGGGCGCGGCGAGCGGCCCTGTCACAATCACGACCCCGAACGGAACGGCGACCTCGCCTACATCGTTTGTCGTCCAGTAGGTGCCCGCGCGTGGCCACCACCCACAACATTACCGCGCACCGCCTCTAATCGGACGCCACCTGCCAGCTATGCGCCGGGCCGCCGAAACCGTGATCGAACTGTGCGGAGTCCTCGCCACCGCAGGTGGCTGGCCATTCCCCGGATCTGGAACAGCGCATGCGCGCGGCCGGCTTCCCCTTCGGCGACATCCTCTACGCGCTGCTCTTCCTGACTTGCGATTTCCTGCCCGGCTGGCGCCTCACCCCGCGCGGCGTCACGGATGTGAAAACCGGACAGATCGTGGTCCCCCCATCCGCCGCCTAGTACCGCTCTGGCCCTCCTGCCTGGGAAACCATATTGTGCGAGGCGACGACGGATGCTACGCTCGGTGAATCCGCCTGTGATCAATCTCTTTAGAAACGGACTCTCAACGAAGAATGCGCGTCTCGTGTTCTCCGCTAAGCTGGCTGCTCTGCTGGCTGCCGCACTTCCCTTGACGGCTCAATCCCCGGATCTGCTGAAGCAAATTGCGCATCCCCCTCTTCAGCATGTTGTCACCTTCGCCGCCGCAACCCCCGGCTATGGCCCGGAGAGTTTGATGGTGGCGTACAGCTTCCGCGAAGTCGATGTCAAGGACCAAGGCAGAGGTCAGACTATCGCCCTCGTAGACGCCTACGACGATCCAACCGCCGAAGCCGATCTGGCAACCTTCAGTACAAATTTCGGGTTGCCGGCCTGTACCACCGCCAATGGTTGTCTCAAGTTGGTCTACGCGGGTGGCACGAAGCCGCCGGCCGACACCAGCGGCTGGTCCAACGAAATTGCCATCGATACGCAGTGGGCACACGCCATGGCGCCCGCGGCCACCATCATGCTCGTCGAAGCCCAGAGCAGCAGCGTTAGGGATCTGATAGGCGCGGTGGATGCGGCGGTTCAGAATGGCGCCACCGTGGTTTCCATGAGTTGGATCGCATCCGAAGGTTCCAACGAGAGTCAGGCGGATACTCACTTCAACGTTACGGGTGTGACTTTCGTCGCGGCATCCGGCGACAGCGGACACGGTGTCGGGTATCCCTCGGCCTCGCCGTTTGTGGTGGCCGTCGGGGGCACTTCTCTTTACGTCAATACCAACGGCTCCTGGGCGAGTGAAACGGCTTGGTCGGGGTCGGGCGGCGGCACTAGCAGGTTCGAAGCCGAACCGTCTTACCAGACAGGCGTCCAGACCACCGGCAAGCGCGGCGTTCCCGACGTGGCTTATGATGGAAACCCGAATACCGGGGTTCCGTCCTACAATAGTTACGCCTGCGGCGCGTGCTTGACCGGCTGGGGGCAATGGGGCGGCACCTCGATCGGCACTCCGCAGTGGGCGGCCTTGTTTGCCATCGCCAATTCCCTGCGCGTACGGGCAGGGAAGACCACGCTGACCCAGCCGCAAGTCGTACTGTATCCCGCCGCCGAAACCGCCTATCACGACATTACTTCGGGCAGCAATGGCGCCTGCGGGTCACAGTGCCAAGCCGGCCCCGGGTATGATTTTGTGACTGGTCTTGGCTCCCCAATCGGCCGTGCGCTGATTCTCAAATTGGTGGAGTCCCGGTAACAAGGCGGCTGAAGACAGAAGACAGAAGTCAGAATCGCGGCTGCTATTCTGACTCCTGATCTGTGACTCCTGACTTCTTCAGTAGCAACGCCCAGTCCAGCCATCCGGGGGCCTGCGGAGATTTCCAGCGCGGTCCTTCGACTGGCGGCAAGGGCACCCATTCTCCGGTGAAGGCGCTGAACCAGGCCGCCTCGTAGCGCCCCGGTTCGAGCGTCACGGTCACATCGCCGCCGTTCGGCAGGTAGACCGCGTAAATCTCGCCCGGCTTCGCCAGGCAATATGCGCCGCTGTTGACCAGTCCGTCGTGCGGATCGGTCTTCCACCACTCAAAGCTTGTAAAGAAGTCCACCATGTGCTCGTAGCCCTTGAGCATCACCATGGTATCGTCGCCGCGCCCGTTGATCCAGCCGCCTCCGGTATCGGGCCAGATGTTCGTGCCGCGCCGCGCGCTCTCCCCCGCGGTGCCGTAGGCGCCGGCCATGGCGATATCCCAAGCCACGTGCCGCAGCGTCTCCGCCGAATCCGACCCCATGCCCGGCGCCCAGTGCGGGTAGTGATCCTCGTAGCCGTACTCTTCATTCGTCTGCGGAATGATGCGCCCGGTCTTCAGTTGGATCTGCCGCTCCTCCAACATCAGGGCGTGCTGTGTGCGCGACCAGTCTTGAATCGAAGTGAACCCAAACCACGCGGCGGCCCGGTCCTGATGCTCGCGATGCACGGGATGGCTGGTGGCCAGATGCCGGTAAGGGTCCCAGCCTTCGAGCAGCGTGCCGGTTTCGTGCGCCCACTTCTCGTCGCGAAAGCTGTCGAGGTCGTCGCCCAGGTCCCAGGTGATGTTCGAGAATGCGCCCAGGCGCGCGGTGGCATAACGCAGATAGCGGTGCTCGTCCTCGCTGCCCGCGCCCGGGTGGATGTGGCCGTCGCCGATGTCCTGGACCACGGAGACGATCATGTCGCGCTCCCGGGCAAAGCGCAGCATGCGCTCGTACCGGCGCCAGTAGGCCGTGTCGAAGCGCGTAAAGTCGATGCCCGGATTGTCGTAGCTCTCCGGCCGCTGGGCGACCCACGGCCGCAGAAACAGCGTGAAGTTGTCGCCCGTCATCGCCGGTTCGCCGTACATCGTGAACGTCCCGCCGGAGAGCAGCACCCGCATGCGGTTGATCTTCAGGCCGCTTAGGCGCTGGATGGAATTCCGTATGAATCGCTCGTCGCGCCAGCCCATCAGCCAGAAGGCGGTGGTGCCGTTGAAGAAGTAGTGTTCGCCCGTGCCTTCCCAAATGAAATGCCACGGGTACTGCGGATCCACGCGGATGGGGCCGCGCCGGTGGCCGCCCGTAGCTTCGAAACCGCCGTCATAGGTTTTTTCGAAATCGCCCTGCCGGTAGACCACCGAGTATTTGTAATCGCCCGGCGCAGACGGCATGAAGCGAATACGGAAGACGCTCCCGCCGGGCGCGTCGCAGAAGCCATCCACCTGGACGCTCTCGGCGGCGCCGCGTTTGGAGAACGATCCGGCGAGGGTGGCGCCGGTGAAGGGATTGCCTGCGCCGGGTGCGGCGATGGCGGCGGTGACTTCGACGAAGTCATACGCAGCGACGCGCGGGGCGGACTGGGAGAATGACACATCGGCCGGCGCTGCCGCCAATAGCACAGGCAACGCAAGTATGCTGGCGCACAGGTAACGGAACATGCCCCCACTGTAGCGCTTTGGTGGGGCAGACCTCCAGGTCTGCGCGGGTCCTCCAGGACCCGCCCCCGCCGGGCCTGCTATCATGAGTTCCATCATGCCCGATCTCAGTTCGGTGTCCGCTCCGATGTCCGAAGCCGTCACCCACAATATCCGCGTGGAGGTTCTGTCGCAGTACTCAGCCGAGAACTCACGGCCGCTGCAGGACGAATGGGTGTTCCAATACACGGTGCGCATTACGAATCAGGGCGCCGAGACCGTGCAGCTTCTCAGCCGCCACTGGATCATTACCGATGCCCTGGACCACATCGAAGAAGTCACAGGTCCGGGCGTGATCGGCGAGCAGCCGGTGCTGGCGCCGGGCGAATCCTTCAAATACTCGTCGTGGTGCCCGCTCAAGACTCCCATGGGCATGATGCACGGCACGTATCAGATGGTCCGCACGGACGGGAGCCGCTTCGACATTGAGATCGCGCCTTTCGCGCTGAAAGCCCGATACACGGTGAATTGACTGGTGGGGCAGGCCCTTGGCCTGCGGCGGCCTCTCAGGCCGCCAGCGCGCGCTAGCGCGCCTTTTTCATACCCCGTTGTGGCCGCAGGCCATGGGCATTCACGCATCTGGGCCCATCTCAGATCCGCTGATAACAAACGCCCAACACCAATCGGTCAGCCGGATCCCCGCTGCCACCGTGCTATCCTCGCTTCGGGTAGATTATCGGGAAGAAGACCCTCCTCGGCGGCCATGTTACATGGTTACATGCACAATTTAGCCCAACGAACGCACAACAACCCGTGAAAATTACCGAACGAACCGAAAAAATGGGGGTATATACTATGCACAAATGGGGGTATTAGTCAACCGTAATTGATTCGCGGTGCAACCCGGAAGCAGTTACAGCCACCGTCTGGTCGGCAATGCCGGGAATCAGGTACGCGGTTCCGCATCCGAAATGGGATCTCCGATAGGGACTCTCAAGAGCATCGAAATGCAGACCGGGATCAAACTGAGACGATCCGTCGCTGTGGGAGGAAGTTTAGCGTCATGGACTACCTTGCATATCTGCACAAGGACCGGAACTCCGATTTCGGCGTCAGCTTTCCGGATTTTCCTGGCTGCATTACCGCTGGCCGGACGCTGGAGGAGGCGCACCGCATGGCTGCCGAAGCACTGGCGCTGCACATTGCTGGAATGGCTGAGGACGGCGAGACCATCCCGGAGCCGTCGACGCTGGACGCTTTGGCGGAAGATCCGGCCATGAAGCACGCGGTGGCGTTTCTGGTTCATGTCAAGCTGGAGGCAGAGCGGACGGTGCGGATCAACATCACGGCGCGGGCCAAGCAGGTGGAGCTGATCGACCAACTGGCCGGCAAGGCGGGCATGACGCGGTCGGCGTATATGGTGCAGTCTGCGCTCAACCGTTTTCCGAGACAGCCAAGGCCCGCTGCCGCAACCAAGTTGCCGAAGGGTAAGGCGCGGCACGCGGCGCGGTAGGCCGGTCGGGATCTCGTTGTCGTCGACGCGAGATCATCGCCCAATCCCCCACCGCCTAACCCCCAGTCCACTCCCGGAACGTCCATTCCCAAAACCGGACACTTTCACATTCCCCGCCCCCCGCCCCTAACCTTTTTCCCCCAAAGGAGTCATAATGTTACCAGCCCCGGAACGATTGGCAGGCGCCGTGCCTCTCCCTCCGTGGAACCGAACATGGATGTACCTCGAAAAGACGCAGCCAAGAAACGCCTCATCAAGCGCATTATCATCGGGTTAGTGATACTCATCCTCCTGGTGCCCGTCGGGTACTATGTGGGAGTCCCGTTTATCTTCAAAGGACGGCTGAAGCCCGCCGCGCCCGGCGTGGAACTCTCCACCCTGTGGCCCGATTCGGTGCGCCGCGGTCCCATGGTCCTCGAAGTCCGCGGCCTGGGCACGCTGGTCCCCGAAGATACCCTGCTAATCCCCGCCCAAACGGACGGCCGCATCGAGAAGATCCTCATCAAACCCGGCACACCGGTGAAGCCGGACAGCATCATCCTGGTCATGAGCAATCAGGAGCTGCAGACCGCCCTGCTGGATGCCGAATACACGCTCAAAGCCGCGCAAGCCTCTTACACCGATCTGCGGGTGACCCTGGAAAAGCAAGGGCTGGACCTGAAAGCCAACGCCGCGCAAGTGTCCGCCGATTACCATACCGCGCAACTCAAGGCCGAACGCGACGACGCGCTGGTGAAAGAGGGCCTGGTGGCCCCGGTGGATGCCAAGATTTCCGACGTGACCGCGCAGGAGCTATCCACGCGCAACGAGATCGAGGAAAAGCGCCTCAGCATCAACCAGGAGTCGGTCGAAGCCCAGTTGGCCGCGCAGAAAGTCAAGGTCGACCAGTTTGAATCACAGTACAAGCTGAAACAGCAGCAGGTGGAGGAGCTCAAGGTGCGGGCCGGTGCGGAAGGCATGCTGCAGGCGCTGCCGGAATTGCAAAAGGTCGAGGAAGGTCAGAAAGTGTTGGCCGGAACCGCGCTGGGTAAAGTCGCGCAACCCTCGCACCTGAAGGCCGAGCTCAAGATTGCGGAGACCCAGGCCAAGGACGTCACCATCGGCCAGCCGGCCGTCATCGACACGC
>OBLU010003937.1_pt1 | contig 13421 bp, 11 predicted proteins | sample 1518681 | NCBI WGS metagenome assembly OBLU01 (sample SAMEA3539304, study PRJEB22396) | soil metagenome | biome: tundra; feature: field; material: soil | place: USA | collected 2010-05 | depth 0.15 m | reverse complement strand
ACCGATTTGTGCAGCGCGGAGATGATGTTGTAATGCTCTTCGCCGCCTTTGTCGTAGAGCAAAACCCGCTTCTGGAGGGCTTCCTGGATGGTCGCTTCGGTGATCGCGGTGGCTGCGGGCGGAGACGCGGCTAGCCGCGTCTCTAGGGATAGCGCGGCAGCTACTTCCAGGACGTTGTAGGCGCTGCGGGCGTCTCCGCTCGAGTAGGCGGCGATTTTGCGCAGACTTTCTTCAGATGCTTCGAGATGCATCTGGCCGAGGCCGCGCTCGGTATCGTCGAGTGCGCGACGCAGAAGAACAACGATCTGATCTTCAGTCAATGGGTTCAGCACATAAACGCGGCAGCGCGAGAGAAGGGCTGAGTTGATTTCGAAGGATGGATTTTCGGTGGTGGCGCCGATCAGGCGGATGCTGCCTTTTTCCACGTGCGGGAGGAAGGCATCCTGCTGCGCTTTGTTGAAGCGGTGAATTTCGTCGACGAAGACGATGGTGCGCGTGCCGTACTGGCGGGCGCGGTCGGCGTCGCTCATGACCTGCTTGATTTCCTTGATGCCGGCGAGAACGGCGGAAAACTCGATGAAGTCGGCCTTGGTGATGCGGGCAATGATTTTGGCGAGAGTCGTTTTGCCGGTGCCGGGGGGGCCCCAGAAGATCATCGAGGTGGGGTCATCGCGCTCGATTTGCACGCGCAACGGTTTGCCGGGGCCGACGAGATGCTCTTGCCCCACGAACTCATCGAGCATGCGCGGACGCATGCGATCGGCGAGAGGGCGCGCGCCTAGGGCGGCGGGGTCGTCGTTCGGGATGGGGGCGAAGAGGTTCATTTGTGATTGGTGATTTGTAATTGGTAATTTAAAAACCAACCCACGGTTCAAGTTACAAAATTACAAACTACAAATTACCAATTACAAATTCTCCTCTCACTTTCGGTTTCTTGCTGCTTCGTACAATACGATGCTGGCGGCGACTCCGGCGTTTAGGGATTCGACCTGCCGGGCTTGCGGGATGGCCAGGGTTTCGTCCATCTCGCGCATGAGTTCACGGGACAGACCGGCGCCTTCGTTGCCGATGAAGATTGCCAGCGGCAGAGTCCATGAGACTTGGGGCAGCGGAGTTCCCTGGTGGGAGGATGTTGCCAGCAGGCGGACACCATGGGCGCGGAGAATTGGAATCAGTTCCGGGGAAGAGATGCGCAGGAAGGGCAGGCGGAAGATTGAGCCTGCCGAGCCGCGCAGGACTTTCCAGTTGTAAGGACTGACGGTCCCTTCGGCAAGAAAGACTCCAGCGGCGCCAAAAGCCTCGGCCGAGCGCAGAATCGTGCCCAGGTTGCCGGGATCTTGCACACCCGCTACTACGACGAATGGGCCGTCGCTGGAGCGGTCGAGCAATTGGGCGGAAGAGAAAGCCGGCAGCTTAAGCAGGGCTGCCACTCCCTGGGGCGCGTCGCTCGGGACTATGGAACTAAAAAGAGCATTGGGCAGGACTAGGGTTTCGGTGCGTGCGTTGATTTGGGGCAGGAGTTTTTCGGCGAGAGGGCGTGCCGACTCACTGAAAAATACGCTGTCGAGGTGCTGGCCGCTGCGCAATGCCTCTTCGAGCAGCTTGATGCCTTCGATGGCGCACTCGCCCTGCGGAGTGAGCTGGGCGCGTCGAAAGGCGAGCCGCAATTCTTTCAGCCGCTGATTGTGGCGGCCGGGGGCGGGACGCAAACGGTCCGCTTGACTACGAGTTCGCGGGGCCTTCGCGTCCTGTTTCATGGGTTGGTTCCGGGGACAGGATGTATGGTACATTTCATTGTTTATGCGGACAATGCTTACGCCCGCATTCTTTACGCCAACCATCAGGAAGGAACCAGAGTGCTCGCGGAAATTCTCAAGATTCACGCCGTAACGCCCGAAGCTTCGCTGATCAAGTATGCCGCCGAGCAGATCCAGGCCGGGCAGGTGCTGGGCATGCCGACCGACACTTTTTACGGGCTGGCGGCCGACCCTTTCAACCTGCGCGCAGTGGAGCGAGTCTATGAGATCAAATCGCGGCTGCGGCACAAGCCCCTGTCGCTGCTGATTGAGAACGTAGATCAGGCGGAAGAGTTTGCGCGTCCCTTGCCGGATGATTTTCATCTTCTGGCGCGGCGCTTCTGGCCGGGACCGCTCACCATGATTGTGCCGGCAGCGTCGCATCTGCCGCTGAAGGTAACGGCGAACACGGGCAACGTAGCGCTGCGGGTGCCGGCGTCCGAAATTCCGCTGGCGGTGGTGCGCGCGGCAAAGATTCCGATTACTGCGACCTCCGCCAACCTGAGCGGCGCGACCGAATGCACCACTGCGGAGCAGGTTCGGGAGCAGCTACGGGACCGTATCGCGCTGATCGTGGATGGCGGGCCGTCTCCGCGGACAACTTCGTCGACGATCGTGCATTTCAGAGAAGATGGAACCTGGCAGATTTTGCGCGAAGGCGCGATTCCCGCCAAAGACATCGTCGAAGCGTTGTCGTAGAGCAGGTTTCAAAGTTGCGAGGTTTCAGAGTTTTCAAGGTGCAGTCTTTTGACTGACACTCTGATCGGCCCTCCAACTGATCTGCCCCTTCTGGAAGCCTTGGACTCTGAAACCTTGAAACCTGGGTCTATGTGGATGCGTCCTTGGTCGCTATTGTTGACGGCGGCGGTGGGAGCGCTGTTGCTGTTCTTCGGCATTACGGGGATGCGCATTACGCGCGCGGCGGCGGAAGAGCCGGTCAACAAAGCGGACGTGATTGCAGTTTTCGGAGCTGCTGAGTATGCGGGGCGTCCTTCGCCGGTTTACCGGGCGCGGCTCGATCATTCTTACGAACTGTTTCAGAAGGGAATGGCGCCGGTAGTGATCACGACGGGGGGAGCGGCGCAGGACCCGGAGTTCAGCGAGGGTGGCGTGGGCAGGGATTATCTGGTCCGGCGCGGTATTCCGGAGCAGGCTTTGATCGCGGAGACGCAAGGTTCCGATACGGCGCAGTCAGCGGCCCGGGTCGCTAACATCATGCGCGCAAACGGGATGCGGAGCTGCATTGCGGTCAGCGATGCGTACCATGTGTTTCGCATTCGCGCGTTGTTGGAGCACGAAGGCGTGGGTGTGGAGGTGGCGCCGAGGCCAGAATCGCGTCCGCGACATGTTTGGGACCGGTTCACGGCGGTGATGCGCGAGGCGGCGAGTTATTTAGTGTGGAAGGCGGGGATGACGTAGAGGGCTGCGGGCTTCGAGCGATCAGATTCCGTCCGTTTGGAGTTGTGACAAACCTGCGAGACTCGACGTATCCTAACTACTGTTTTCCCGCCCTCACGAGTTTGTGGGAGAACTCAGTCGTCCCTCCGGGATTTGAATCATTCTGCCCTCTTTCCCAGCGCTGAAGCGCTGGGCTAAGCTCGTACGCCCCTCCGGGGCTAAGCTCGTACGGCCCTGCTGGGCTGAGCTCGTAGGCCCCTCCGGGGTTATGCTCATACGCTCCTGAGGGGCTGGATTTTCGGGTATTTCATTTTCGTTCCACGGAATATCGTTTGCCGCACTGCTACCAACCCATCTTCTCTCGCAAAGTGGTGACGTGGGCTATGTGATGGCGGCCGTGCCAGGCGTAGAGAGCTAGAGTTTTTTCCAGCGACATAGGTCCCAGTTCAGGATGGCGATACGTACGCTTCCATTCCGTGCCGGTGAACTGGCGGAGCATCAGCATCCAGCGCTGGTGCAGGGAATCGAGCAAGCCGAGCGATACTTCGATTGGGGCGTGCTTGGCCTCGGGCAGCTCCGCCCAGAGGTTTTCCATGTAGGGCTTGATGGTGGGCTCATCTTCGGTGAGGGCCAGCTTGAAACGGATGTAGGAGTTCATGTGGCTGTCGGCGACATGATGGGCCAGTTGCCGCAACGTCCAGCCACCATCACGATAGGGAGTATCGAGTTGCTGCTCGGAGAGTCCGCGGAGCGCGGTGCGCAACCGCGGAGGAGTTTGCTCGATCTCGGCCAGGTATTGCACCTGTTGTTCTGCTGTCGGCGGGCCGGTGTAGGTAAACTTTCCAATCGGATAGCGGGGATCAGACATGAATTTCCCTCCGGTGGATAGATGAATTGGGAGTGCAAGGGGGCGCAAAAAATGCTGCGAGCGATCGAGGCTTAACGATCAATGGACGATCAATGATCAATGACCCGGGGCTATCGTGCAGTGACTACCGCACCATGGCGAGGATGCGAACGTTGGCCTCGCCGGGCTTCTTGTCTTTCAGGGTAGCGACGGTGGGAGCGACGATGATGAGGGAGCCGGTCGGCGGCAGAGCGGTGAAGCGCTTCGTTCTTTCCACCACGTAGCTGCCGTGGAGGGCGAGTTGGTGTGCCAGCGTGTGGTCGGAGCTCAAGTTGGCGGGCGTCTCGAGGGCAAATCCGATGGTGTAGCGAGCATCGATGAGGAACATCGCAGCCTCGCGGGTGATGGGAAACGGCGTGCCTGGCCGGTCAGCAGTTGCAGAATCATCGGGGGCGGCGTTCATCTTTCTGTTTTGGTTGTTGTCCTGGATAACCTCAGTCGCTCGGATGGCAACTACAGCTCCTTGCGGAATGATTCCGTGTTGCGATTCCCAGGCAGCGATATCGTCGAGCGAAACTTGGCGCGAGCTGTCGTTGGGCGTGAATCTGGGCGCGAGGTTGGGCGCGAAGGTGGAGACGGCAGGTCCTTCGCTTCGTTCAGGATGACAAGTCAGGTCAATGACTACCAGCGGAGCTACCAGGCGGCCTGGCGGAATTTGCGCGGCGGTCCAAGTGCCGGGGATCAGGGAATCCGGAGCGATGATATGGGTTATGAAGGTTACGTCTCGTCCTCTGGTTAGATCGATCACATGCGAATAGCGATCCTGGGGCGTGGGTCTGGGCCGCCGTTCGGCGAACAAAAGAATGGCGAGCACGAGCGCGTAGGCGATGATGAAACTGCGAATCCGCATTTATTTCCCTGGCTGAATTTAAGTGCTGGATCTATTGTTGTCCCGCAGGCGCTGTAGTGCAAACCCGGCTGGACATGGCCTCCGGAGTGGCCTTCAGTGCCTGCGAATTCCGCGAGTTGTCGGTCGAAGTTGCTGGTAAGAACCTCGCTTCGCTGCCTAGCTGCTGGCACAAAAGCAGGATCAAGGGCAAAGGCAGCGGGCGGGCGCGCCCGCTCCACACGGGCTGACTTGCGTTAGCCATCAGCTAGGGCGGGCGAACCGCCCGTCTCTCCAAGAACCGCGTCTTTTCACTACGCTTATTCGAGTAGGAAACTTTCGTTTCCGATTCCATATTTCGGGCGGGAGGGGCGGCAGGGTAAAATACAGTTAACTTTTCCAGTTAACCTTTCAAGTTAGCTTTCAGGCCCATGGCAATCGCCGATTCCAGGCGGGAAGTCTTACTTCCTGGCGGCTCCTGGAGGCATTGCAAGGAACGATTTTAGAAACCGAGGACCGATGTTCGGCCGCGAAGAAAAGGTTTCCGCGCTCCGCCTTACAGCCGTGCAGTACGTCGTGCTGTTTATTTTCCTTCTTTTGGCATACGGGTTGTGGCGGCTGCAGGTGATGCACAGCGATGAGTACGCTTTGCTGGCGGAGAAGAACCGCGTCCGCAATGTGCCGATTCTTGCGCCCCGGGGCAAGATCCTGGATCGCGAGGGGCGGATTATCGTCGATAACTATCCATCGTTTTCGGCGCTTCTGCTGCGCGATTCCACGCGCGATCTGAACGCCGACGCGGACACCATTGCCAGCGGCCTGCACCTGAACCCGGCGGATGTGCGGCAGCGCATACGGCATTTCGCGTCGATGCCGCAGTACCAGCCGATTTTCCTGAAGGAAGACATCACGCCCGACGAGCTGGCTTTCATTGAATCGCACAAGAACGAACTTCCTGAACTGGAAACCATCATGGCGCACCGGCGGCTGTATCCGCGGAATGGATTTATGGCGCACCTGATCGGCTACGTCGGGGAAGTCACCGAGGACATGCTCAACCAGCCGCAGTTCGAACTCTTCAATCCGGGCGACGTGGTGGGCGTGAGCGGAGTGGAGAAGCAGTACAACACGATTCTGATGGGGAAGAACGGGTCGAGGCGCGCGATTGTCGACAGCCGCGGGCGGGAAGTTGGCCGGCTGGACGAAACGCCGGCGGAACCGGGCAAGCAGCTCAAGCTGACGGTGGATCTCGATCTGCAGATTGCGGCCGAGCAGGCGCTGGAGGGGAGGAACGGGGCGGTGGTGGCGATGAATCCGCGCACCGGAGAGATTCTGGCGATGGTGAGCCGGCCGACGTTCGATCCCAATGATTTCGCGGTGAAGATTTCGAGAGACGAGTGGACGAAGCTGATCAGCGATGAGAACCATCCCCTGCTGAACAAGGCAATTCAGGCGCAACTGGCGCCCGGGTCGGTGTTCAAGATCATCATGGCGACGGCGGGGTTGCAGGAGGGCGTGGCCCAAACCATGCATGTGAATTGCGGCGGCGGCGCTAATTTTTATGGCCGCTATTTTAAGTGCTGGGTGGTGGCTGAGCACCGCACGCACGGCGTGGTCGAGATCAGCAAAGCCATCTATCAGTCGTGCGACGTTTTCTTTTACACGCTCGCCGAGAAGCTGGGCATCGATCGCATTGCCAAGTATGCGACCGCGTTCGGACTGGGGCAGAAGACGGGCATCGACCTGCCTCAGGAAGTGAGCGGCGTGATGCCGTCGGAAGAGTGGAAGATCCGCAACTTCAAGCAGAAGTGGTATGCGGGAGAGACAATTTCTGTGGGCATCGGCCAGGGAGCGGTGGCGACCACGCCGATGCAACTGGCGCGCGCCTTGGGCGCGATCGCCAGCGGTGGGCTGCTGCGGCGTCCGCACGTCATCAATCCTACGGACTTGCCTGCGAATGTGGTTCCAGCGGCGAGTACTCCCGATGAAGTTCGAGTGCCGATGGATCCGGAAAACTGGGAACTGATCACCGACGCTATGGCGAACGTGCTCGCGCCGATTGGAACCGCGCCCAGCGCGCACCTGCAAGGTATCGATATGGCGGGTAAGACGGGCAGCGCGCAGACGATCAGCAACGCGTTGAAGGCGAAGCTGGGTGCAGGTGGGAAAAAATTCAAGGACAATGGGTGGTTTGTGGGCGTGGAGCCGAGAAGGAGTCCGGAAATTGTGGTGTGCACCTTGCTGGAAGAAGGGGAGCACGGATATCTCGCCGCCCGGACTACGGCGCAGGTGATTAAAGCCTATGTCGAAAAACAGCGTCGGCAGCCGACCAAAGTTGCGGGCTCGGGCAACGGCACAGTCGAGATCGGGGCGGTGTGGACCGACTCCAGCGAAGACGGGAGCAAGAGCGAAAGTTTGCGGGCAGGCCGGTTTCTGGTTGAGGTGGCGGGCAAGCGAGCGCCGTTGGCGGCGGTGGCGCCGGGACTGCACCACTAGGCATCTTCTAAAGATCGATGGGTAATGGCGGGAGCCCTCGAGAGTGTGCGGGAGTATCGGTCGTCCCTCCGGGACTGGATTTCCCGGTAGCTCGAAGCTGGATTCTTCGGCATAGACCTCTAGTGGACATTCGCGACAAAATCCCAATCCTTTACTGATCGTGGTAGTTTGATTCTGGAATGAAGAATGCTGCCGATCTTGCTCTGGATGCTGCGACCGTGCGCGGAGTAACTTATGGCGACGCGCGACTGGTGTCGATCCGGAACCGCTCGCTGACTTCCAAAAATGGACGGGTGGGGCACGCGTCGGAGTCCGAGTCTCTGGGCATCGGGGTGCGCGTGATTGCGGACGGGGCGTGGGGATTTGCGGCGTCCGCGGACTTGAGCCGCGCTGCGGTGGAAGCGACTGCCGCGCGTGCGGTTGAGATCGCGAAAGCGTCGGCGCGGGTGAAGCGCGAAGATGTTCGCCTGGCTCCCGAATCGGCGGCGGTGGCGGAGTGGACAACGCCAATTAAGGTGGATCCGTTCACCATATCGGTGGAGCAGAGTCTGGATCTCTTGCTGAGGGTGGATGCGGAAATGCGGGCAGTTGCCGGCGTCACGCTGGCCGAGACCGGCATGAACTTCCAGCGCGAAGAGTCGTGGTTTCTTTCTTCCGAGGGCGCTGACATTCATCAGACAAAGTACTCGACTGGCGCTGGTTATACGGCTTACGCATTTGCGGGTTCGGAGATTCAGAAGCGGTCCTATCCCAATTCGTTCGGCGGCCAATGGCAGAACCGCGGCTATGAACAGATCGAAGAGATGAAATTGCTGGAGAACGCGCGGCGCGTAGCCGAAGAAGCCGTCGCATTGCATCATGCCGATCAATGTCCGGCAGGCGCTTACACAGTTGTCCTGGATGGATCGCAACTGGGCTTGCAGATTCACGAATCGATCGGGCATCCGATTGAACTGGATCGCGTGCTCGGGATGGAGGCGAATTTTGCGGGAACTTCATTTCTTACGCTCGAAAAACTGGGAAAGTTGCGCTATGGCAGCGAGTTGGTCAACGTTGTGGCCGACGCCCGTCCAGAGCACGGACCGGGGCTCGGGACATTCGCCTACGACGATGAGGGTGTGGCTGCACAGTCGACACCGATCATCACGAACGGACGCTTTACCGGGTATCTGAGTTCGCGCGAAACTGCTCATGCGATTGGCGCGGCGCGGTCGGGTGGAACTTTGCGTGCCGAGTGCTGGAACCGCCTACCCATGATTCGCATGACCAACGTCAGCATTTTGCCGGGAGAGAGGCCGCTTACGTTGGAGCAACTCATTGCGGCGACCGACGATGGCATTTATATGGAGACCAACAAATCCTGGTCGATTGACGATAAGCGCTACAACTTTCAGTTCGGATGCGAGATCGCGTGGGAGATCAAACATGGTAAGCGGGTGCGGATGCTGAAAAACCCTTCGTATTCCGGGATCACGACGGAGTTTTGGAATTCGATGGACGCAATCTGCTCGCGCGACGAGTGGGCGATCTGGGGAACTCCGAATTGCGGGAAGGGCCAGCCGCAGCAGGTGGTTGGGACAGGACATGGGGCTAGTCCGGCGCGGTTTCGGAATATTCGGGTTGGCTCGGCTTACCGGGGGAGTTAGTCCTACGCGGGGGCCGACAAAAATCCTTACCACGGGGGGACACAGGGGGAAATCTCTCTTTGTCGCTGAAAACGTTCTGTGCCAACCAATTTAGAAACAGAGAAGATCGAAACAATGCTGACCAAGGGATACGCCGCCGAAATCTTCGAACGCATTCGCCGCTTCTCGTCCGCCGACGAGGTCGAGGCCATCTTCACCGGCTCCCGCTTTGCGCTGACCCGATTCGCCAACAACACGATTCATCAGAATGTGGAGGAGGAGAACTCCGTCGTTTCAATCCGCACGAATTTTGGCGGACGCACGGCGCGCTCTACCGCCAATCAGTTTGATGATGAAAGTCTGCAACGCACGGTCGCTGCTTCGGAGAATCTCGCTCGAGTGCAGGCGCCGGATCCGGACTTGCTGCCGATGCCTACGGCGGAGGAGGCAAAGGCCGCGGGCGAGGGCGCCCGCGCCACACGTTTTTTCGACGAAACGGCAGCCATTACCCCAGCCGATCGCGCCGAGGTGGTCGAGCGCATCGTGTCGGTTGCCGACCGACACAAACTTACGACGGCGGGCATTTATTCGAACTCTGAAACGCGCGAAGGGATCTTCAACTCGCGCGGATTAGCGATTTGGCATCAACAGACGCTGGCGGAAGTTTCCATCACCATGCTGGCCGATGATTCTTCCGGTTGGCAGAAGTTGAATTCGCCCGATGTAAGTAACCTCGGTCCTTTGCGACTAGCGGAGACGGCTGCGCAAAAAGCGGTCGAGTCCGCTCATCCGCGGGAGATTGCGCCCGGGAGGTACACGGTCATACTCGAACCGGCCGCGGCGCTCGACATCGTGGGATTCATGTTCTGGGATTACAGTGGGGTGGCGATTCTTGATCAACGTTCATTCCTGAACGACCGGATCGGCACCCCACTGTTTGGCGAGAATATCAACATTTGCGACGATGCCTTGCATCCGCTGCAGGCGGGTTCGCCTTTTGACGGCGAGGGCATGCTGCGGCAGCGTGTGCAGTTGGTCGAAAACGGGGTGGTGAAACAAGTCGTGTATGCACGCGCCACGGCGCAGAAGATGAAGAAATCGGAATATGCCGGGAAGGTGGGTCCGATCGCACCGACCGGACATGGATTTCCTTTGCCGAACGAGATGGGGGAGATGCCGCTAAACATTGTTTTTGTTTTTGGCGCGCCGGAAAAGCCGCAAAGCGTTGAGCAGATGATCGGGGCCACCGAACGCGGCGTGCTGGTTACGCGGCTGTGGTACATCCGGGAAGTGGATCCGTACGAGAAGATTGTGACCGGGATGACGCGTGACGGCACCTTCCTGGTGGAGAATGGCAAGGTGCAGTGTGGACTGCGCAATTTCCGCTTTAATGAAAGCCTGATCTCGATGCTATCGAATGTCGAAGCGATGAGCGTTCCCGTGCGGGCCTGCGGGGAAGAATCGTTTGATATGGTGGTGCCGGCGATGAAGGTGAAGCAGTTCAACTTTACGGAAGTGACGAAGTTTTGAGCATTGGATGCAAGCGCGGTGATGCCGCGTTCCGGTGGTTTAAGAGAGCTTTTAACCACGGGGTGCGCAGGGGAACACGGGGGAAGACCGTGGATTTCGCGGGGTGCTCTGTTCCTCCCTGCTCATTGCCGTGGGTCGAGGTAATGCTGGCTTATCGAGAAGGTGGAAGAGGATCGCCAAACGAACCAGCTGAATGCAAAGAGTTGGATGCATAGTGATTAGTGCTGAGCGCTGAATGCCGAGCACTGCATGCTTCGTGCTTAGATACGCCCCTAAGTCCCTGTACCACCGGCACTTCGCCGCCTTTGTTCCATGACTTCCGTAACTTTGCATTGGTGGTGCGGGGGTGTAATCTCGCCCTGAAATGTGCACACGCTGGTCGCAGTTGTGCATGGGAACGAACCGGAAGGAAGGTCGTCGCAAACGTGTCTGAAGCCGCCAAGGGAACCGTCGCTGATGTCAGCAAGAATCGTTATACGGACGTGCAAGGCGCGCCCCGCTTTCCCATCAAACTGCCAGTGGCGTTGAAGTCGGCAGTCGATCAGCCGGGCATTCTCAGTCAGGCAGTCACGGGAAGGACGGTGGTAACCGAGAACATCTCCGCCAATGGCGTCCTGTTCCGAATGGACGCGGATGTACCGGTAGGTTCGGCGGTGGATTTTACGCTCTCTCTTCCCGCTGATGTGGTGGGCGCAGAAGCCGATGTGCAAGTGGACTGCCGAGGGCGCGTGGTTCGCAGCTTTGAAGATGGCGGCCGTCGCGGGGTCGGTGTGGTCATTGATGAGTACCGTTTTGAGCGCAGGTGATGGTGGTTGCACTAGCGCGGCCGAAACGGTAAGGTCGCCCGGAAGCCGTGTGGTTTGCGATACGTAGGGTAGGAAAAGAGGACGGATGGGCAGTTCGTCGGTCAGCAACCCGGTCAGCGCTTCAGTCGGTGCGGAGCCAGGCGAAGGCTTTCAGCCTGAGGACGGTAACGGCACGATCCGCGTGATTGTGGCGGATACACAGGCAATCTTCCGCGCCGGGTTGCGCAAGATCTTCGCGCTCGAGGACGACATTCGGGTTGTCGGCCAGGCCGAGAGCCTGGAGCAGACTGTTACCGCCCTACAAAAGTTCTCCGCCGACATTATCATCTTCGAGGCGGCTCTGGCTCCAAATCCGGCGGATGCGGTTGGCGATCTTCTGCGGCAGAATGCGAGCTGCCGATTGGTTGTGGTGCTGCAGGAGCCCGACCAGGAGATGACGCTCGAGTTGTTCCGGCGCGGTGCGCATAGCATCGTTTCGCGCGAGGTTGAGCCGGAGATGCTGGTCGAATGCTTACGGAAAGTGGCGCAGGGCGAGCTCTGGCTGGAAAGCCGCGCGGTCGCCTGGGTGATGGAAGCCTATCGCACGCAAGGTTTGCGGCCCGCAGGATCGCGTCCCAAAGTTTCGCTCACGCCGAAAGAAGCGCTCATTGTTTCCTGCGTCACGCAGGGCATGAAGAACAAAGAAATTGCTTTGCGGGTGGGCACCACCGAGCAGGTGGTCAAGAATTATCTGCGCAAGGTCTATGACAAGCTGGGAGTGGCGGACCGTCTGGAACTCGCGCTGTACTGCCTGAATCACCGCGTGGTTGAGGGCGCAACGCAAGCCAAGGCAGCGCAACCCAATCTACCCGTCCAATCTCAGACGGTCCATTCTCAGACCGCCCAGCCTCAGACCGTCCAGCCCGCGAACGGCCACGCAGCAGCGCCGGCAAATATTAGCAGCGCGGCCGCCGCTTCGGGGTCCCGCTCCTGATTCGTCTCTTCTAGTACAATTCTCTGTCGCAGACTGTACATCCAGTTCCTGGTGCATGATTTTCACTTCTCACTTAGACCAGTTGATTGTTTTTACTAATTGCAGAGAACTGAAAACGAGGAACTGAGAATACCCCAGTTAAGGATTGCCGCAAGAAAGAAGAGAGGCGAACGTATATGAAGGGTGACGCTAAAGTCATTGCCATTCTGAACGAAGTTCTGAAAGCCGAGTTGACCGCTATCAACCAGTATTTTCTGCATGCCGAGATGTGCGAGAACTGGGGATATCAGCGGATGGCCAAACAGATCCGCAAAGAATCGATCGAAGAAATGCAGCACGCCGAAATCCTGATGGAGCGCATCCTCTATCTCGATGGCGCTCCCAACATGACTGACTACTTCAAGATCAATATTGGGCAAACGGTGAAAGCGCAACTGGAGAACGATCTGCAGCTCGAGTACACAGCCGTGAAGCGGTTGAACGAGGGGATCAAGGCCAGCGTAGCCGCCGGTGACAACGGTTCGCGCGAGTTGATGGAGAAGATCCTGCTCGATGAAGAACATCATATCGACTGGCTCGAAGGCCAGTTGCACGCGATTCAGGAAATGACCTACGAAAATTATCTTGCCCAGCAGTTGCACAAAGCCGAGGAGAGCTAGGAAAAACAATCCGTTTTTCCGGCGGCGCCCTTCTTGACGCAAACGGAAGGGGACGGCTCCAGCGGAACAGGTCGCCGGGCAATCCGAGCACTGATAGAATCAAACAATTGCTTCGCAGGGCGCCGGAGAGATGGCCGAGTGGCTGAAGGCGCACGCTTGGAAAGCGTGTTTACTCGAAAGGGTAACGTGGGTTCGAATCCCACTCTCTCCGCCATTACTTTTGTTATCTTGTACTTGCAAGATGGTGATACCTACACTGATACAATAAATCAGGAAGGATCACCATGAATCGTCAAGTCAATCTCACCAAACGGGTGCAAACCAGCAAGGGGCTGCGCTACTGCCCCGTTGTCCTTTCTGCGAATGGCCGCGTCAAGCCTAATGCGGTGCTGGTCAATGGCAAGC
>OBLU010003936.1_pt1 | contig 13422 bp, 14 predicted proteins | sample 1518681 | NCBI WGS metagenome assembly OBLU01 (sample SAMEA3539304, study PRJEB22396) | soil metagenome | biome: tundra; feature: field; material: soil | place: USA | collected 2010-05 | depth 0.15 m | reverse complement strand
GAGAATGCGGCCACGCGGAGTACCGCCGCAAAGAGCGGTTGCGCAATTTTTTCTCTCGTAAGCGAAATCATCTCCGGCGCGTCAGCAAGGAAGGAATGTCCCTCACCGTCCGTCACGGCGCGCATCATGCTTTCAGCCCACGGACGGCGTGCGGCCTGGAAGAGCACTTGCAGTAACCCGAGCTCGCCCGTGCGCAAGTCGGCGAGCGCCCCCGCGATGCCGATCAGGGGGTCCACATCAAAGCTGCGGAAGGTGCGGATCGGCAACATGCACTCGCGCGACAGGCCGAAGTCGACAATGACAGCCGTCTTTTGCTCATCCCACAGCCCTTCAAGGAACTGATCGTGGTCCGTGATCGTCGCTTCCGGAAAGTGCGCGAGAAGTTGTTGCGCAAGCTGCGCCCGGTCGGGTTCGAGGCACGCGAACTGGGTCACGATGGTGCCTTCCGTGCCTACGACTTCAAACGCGATGGGAGAGGAAGCATACGTGAGATTCACGAGCACGCGTTCGGCGGCATCTTTCGAGATCTTCGTGCCGGAAGGCAGGGCGACATGGAACTCCACGAGAGGCTCTTCAGCGAAGAACAACTCGGGGGTAGATTCGGGTGCTTCATATATAGAGGGGTCCGGAAGAGCTGGCACCGGAGGAGGACGCTTTCCGAAGATGCCGTCAACGAGGCTGCTCAGCACGGTGGGCTTCCGCGCGTCATCGACGGCGGGACCCGGCACCGCGTAGTGAAACAGGAACGGCCGGAACGGCGGCTCCAGTTCCACCGGGTACTCCCAAACCTGCCAGCCCCGACCGCGCCGCTCCCACTCGTAGAATTGCGCGGTCAGTCGTTCTTCGAGCGTGAGGGGAACGGTCTGCCCTGCGGGAACGATCTGTCCATCGCTCGGCATCGGGAAAACGCTATCTCTGGTACAGCTCCCGCATGATCGGCTTCCGCTCAAGTTCGCTCAACGCGCGGACGCCCTTCGCCGTGAACAAGGGATCGATCACGTCCAGGACCGCCGAATGCACCGTCGACTGGAACATGATGGCCGTGTCCATCTTGTAATACGTGGGCGGCTTGAACAAGCGCTCATAGAGGGGGCCGAACAGCGGGATGGCAAGCACCACATTTTCCAGATCGGTGCCGATCTCGCCTCGCCGGATGAGATAACCGACCCCCGATAAGGCGCCGATAAAGCCGATGATTCCCCAATAGATGCCCGCGAAGAAACCCATCGCCTGTATGCAGATATTCATGAAGACGAAACCGGCAAACACAATGAGAAGCGCCCACAGAAGCCCCCAGTGCGGCGGGACTTCCGCAAGCCACCACGAGAAGAAGAAGCCGGTGCCGAATGGGGCGGCGCAGATGTCGAAAACAAGTTTGCCTCGCTGCACGCGCAGGTACTCCCGCCGGGCGGTGAGCACGCCGCCCTCGCGCCAATCGATTCGCGAGACTGCGTAGTCGGGAATCTGTCGCGGTTGGAGTGCTTGCTCGACGGAAGCGTAGAACTCCATGGGCGAGGTCTGGAAGTTTTCAATCGGGTGATGCCAGTGGGAAATGACGTTCGAGTCTTTGCCGAGTCTTGCCATGAAGCAGTCCTCCGGTCACATCAAGTGTTTTTGTTCTAACCACCGAAGAAAGCCAAACTGCCTGTAAACCAAATACTTTACTACAGGTCGCCTGCCAAAAATATCAGCGAGGAAAAGAGGGCTACTCCTCCACGGTGTCTGCGCTGAGAAGATGAGTTCCACCTCCCGCGTCGCTTTTGCTCGCACGGAGGGTTTCAGATGTCATTGACGATAAATGGTCGGGGAGAGAGGGTTTGAACCTCTGCCTCCTGGTACCGTAGTTAAATATTCCGAGATGGCATACTGACGCGGTTTTGCCGAAACACAAGCATGGCAAACATGCCCAAATTCATGGTGCCTATTGTTACTGGATAGAGGTACGTCCCAATCGAGTATGATTGTAGTGCTGGAAAAGCCACAAAAAACTTGATCCCATTAAGCAGAAACGACAACCAATCGTCCTTGAATGGCTCGATCCACCCCTTCTTAATAGTCGAATAATATCCTATGACGTCTGCTGCCGTAGCAAATACAGCTGAAATCCAAGGACTTTTTGAAAGGCTATAGCATAAGACAGCTGCCAATCCGGCAATAAGAAACAATAACTCGGAAGGTTCAAAGTTCCACTTGTATTTGTAATAGCTGTAGATGGCAATCAGGAAACAGGAAACCCAAGTAAACAGAACAACCCAACTTCCAGGTCCTGCGTTCTGTTTACGCTGAACTAGGTAGGCAATTAGGGTCACTACCCCCCAGAGAGCCCATGACAGCGGATGAGGCTGGATCTCACCGCGAGCCGCCTTCCGCATGTAGCGCGCATACGCTATTAGCGTGATGACGACAGACAGCGTACCCATCGCCTGCTTAAACGCCATTAGTCACCCTGACTTGCACAAGCTTCTTTAGTTGCCCGATCAGAGCTCGACTCAGAACGCAAAACCTAACCCCTGCGAAGCGAACCTGGCCAGCAGCGGTAACGAGATACATAATAACATTCGCTTTTGTGCGGCCAGCCCCCAGCAGTGAACAACATCGGTTCGTTCAATCGGGCGCGAGCCCCAGCCGAGACATTTGCGGTATGATGTTTGCGCCCGAAGGGTTCAGGCGGAAACGGCAAAATAAAAAGGCCCCTGCTGACGATGAATATATGACGCAGGGGCACAACGCAGGTCTCAGATCCCGATGTCCGACTATTCCTGGACGGCAGCAAACCAATAGCCAGGGTGCCATCCCCGATCACGATAATACAAGCCTAAGGTCTGCCCGCCAGAGTCGTTTCTCAGAAGTGGGACTTCAAATGTTGCGTTTGCGCGACGCAACACAGAACCAAGGGCAACAATCGACGCTTCGGGTTTAATATTCGGATACATCATGCCAAGGGCAATCAGTTCCCGCAACTCCGCAGATCGCAGGCTCCGTCTCGTGAACTCGCGGAGGACTTCGATACTATCAGTGAGGCGAGTAAAGTGAATCAGCACGAACTCCACATGCCCCTTACCCTTGCGCATACTCGGAAAACTCCGACTAGTAATCACGCGCTCCGAGCAGCCGTATTGTCCAGCCTGAATAGCGTCGTCGATTGAAAGGTCGTAATCCACCAACACTGGGGACGGCAGATACTCGCGAATCGACGTCCCTGTTCCTATTTCAACCGCCATTTCCTTCATCGCACTTCCTTTCTGCCTATGAGATCCGCAGATGAACTGCGGCATCCACTCGTCCGAGACGAGTGCGATAGATAGGACACTACTATCCATCCCACTCATCACGAGTAGGGCGAGGGAAGGAAGTACGAGAAGAGCTACAATCAAATGCTAGTCGCAGCAATAGTTCTCAGCCGACAAGCACAGCGAGGCCGGGCCAGGTTGTTATCTTTTAGTCGGTAACGGGATGTTGGAGGGCCAGAAATGCGCTCGGCTGGATCGAAGCGCGAGAGAACGCGCTGATTCCGCGACTACTAACCGCTGTAAGAAGAGGCTATGACTATCGTACATCGCATTCTATAGTTCTGTAAAGAATCCTAGAATCTAGAACGCTCATGAATTACGCCTTAGGTTGCTAAGCTTCTTTAGGTTGTCGTCAAATACAAACATGAGCCAGTCCAGAAATGCGCGATCATGGGTTCGGAAAAACTCGTCTTTCCTGCTCGCGCGAGGATGGGTAAACGAGAACACTGCAGTCTCAGAATCCTGTACCCAGAAGAAGGTTGCAACGTTACGCGCCAGCTCGTCGGGCAGTTCCTCAATCGCGACTTTCGCCTTTCGCAACCGCGCCATAAATTCATTGTGTGACGCCATTAACATGTCGTGGAACTCACCGTTTGTTTTAGGCCTCTTGTCACTCTCAAGTATGCCGTGATACTCACAATAATGGTCAAATACTTTTCTGAAACCGTCGTCGGAAATCAGATCTGTTTCAAAATCGCGCCCCGCGTATGGGCTTGTGGCTGAAATCGGCGCCGGACGCCCGCACAGCAAAAGATGAATCCGTAGTTCTGGTCGAGTGGCGTCTGACCGAGCGTCTTCAATTGCGCGGATCACCTTATTGTGGAGCTCAGGATCGGAAAAGCCGCCATGATCTACGCAATCTACCATAATACGCATGACTTTGTGGGCACGAGTTACAAGCCGCGCTACGTGCGTCAGATGCTGAGGGAACGCGCTTAGTCGCTCCGCTATGTGTCCTGGGGCACGTTCGCTCCATACCGAATCAATGATGGCAGCTTCCTCAGCAAACTGTTTAGCTAACGTTGTTTGTAGCTCGTCGCATCTCCCCTTTGCTTCGGAAGCTGTTGGCCGGGCATTGTCATCAATCACCAGAAGTTCGGAGACAAAGGCTGATATCTCTGTGGTTATAAGAATATTCAAGTAATGGATGGGAAAAAGAGGACGAGTCATCATTCTTTCTTGGAGATCACCCCCATCCTCGGATGGTAAAATATCCCATGGATAGTAGTTCGTCAATAAAAGATACCCAAGGACGCCGATAGCAAAGACATCGTGCGTCTCGTGTGCAAATGCTGAATGTTGCAGCTTGCTTGGGGGAGCGTATCGTAGAGCACCCACGTTCGTTGGAGATGGGACTTCAGCCGGCTGGCCGATACCTCTGCAGTAGCCAAAATCGATCAACGTAACTGTATCGGCAGATGGACTTGCGATTATGTTGTCGTCTTTGACATCGCGGTGGTAGATGCCACGCTCATTCATATGGCTAAGGGCACCAAGGACGTCGCCTACAATATCCAATACCTTCATTTGAGGCATTGTGCCGCCGACGTCGCGCTGCTCGCGGATCTGTTGGCGAAGGGGCGTGCCCTCTGCCAGGGACTCGACGAGATATGGCCGTCCTCGAAATTGTCCCGTATCTTTCAGTCTTGGGATCGAAGGATGATCGAGTTTTCCGAGAGCCCATATTTCATTCTCAAAACGCAAGGGCGCTTCGTTGGGAGCGCCTGGCGGCACCCACTTGAGGGCGTATGGGTTACCGTCGGGTCCCGCGACTCGGAAAGTTATTCCAAATGATCCTGAGCCTAGCACTTCTTGTATTTCGTATTTGTCAATCGACTTTATTGACTTGACGTCGGTATCTATGACGGACATGATGGCTCGCCCCCAAGGGATTAGAATAGGTACGAGGGAAAGACAATTCTATACTCCCTACGCAAGTCTTACCTTGGTCGCTTTTGTTTTCATGCCCTATCCTTATGATCGGCGGCGTCTTGAGATGACGCATGGGTCCCACTTTTTACTTTCGGATGGACTGACCAAGATTCTCTCAGTCCTCCAACAACCTCCAACCGCTACGACTTCACGGTGTCGGCGCTGAACGGATTCGACGCCATGCCGTCCACCATGAGCCGCAGATAAATCTGGTGGTTCGGCAGACTCACGAGATCGACCGGGGCAAACACCGGATAGACTTCCTTCGCGAGGATCTCAGCGTCCTCCATGCCCGCGCGGAACGAGATGATGGTACCGGCGTTTCCCAGAATCGCGCTCTTGATGGGAAGGTCAAGCTGCGCAAGATACTGGTGGGCCAGGATGAGGTTCACACGATATATTTCCGGAGTTCGGAAAGCATCGCCGCAAGACTAAGAGTCGTGTAGTTTTGGAACTCGTCGGCGTAAAGATACAAGTCAGCAGCAGAATCTGTATACAGCGGGTTGGGGGAGATATTCCCAAAGTGGGCTGGAATCTGGGGCAATTTCAGGCTGTGCTGGTGCGGATGGCAGACCATTGGGGCGCTCTGGTGGAACGGATCGGTGAAGCCACAATACCATCTTCTCGCAATCATTCTGGTGGACACTGCGGTTTCAATTGAGACTGTTCCGCAATTCCAGGATGTTGGCACATTTGTGTCTCATGTCCGACTGGCGATTGATCATTGAGTCGGCACCGCGTTTTTCGGCCGCAACTTCTCGATCTGTTTTGCCCGAGATTCGCCGAGGGCTTTCGATATGGTTTCCAATGCCGCCTGCCAAAATTGTTCAGGGGTCATAACTCCCAGGGAAATCAGGTTTAAATGCTCACCCCTCGTGAGTGTCATAGGGAGTTGCAAGAGGGGCAACGCATCCCGCGGCAAACCAACTTCGAGCTGAACCAGTAGCTCTGCGAGTTCGGCTTGTGGATTCTTATCAAGTAGCAGGATGGCAATGATATCGGAAGCCGACTGCAAGTGAAATCTGGTTGTGTCGGCAAAGCGACGGACGTCTCCATACTCTATTCGGCCAAAGTAAGCATTGGTCGAAAACTCAGCTTCGATCTGATCCAATCTCCTTCCTGATATCCAGTCGAATAACACGGACGCCCGCTTGCAACGGCCATAGAATTCAAGCAGGTCGCGAGCATGACTTTGCAGCGCCCGGGTGATTTCAGTTCCGAAGCGTTGCGTCGCCTGGTGGACCCGAACGGATTCCTTGGTCCCTTTGACCAGTGGGGTATATCCCATTTCTTCAGTTGGAAGACCTTGCATCAGGGCCATCAAATTAGTTGCGGTAAGCAGGTGAGCCGGTACATTCTTGACGATTTCGATTAGCCGCATAGCCGAACCAAAAGACAATGAAGAGCGGCCGCAAGCCCTCCCGAGAAGGCTGAGCGAAACGGCAGATCCTTCTACCTCAATCAATCCCAGGGTGATCATCCTGCCTACGAGCTGGTCGACTTGCGCCCGCATCTGTTCACGCCACTGGGGGTTTCCGATGGTTGCTACAAATCCGGCATAGGTGTTCAGGAGAAGGGTGGAAACGCTTTCACGTTCGAGTTTGTCTACCTGAACCAAAAGGCGAACAAGCCAGGTTTCGATTTGTCCGGGATCGAATGAAGAATGCAGCCGTTCAAGTTGTCCTCTGACATACTTGTTAAAGAGCAATTGCCTTTCATATGGCGTTTCCGCATAGATCATGGACTTGCCCTTTTCGTTGAAACCCAAGCGTCCCGCTCGCCCCGCCATGTTCTTGTATTCAGCGACCGTGAAGGGCCGACCATCCTCACCCACAAATTCATTCTCCGCGAGTATCACCGTCGAAGCTGGCGTATTGATCCCTGCCGCAACCGTGGTCGTCGCCGCTAAAACTCTGAGGGCGCTTTGTGGATCCCTGAATGCTTGCTCGACCACGACTCTTTCTTCTCTTGTTAGATTTGAGTTGTGGAATGCGGTACCGCCTTGCAGACAGCGTCGCAAGGCCGCTGATGCGCCAGACAGATCTCCCTCTGGTAACTCATTCAATGCCTCGGAAGCGGGTGGAAGGCCAAGATCTTCGCTCAAGTAATTTGCAGCTCCTTGGGCGAAACCTCTTTGGTTTCGAAAAATGATGACTTTCTCACCGGTAGACACCAGCTTTTTCACGAGCGGCACGAACAGGTCCTGGCCGCTGGGTTTTTCTCGGCGCTGCCTCACTTCGCGAGGGTCTAGGATTTGTTCGGTTGTTTCTTTTTCGGTCTCGTCTGAAAACTGAAAAGTCCCGTTCCGATCAATGACGCCTTCGAGCAATGGCACGGGGCGCTCCGTGCTGAAAAGCAGATCACAACCCAGCCAGCGATTAAAGTTGTTGGCGTCTCCGATCACCGCCGACAGTGCAATGATCTGCGGGGTAACCCCCCTTTCACGGGCTGCGAGAACGAATGTCAGCAAGAGCTCAACGCTGATGCCGCGGTTCGGATCAGTAATGAATTGGGCTTCGTCGAGGACCACCAGGCCGATTTGGTTGAGCGTAAATGGGCTGCCCACAATGAGTTGCAGGAACATTTCATATGTGAGCAATGCCAAGTCATACTTGCCTTTGTAAAAAGCACCAACTTGATCGCTATAATCGCCAGTGCAGCGGATGACACGAAAACCCAGTGTGTCTTGGTACAGCTCGGTGAACTGGTCGAACTTTTCGTTGACCAGAGCCTTGTAAGGCAGTAAGAAAACTGCCTTCTTGCCGTCTGTCATGGCTTTTGCCGCTGAGATTTCCCCCACAAACGTTTTGCCTGCGCTGGTTGGCGCAATCACGAGAAGCGAATTTCCATCAACGATGCCCTTCTCATTAATTGCGGCGAGTTGAAGCGTATTGAGGCCGTTCGGATAGCGAGCTTTCCATGCGTCGACGGTTGCCGGTGGGAACCCCAGGTTCAATAGGTCTTCGATGTTGCTGGATATCTTGGGGTATTTCAGCTCAGGAAATGCAGAGAAGAAAGTCTTTCCGGGTTGAAGTCTCGGAATGACAAGTCCGCCCTGGACAGTGCCGAGCAGAACCGGGTTTTGCGTTATTCCTTGTCGTGCTGCCTCGGCCCGGACCCGGTTCATGACCTCGTTTACAGAAGATAGGATGTCGAGGGGAGACTCGGCGCTGAGCAAGACATCTAGCAGAGCCTTGGTCAGGATCCCATGGCGATCCCGAGGCATCTCGTATGCAACTTCGTTGACGCCTGACGCGGCGAGGAGCACTCGGCCTTCGCCTACCAGCGCCTCCAATGGTGTCGCGGGGTCGCGGGGTATGGGGCTGTCCTCTAGAACCTTTGCTGGTGCACCGCCACTGAAGCAGCAGTCGAGAATGCAGAACACTGCTCTAGCCTTTGTCGACTTGAAGAGACTCGCGAGCTCGTCCATCGCAATCGATGTACCGGCCAGATCTGATAAGAGAGTGTCAGATGCCGCAAGCCTGTGGTCGTGCGAGCCATGCCCGGAAAACGAGAAGATCACCACATCGTCCGTTCCGGCGTTTCCAAGAGTTTCGCTGAGGGCATTCCGGATGTTACCTACAGTCGCGTCATGATCAACCAACAGTTTCGGATTGCTGTCGGGAAATGTGTCCGCAAACAATGCGTGCAGTGCGATCGCGTCCCTGGGGGAACCGATCAGGTCCCGGATATTGGGGTCGAAGTGTTTTCCGACTCCCACGAAGGTAGATAAGAAGGCCATGTATCTTCAGCTTAGAAAATATTCGTGGAAGGGGCAAACGGAATAAGGCGCGAGCCACGTTTCGCTCGACAGACCCGCAGAGATCCTGGAGGAAATTTTCTTCACGCCGAAGGGCTATGCTCAGGGTAAGCGCACGGTTTGACATTGATCCGGCTGCGCTCTACTCTGCTGCTGGCTTTAGAAAATTATCGGGAGATAGCTTCGTGCGAATCTCAAGACGAACAAGCGGCGGACGGGGCGAATACGAAATCAGCGAGTCTTCCTCGGAGGGATTCCAGCCTACAGATCTCGTGGGAATCCGCCTCGTGCTGTCACTTGATCGAGAGACGCGATTTGACACTGGCACAACTGTGACACGGCAAGGCGGCAAACGACGCCTTCGACTCCTACCCGACACCGAGATACACCTGCACCGACAACTCGCCGCAGCTCTCTTGCTACCCCGTCCTGTGAGAGCAGACGAACCACTTGGTAGAGGGGCACCTGTCGCGAAGACGGATCAATACGCCATTGAGCAGGTTGAACTACAAACCGTTGAACTCCTGCTTGATGGTACCGCCCTACTTACTGTGGGCGAGGTTTATCTGCGAAACAGAACCTATGCTGCAGAGGAGCTCCACTTCACTTCGCGAATGGCCGAGATTCGGGAACTATGGACCCGTTCTGCAGAGTTTCCAGATAATGTCGCAAACCTCATAAGTGAGCATCGCGTAGCTCTTTTATCTGCTGGTCCGATCCCGCGTCGCGTTGAAGCAATTGCAAACGAATTGCAGCGAACCGTTTCTAAGACTGGATTGGATTTCGGTATACTCTACTACGATGGCAATACCGATGTACTGCGACCGTTAATCGATTCCCTGCGAGCCGCTCCAGCACCTCCGGAGCCGCCAATTCAGGTTGAAGCGGTTGCGCCGGAGGACATCGAGATACGAAGACGTATTGTGAAGGAGTGGAAACGGTGGGCAAATTCAAGAGGTTCCGCAAGCGCCAAATTCAGGCAGCAGGTTCGGTCTGCCTATCATTCAACCTGCCTGGTATGTGGGCTTCATTTGCCGAGTACGTCCTTTAACAGCACTCCAGGTGTCGATGCGGCTCATATTCTCCCCTGGTCACAGTACGACTTGGATCATGTTTCAAACGGTCTATGTCTATGCAAGCTGCACCACTGGGCGTTTGATGAGGGTTTGTTGCAAATTCGCCTCGACAACGACGACTATGTCCTTGCGGTACCCGAAGATGTTCGCTTAGGTATAGCCACAGAGACTCCTGACTTTCCAATACAGGAACTTCTGAAGTATTGTGGTCCGATCCCTACGGCGCGACTCCCGCAACGACGCGATCATCGGCCTCGGGGGCAGTTCTTAGCCGCTCTGAACGAGATTGGCTGACAATGTAATTCTTAATTCTTCGTGCTATCCATTCAGCTACCGGAACCGTTACGGCGTTTCCAACCGCCGTGTAGCGCAAGCTGTCCAGCTTTTCAACATCTTCGTATCCTTGTTCTGGTACCGTCCAGCCCTCAGGAAATCCTTGGAGACGCTCGCATTCCACAGGCATGAGCCTCCGAACTCTCCCTTTGGGATAAATCACGTAATTACGACTCCAATCAGTACCAGTATGTCTTGCTGAGCAAGCATACAGACAGTACGCCAAACCCTGAACTATTGGTCCCTTGATAGCATTTCCAAAACTCTCCTTAAAGGGGGAAAGAGTCTTCTGCCCATTTGATCCGCCCTCCTCATCATTCCTTTGGCGGCATTCGGGCTCAAAAAGTATCGATCCGGGACCTTGCCGGTCTCGATAGCATCCAACAATATAGATCCTTTGGCGTGACTGGGGCACTCCGAAGTATTTGCTGTTAAGCACACGCCATCCAACACCATACCCGAATTCGGCCAACGTTCGAATAACGACTTGGAAGTCTCGCCCTCCATGGCTAGAGAGAAGGCCTGGAACGTTCTCGATGAGAAGAACTCTGGGGCGACCTGCATCAACGAGCCGCATAAACTCAAAAAACAGTCCAGACTTTTTCCCCTTAAGCCCTGCACGCGGGCCCATTCTCGCAAGCGAGACGTCTTGGCATGGAAATCCACCTGCCCAAACTTCTGAAACAACGACATCTGCATAAGCCATCCTCTTTATGTCTTCAAAACGGGCTACGTCGGGCCAATGTTTCTTCAGAATTGCGTTGCAGAACGGATCAATCTCGCACTGCGAATTGATCTGAAAGCCTGCACGGGAAAACCCGAGATCGAAGCCGCCAATTCCCGAAAAGAAAGATGCCAAGCCAAGTTTCATGCGACCGGCCTCAAACTTCTTAGTAATCGAGCGGACAATAGACTGGGGTTTTCTATCTGGCATTCCCAGACGACAATTCTTCTCCATCCCAATACCCTAAGTTGACGTGCGACCTTCTTGTCCCGAGCGATGTTGCGGTTCATTTTTTGGTTCCAGTATTCGGTATTTGAATTCGGCCTTCTGCCATCACGGCACGTGTGCCCGTGCCAAAAACAACCGTGGACAAAAATCGCGACTCGGTATTTCGGAAGTACAATGTCAGGACAGCCAGGAAGACCAGCACGATGAAGCCGAAAGCGAAATCCTTGTTCATGCAAGAGTGTCCTGACCGCTAACTCTGGTTTTGTGTCGCGGCCCCGGATCTGCCGCATGATCCAGCTTCGTTTTTCGACGGAGAACATGTCAGTCATACGCCGAAGGTAAGAAGCGTCTGCGGATTCGGGTTTAGTAACTGCTGCGCCACGCTTTTCAACTGTTCAATTTCCTCTCTTGTAAATACCCTGCGCCCATTTCTATCTCTGAAGACAACGTCCGGCACGCGCCCCGCTTTTACCCACCGGAAGTATGTCGAGCGGCTGAGTCCAACCTCCTTCAGAGCCTCTCCGATCTGCCAAACCGTTTTGTCCTGCAACTCAATCGGCATACTATTCAGGATGGCCTGAGACGTCATGAACCGCTATGATGCACTGTGAGACGCTCCGGCACGAATCAAAGCGTAGTGCTGCGTATAATACACCACGCTGGCGGGTTGTCAAAGAAAAAATTTCTTCCAGAAAAGCCCTGGCATTAAAGAAGTTAAATTGATTGTTTTAAGCAATATACTGCAAAGCCCCGGATGCCCCTGACGCTGGTGTGCGGATCTGGGAGCAGGTCATCGCCCCGTCAGTTTTGTGCTCTTGCAGCAGATAGGAGACTGGAGCGACGGCGCCTGTGGGTCTGCGCAACTGTCCATTGCCTCCGGCTCATCCAGAACTCTTGGAGATATCATGTGCATAAAAAAGGCCGCATTTCAGGGAAATGCGGCCTTGGATTTGAGAATGGGAGTCAGTCAAATGTGCGGTGGTCTCGAATGTTGTCGTAGCTGACGGCGAGTTCTTGGCCTAGCCGCATATCGGTAATCGCAACGGGCTCGGAATCGAGCTTGCCGAAGACGAGCCTTTGACCGTCGTCGCTGCGATCGACCAATAGCCACATCCACTCACTCTCGCCCGACTGGTCGTTCCCGACTTCGATTTTTACGTGCTCACCTTTGTTGTAGCGGCCCATTTCCTCTCCGTTCAGGATTGTGGTTGACACTCGTTCTGGTGGTTCCGAGGAAGCCAGCAGTTCGGAGTCTTCTGGCAGTCTTGATTCAGCGATTTGTTCTGCTGATGCCACCAAAAGCGATTTGCCTTTTCAGCCGTCGCGTCCGGTTTTGTGCCGGCCTCGTATTCTCTTGAGAAATCGAACGGCCAGGACTGTTGCCAGTCGTCCATCGGCATGTTTATCGAATTCAGTGCTGCGCGAACCCGATCAAGCCAGGTTTCATAGGTGTCATGCATGTTAAACGCTCTCTTTGCACGATGATACAGCAGGTTACAAGCCGTGGCGGCGGATGATGTCGATCATCCGCTCGAATTCCATTTGCCTGATCTTGGCCCTGATCGTCCCATAGAGGCGGTAGCAGGAATAGAAAAGCAAAGGCGATAGACAAAGCACAGCGGTTCGTCGCCAAGACATACCGCCTCCTTTCGAGGATTCGGGGCCGGGTTAGCGCTCCGTAGATTTGGATCACCCCTTCAGTTGAGCGCGGCGAAGAACTGTCCGAGCTTCGCGGTCGCTTTGAACTGCGGAACGGGGTCCAGCGTCTTGAGCGCCGTCGTGAAGGCGTTGGTGAGACTCCAGATGGTTCGGGGTTGGAACTCCGGATACTGAGGGTCGAAATAGTGGTCATGCACGGCGCGAACGAGGTGCTTCGGGGCTTCGAGATCCCCCTCAACGAACGCGCGGTAGATGACGAGCTTCGCCTGGTCGTCCGTGAGCTGGCTTTGACGCCAGCCTTCGATCTGCTTCCGCATGGGATCGAAGTTGCGCTGCATCCGGCCGAGCCCGATGTCGATCGCGTCGGCGAGGACGAAGTGCTTTGAGTGTTTGGCGAGCACGGGCGTGAAGTCGCCGTGG
>OBLU010003935.1_pt1 | contig 13424 bp, 9 predicted proteins | sample 1518681 | NCBI WGS metagenome assembly OBLU01 (sample SAMEA3539304, study PRJEB22396) | soil metagenome | biome: tundra; feature: field; material: soil | place: USA | collected 2010-05 | depth 0.15 m | reverse complement strand
GGCGCGGTGGCAATCGGTGGGATGTGGCGGGGAGTCCGGTCGCCGCAGTGGGCCTTTTCCCGCCGTTTCGGCGCTGCGGGCCCGCGTTCGGCGTGCCTGGTCCATCGATTCTACCCTCACAGATAGGAGGGGGTACCCGAGGCGAATCCGAACAAGAGGCCGACTGCATCGTATTTGCATTCCGTTTGCACCGTGTTTGCATCCATTCCGACGGAATGCATCTGGATTGCGGCGCCTTTGCATGCAGCTTGCATGCGTGCCGGCAACTCGCGATCATCTTTGCATCGGCTTTGCATGCACTTTGCATCCAACGCCGGTCAGAGAGCAGCCAAAAATCTGGTAGTGGAACATAAAGGGTTGTCGAACGCCGCCGGCGATCTTGGATGGGCTTGGTTTTGGTTTCTTGGGCTTACGCCGTCGGTCAAGGTCGGAACTTTGTTCGACCTTTGTTCGACTGTCCTTTCGCCGCCCTGAGGGACCCGGCAACTGTTCGATCGTCGCGTGGGCAGCCCCTTCGTAATGAGGGGGATAAGGACTATGGCAAAGACCCTGAGGATGGGGATCAGGCTCAGCCAGGAAGAGCACTGGCAGATTCAGGAGGCGGTGAGGCGGCTGGAGTTCAAGGGGCCGAGTGCACTGGTGCGGCGAGCGATTCACAACGAACTGGCGGGCAGGAGTGTGGCTGCGACGAACTCAGAGGAGCGGGTGGCGGCCACACTGGAGCGAGTGTTGCGCGACGTGACGCGGGTCGCCCGGGGTCAGCAGGCACTGTTCGCCATTGTCGATACGCTGGTGAAGACCTTCCTCACCTGTGTTCCGGACCCGCCGGCGGACGGGATGCCACAATCGGTGGCGCGCGCCAGGGACCGGTATACCCGCTTCGTGAAAGCGGCTGGGCAGGCGATGGTGGGTGATGCACTTTCGGCAATGCAAGATCTGGTGAACCATGTTGAGTGACCGCGAGCGGGAATTCCGGCTGCGTCCCCGGAAGCCGCCGGCCGCGAAGAGAGGCAATGAGATCGGTGCGTGGTCGGTGCTATACAAAGCCGTCATGAAACACGCCCGAACGACACGGAAGGCGAAGACGCGCGGCACTGTGGCCGGCGGCGCGTCAGGATCGGGTCGTCGGTTCAATCAGAGGTGCGCCGTGCGCGTGATGTACTCGCGGAATGCGGCGCGGGGACAATGGGGTGCCCACGGCCGCTACGTCGCGCGGGAGACCGCCGCACGGGGTGACGGAGACCGGACCAGCGGCTTCGACGACCGCGCCGATTCCATCGCCATTGCGCAGCGGCTCGACGGCTGGCAACGTGCCGGGGATGAGCGGATGTGGAAGTTCATCGTTTCGCCGGAATTCGGAGAACAGGTTGATCTGAAACGGCTCACGCGCGAGTTGATGGGCCGCATCGAGCGGGAGCTCGGCGGCGGCCCGTTGGAGTGGGTCGCGGCAACGCACCACAATACAGAACATCCCCATATCCACGTGGCGTTGCGGGGCGTGGATCGGGACGGGCGGGCATTGCGCCTTGATCGTGATTTCATCAAGCGAGGAATGCGTGAGATCGCCGAGGATCTCTGCACGCGGCAACTTGGATACCGCACAGAGTTGGACGCCGCCGACGCAGAACGCCGCGAGGCGAGTCAATGTCGGTACACATCACTGGATCGCGCCATCGGCCGGCTGGCACAGAAGGGCGAGGGAGACGGGGACGGCAACTTCCTGCGGGTTCCAGTGCGCGCCCCGAACGACGCTGACTACAAAACCGGCGCCAGGCTGCCCGACCAGCACATTCTGCAAAGGCTCTTCGCCCTTCAACGGATGGGACTCGCGGAGCTTGTGGAGGCGAATGAGTGGCAAGTGCGCCGGGATTTCGAGACCGTGCTCCGCTCCATGCAGAAGATCGGCGATCGGCAGAAGACGCTCGCGGCTCACGGGGTGCTGATGTCGGACCCGCGGCTGATGATCGAGTCGTCGGACGACCGCAATTGGAACGTGCTGGAGGGGAGGGTGCTGGTGCACGGCGAAGAAGAGGACGGGCGCGACGCTGGGCGGAGCTATCTGATGCTGGAGGGAACGGACGCCCGTATCCATCACATTTCCTACACGCCCGAGATCGAAGAAGCCCGGAACCGGGGTCAACTGCGTGCCAATTCATTCGTCCGCCTCCGAAGGTACATGGTTGGCGGCGTGCCCTCCATTGAGACAGAGGATATGGGCGACGCAGAGTCAATTCTGAGGAACAAACGCTACCTACGTGAGGCGGCCCGTCAGTTGGTGAAGCGAGGCATCGCCCCGGAGGAGAGCGGATGGGGTGGGTGGCTGGGCCAGTACCAGACGGCCTTGCGACAGACGACCCTGGAGCTCGAGCAGGCAGAGCAGGGCGTCGCTCGGCGCACGCGGGGCCTTGATGCGGCGAAGGCACGCTGATGTTCTGGTGGGGAACTGCAGCGGTCATTTGTCTCTCATCAGGCTTAACCGATACCCCCCTCCGGGTTCCGTCCTAAGATACTGGGGATGATCAGGATCAACTTCGATCTTCTCGCGAAGTCTACGAATAGCCGTGTTCAATCGGCCGATCTGAGAGGTATCACGCGGGTCAAATCGTTCGTGAAATACATCTTCGACTAGGGCTCGACGCTCGCATGGCTTCCCCACCCGTTGGTACAAATAGGTTAAGAGGTTATAACTTTGCCCCCGCAGGCCGATATTAACCCCATTTACAAATACTCTACGGGCAGAGTCATCAAGCTCAATATTGGCTTGATACGCAGCCACATCGGGTGGGCCTCCGGCTAAGTCGCGCAGTGTAGCCCCCAACATCGCTGCCGATATGACGAGATGCCCCAATCGGGAAAGGCTTTCAGCGGTGTGCTGCGAAGTCTGGCCGAAAGCGCGCAATCGCCGCACAACCTCCAAGAACAGGCCCAAATAGTATGGCGTTGCATCGTCCGTCATCCACTGCAAGGCTGCCTGCCGAATCAGGAGAATCGCCCGCGCCTGTCGGCGAAGCGTGGCTTCGACCTCAAACACCATTGGACGCAGCAGATCGGTCCGAGTCAGAGCTTCCTCTAGTGCCATTAGCGCAACAGGCTTTGTCGGACCGAGAAGGTCGAAACGAATGATAGCTTCCACCGAGATGAAATCCGAGAGCACCGGTCTCGGGCCGGCTACCCTGTAGTCCGTCAAGAGAGTACGCCCCGATGACTCAATCCAGATCGTCTCAGCCCGGCACAGACCGGGAGAAACCCAACAGAGCACCGGCGCCGAAAAGGTGGATTGCTGTCGCGGCGAAAGTGATGGAATCGGGTAGACATTGATCCGACCGCCAGTCGTGATGGACAATCTCTGGTCCTCGCTAACAACCCTTATGCCGATCTCCAGCAGCGGAGGCAACAGTGGTGGTAAGCTCTCTCGAAAAAACCCAAGCACCTGTGCTTCGCTGCCAAGTTCGAGATCCTTAAGGTACGCCTGCACCAGTCGGTCACCCTGTTGCAGTACCGGGTGCCCGCTGTGCCAAGCGGCCAACGAGCTCTGCATAAGATCAAGCACCGCCGCTTGAAGTACTCGCTCAGATGCGTGCGGGAAGAATTCCGCAAGGCTTTGAGAGTTGCTAAAGTCGGCGGACACGTACGCATACGCATTGGCAGCGAACGGCGTTGCCACGGCGGAACGAAACAGGGCCGGCACAGAGGGGGCAGGCGTCTTCGGCGAAAACTTTCGAAAGCGCTGACCCTCATCGAGGATCGCCTCCTTACGGCCGCACACCATGACGCACGTCTGAGAGGGTCTGCCCTGCTCAAACATGTGGGTAAGGAGAGCGACACGACCCGACTCCTCCCAAAGCACCCGTTCCACCTGAACCGCACCCCAGTCGTGGAAGACCTTCCGAAACAGGTCCTCGACAGACCCTATTCTTTCCATCAGTTTGCCGGCCTGGTCAGGGAAATTCAGGCGGCTTGCGAGTGAATGCAACTCCCCTCCGCGCCAGTCGATGCGGAGATTCCAGTTGATACTAACCCGTTCCAAAGCGCGTCTGACGCGATTCAGCAGTTCTGACATCCCTTCCTGCTTTGAAACGAAATCCACGGCAGGCGATTCCTCGCCCGCCGGAAGCCCCATCGCATCCCGTGCCGCCTGCCAAGTAGGAAACGCCGTCAAAATGATCTTTGGAATAGAAGGGTCGCACTGCCTGGCCAACCTAATGCCGCTAAAATCCTGCTCATCGGTGTCATCACAAAGGCGATTGTCGAGGATAGCAATGTGTAAGTTGGTCTGTTGAAGATGATGAAGTGCGTCCTCCGCACTATGAGCTGTTATTACAGCATAGCCGGCGCGCTCCAGAAACTGAGCGCATTGCCCAAGAAAGCGTGGTTGGTTGTCCGCTATCAGAACCTTTGCAGCACTCATAGCTCTACGCTCCATGAACCGCTGAGGGACCTATCTCCTCCTGCACTTGGACAGATTCAATTGGCTGGAGGTCACTAGCCAGCATGTGATCGATGATTCGCTTCCGATACACATCCCTGTCCTTAGGATCCTCCAGGCAATTCGCCAATTCCATCGCTTCATAAACACGGTTTAGCTTCTCCAAGTTCAAGAAATCGTTACTAGCGCGCCGCCGAGCCTCCTGCTCCTTCCGGTAAAACAACACCTCAACAACCTTCGTGATCAACGTGGCAACCAGGGAGACGGCGGAATGCCCAACGGATTGAGCGAGAAACAATCCCAGCGCCACAATCAAGAAGACACCGCCAGCTGCGGACGCAACAAAGGCTGCGACGTGGTGGTGGGCCGCTTGCCTTTCCTCCAACTCGCGATGTTGAGAGAGCTCTCTACGTTGACTTCCAATGGCCTGCTCGAGGCGCTGGTTAGATACCGTGGGCCCGAGCTCGCGGACGCGCTCCGGCAAATACACTGCCGTAGTAGTCTCGAACGCCTCAAGCAGCTTCGTTCGCATAGCGACACTCATTGGAGACAAAACGAGCCTGATTCTGTTGAGAAGAACTGGCAGCCCTTCCCTCTTCGACACGAAGCCGACTGCCGGAGGTAAACCAGAGAGACGAGGGCCCAAGGCCTGACGCACCGCCTCCAACGTTGGATAACCTGTCAAAATGATCTTGGGAACGTCCGGGCGTTCGGACTTGGCCAACTCCAGCCCGCTGACATCCTCTTCGTCACTATCATCCGCGAGGCGAAGGTCAAGAATCGCTAAGTCGATGTCCCTCCTTCTCAACGCAGCCCGAGCGGAGTCGACATCGGTAGCCGCGATGACGGAGTAGCCGGCCGCGCGCAAGAACTGTACTACTTGGTTCGCAAACTTTTCTTTATTATCGGCAATCACGATCGTAGCGGTCATCGCGCTCCTCTCAGAAACCTCCCAACGCTAGCCATTGCGACGCGCTAGAAGCGTCTCAACCACATCATAGAAGTGCTCTTCGGGCATCGATTTTGATAGATAGTCAGTCGCCCCCGCCTCGAATGCCGCGCGCGCACGCTTCCATGTTGGCGAGGCAGTCAGTACTACAATGGATGTTGATGGAAACCAGCCTCTTAACTCGGCCAGTCGGCCTTGGAGAAGGCCAACCTCAGTAGCATCGATGAAGATAATATCGTATGCTCCGACTTCGTCACGCACCAGATCTTGTGCCGGAAGATAATCCGAGTCACCGAACGCGGAGAGGCGTTGCCGAAGCCAATTCACCCATTCCGTCGGTGTCGTCCCACCCAACAACAAAAATCGCGCCTGCATAGCGGAATACCTCAACCTTCACTTCCCGACTCTGGGGAACCACATGGTCATCGACGTGCCAGTCCTATCGGTAGTGCAGGAGAACTCCCCGTGATATGTATCAATGATCGCCTGCGCAACCAACAGGCCCATTCCCGTTCCCCCAAGACTCGGCTCTCTGACGGCTTGGACGATTAGATCATTGCCAAGGCGATCAAGGACCTCGGGCGGAACGCCCCTGCCGAAATCAGTCACGACGATTTCTACCCCACCTCTCGCAGCCTTGGTGACTACCTCTACCCGTTTGCGCTCGATGGGCACCTCGTTGCTCCTAAGCTCCTTAGCCGCGTTATGAAGCAGAATATCGAGAGCACACCTTAGCCACGCTTCACTTATGACGACAGCGGCTAGTGGATCGAGCTCTAAACGCTGCTCAAGCGCGGCGTGTTGGTACGCCGGCTTTGCCCATAACTGCAGCAATCTCTCTCTAACGAGCTCGTTGACCAGCACCACCGTGGTTTCACTTTCAGACGACAATGGTGGCGTTACGGCTATGTTGCATATCTCATTGGAGATTTCATCGATCTCTTTGAGGTTTGCCGCGACAATCTCCGGGATCGCACCGACATCCAAGAGAGGCGTTATGTCGCTGAGTATGTTGGTTACCGCGCCCCGAATCGTCGCCATGTGAGTTTGCACGGTATGCCACTCTCGGTTGGCCGCCAAGCCGAGCCAGGCTAGTTGTAGGCGCGCATGTGCCGCGCGGCCAGCTCTTCGCAACTTTTCGAATTCGCGCGCATTTTGAAGGGCGATCACTGGAATCGTGGTCAAACCAGTTAACGACTGCAGATCCGTGTCGCTGAAAGCGTCGGGATCTGCGCTCTCAAGGTTGAGGACCCCTACCACTACATCATTGTCTATCAGGGGAACCGCAATTTCCGAACGCGTCCTCTCATCGAAAACAATGTAGTCTGACTCGTCGTCCAAGACGTCACGCACCAACTGCACGCTTCGTTTTCTGACGCAACGCCCGCATACACCGATGCGCCCATCCGGAAGATGACCCGCAGCTAAGGACCAGCGCTCACCGAGCTTGGTTTTTAACCGGGTGCTTTGTATGTCTGGGTACAACGCCTCGACCGTCAAGTGATCGTGCTGCGCGTCATATGTGAGAAGCGTCCCGAGGAGAAGTTTGTTACCTAAAATGCGGGCGGCTTGGCGGAGAATTTGGTAATAGATCTTCTGTGCTTCGAGCCCACGACTGGATTTCGCTATAGCCTCAAGAGCGATACCAATCCCGTCTAGGTGGTCCTTCTTGTTCTCTAGCTCCTCATAGCGTCGGGTTCGATCCAGTGCAATAGCGGTCTGGTACGCCACGAACGTCAACATGTCGCAGTCACTTGCACCAAACTGGCGCCTCTTTCTTGTGTATACGGTGATCGTCCCTGCCATAGAACCTTCATGGTAGAGTGGAACACCTACACTGGAGGCGATTCCGGTTTGCTTAATAATGACGGGAATCTCAAAACGTGTTTCAGTGTCAACGTCATCAACCGGGACAGGCTTCTGCAAGGACATAATATAGGCGGAATGGCCCGCGACGTCCTTTCCCAACGTCAGCGTCCGGAGCTGGTCGGCATTCCAACCTACAGAGGCAGCAATCCGAAGGTTGTTGTCTGAATCGCAAATGACCATATCGGCGAATTCGGCACCCATCAATTTTGAAGCCCAGGTGACTGCGAGGATACGGACTTGATCAACAGAGGAGGCGGCAAGAAGTTCCCTTGTGAAGTTCGAGAGCTGCTGCATTAACCGAGCGTTGTAGATCGCGACTCCGGCAAGGTCGCCAATGAATTTGGCGTCAGCTATGAGGTCCTCGGTGAAGTTACGGGCAGTCCGATAATTGACGAACAAAAGGCCTACCGTCCGGCTCCCGAACCTGAGCGGGACCGCCAAAAAGGCCTGGACGTTTTCTGCACGAGCGAAACGCTTGTCTCTATATTGAGGGTGCATTGCAACCCGTTCGACGGGCGTTGGCGCGTCGGAGTCGAGGAAGGGGACAATCCAGTGGTCGGAAGGGACATCAATGCACTCATCCAGAACGGTTGAGTGTGTGACGCCTTTCGTCGCTGGTGGTCCGAGGAGCCTCCGGTCGACATCATCATAGCCGAATAAGACGACCGGATCACTCGCAAGTGACTCAGCGGCTGTCTCCGCGATCAACTGCAAGGTGGCGGAATAATTCCACCCTAAGGCAGCAATTCTGGCGGCGCGGCGAGCCGCCGCTCTAGCCCTCACGAGTTGGTGCACTACGGCCGCTTTGGCCAGGATATTCGCGGCGTACAGCGCGAAGTTCTGCACTGAGGCCTTTTCTTCTTCGGTGAAGTCGCGGACGTCGTCGTAACTAACGTACAAGACACCGAGAGGTGTCTGCTCCGCCCGCAGGGCGACCGACTGAAAGCTCCGCACGCCGACGTCGCTCAACGTCTTGCGCATGCCTGCCGCCAAGAAGGAATACTGTGGATCGTTTACATCGCCTACATCCAAATATCCGCTCGTCAGGGTCGTGTATGTGGTGTGACCGGCACGAGGTTCATCGTCTCTGAACAATTCCAATGCTGATTCTGGAATGCCCTCTGCTATGAGGGCATTGGGAACGAACCTGCCCGACTGGTGATCGTAGGGCCACAAAGTGCACGCGCTGGCTTGGAACATAGTGCGGGCATACTGCACAATCAGCTTGCGGGCATCAGCAAGGTCAGCAACCGCGTCCGCAGACGCACCGATGCGTTGCAGCCGAGCGGATAGTTCCATGAGGCGAGTGACTCCGTAAGAGGCCGCTGCCTGATCAGCATGGAACTGCAGGTTGCTGATGTCCTCGGCGGTGAAGCGGCGCTGCTCAAGGTAGTGTAGCCACAGCGTCCCTATGGGCTTGCCATGGAGAACCAATGGGAGGCACACCGAGGATCTGTGCTCGGGTCGGAAAGTTTCCGGATTGAGATGTTCTCGATCTTCGCTAGTGTCTTCGCTAAACCAGGGCACGCCACTTCGCATTACAGAGGTCGAAATGCCGTGGGGGCGGACGAGTTTGTCGAAATCGAAGGCTGGCGAGTTCCCCGTGACAACTCGGTTCAAGACCTGGCCCGCACGGTTTATCTCAATCAGACTCACTTCGTCTGCTTCTGTCATGCGGCGTACATTCTCGAGGACGTTTGCTGCAGCGCTCTCAGTAGCCTGAAATGTCAGCATGTCGTTGACGGTCTGGCGGAGAATTGGTACCCAATTGCTGCCTGCGCGTGCCCGTTCGAAGTGAAGGCAGTTTTCGATCGACACGGCAGTACACCGTGCGAATCCGATCAGCGTATGTATATCTTCCTCGGAAAACGGCGCACCGGTAAACTTGTTATCTGCTACCAAAAGACCAACAGGTCCGGATGTTGAGACGAGCGGAACAAGCAGGACATCGGTAGTGGCACGGAAGATTTGCTGAAAGGCAGGCGGTAAGGTATGAAGCTCGGTGGCCGAAACTTTCAACCACCGTTCCGATGGATTGCGCAGGCAGTCCAGAAACAGGCCAGCGTCTTCTGGCTTAAGTGGAAGGCGGAGCTGCCGGATGGACAGCTCAAGGGTTGTAGGCGGAAGAGAGCCGCTCTCGATGGACAAGAGGAACTGACGAAAGTCTTTGAATCTGGTGCGACAGTCTGCCCACCCCGCTTCCGCCTCGCTTTGTTCGACCTCACCAATCGCCATGCACCCGATGATCGATGACTGAGCAGTATTGGCTAGAACAATTGCCGCTCTATTGAATCGTAGACCATAATCGGACGTCACGCCCGTCAGGAAGATCTTCAGGGTTCTGTCCAGATTGTAGGTTCTTAGCATGAGCGAGCTTATTAACTGGAGAACTGCCATATGCCGATATAACCCTGGCTCTGCATGAATAAGCCTGGCGGTGGATAGTGCCGCGGAGGCGCGTGCGATGAATCTCTCCAGCACGTCGATGTCGGGGTCGGGTTCAGGCTGAAATCGAGTACCCGTCGTGTCAGCAAGTAACAATATGGCGCGCACCTCGGCGGAGACGATCAAGGGAGCGACCACGATACGCTTGTAGGCAACTGAAGGCAATAGGATGCTACCTGTGGTCCAATCTGTCGGGCTTTCGACAACGCGGAGCTTACCCGATCGGGCAACTTCTCCGAGCACTGGATCGCTGTACGTCAACTGCATCGCCGCGGGCGCCTGCGAGACATGTTCTGTGTACTTGAGTTCGAGCCGCTCGAACAGCGGGTGATTCTGGAATATCGCCCCTACAGTCCCCGGGAACAGGCCCGCTGCGAGATGCAAAGTCTGCTGCAACAATTGGCCAATTTCGACGTCGGGGGAGAGATGTCGGGATTTCTCATCCAATTCCTCCAGCAACCGTGCTCGCTTCTGTCCCAGTTCCGTCCACCTTAGTCGGTCAATCAGAACGGTCACCTGGGCCGCAGTGACTGTGGCCAAGTCTCGCTTCTCGTCGGTGATGGGAAGGCGCTGCTCGTTGCGCATCTCGGCGATCTCAATTAGACCCATGGCTTGCGAATCCAAAAGCAAGGGGACTAACATGAGGGACTGAACGTAGGGGTCGAGTTCGAGGGCGTCGGAGTATTCTTTGATGAGAGCGCGATCTCCGGCGGCACTCCACCGCAGTACCATAGGCTTGCCCAGCTCAAGAGTACGCCCATACGGGGACCACTTCGACACGGGAATGGACTCTTCAAGGTGCGGATTCCACGACAAAGGTGCGGTCGATCTGGGGACCGGAAACGCAGCCCGAGTCTGAAGAAGGCCTTCCGTTTTCCGAAGGAGTAGAATTCGGCAAAACGAGCTCTCCATGAAACGGACAATCAGCTCTGAAAGTTGGCCTAATCCTTTGGCAAGTTCTCCGGCTTCCGCGACCAGGCGCGTCGCGTTCACCAGCAACTGCAGGCTGTTCTTCTGGGTGGTCGATACGCGGGAGTTTACGAGGGCAACTGCCACGTGATCCCCAAACCACGACAGCAAGAGCGCTTGCGGAACCGTGAATTTTCGGCCCTTGAGATCCTCGACGTAGAGGACGCCGAGTGGCTGATCGTGCCAGCGAATGGGTACTTCAAGCACCGCACCGAACGACTGAGACATGCTCGCAAATACATCGGCTCGATAGGGACTCTGGCTCCAGTCCTCGGTGACGAGGTATGGTGCGGAAGTGGCCAAAAGGCGTCCAGCCATGCCCTGTCCAAGTTTCAACACCTTATCGAATCGCTCTGCAGAATGCGGGTAGACCAAAATGCTCCGCAGTTCTTGGCGAATGGCGTCATATGCATAGAAGCCACCGCCTTTCGACTCCGTAAGACAGATTGCGTTGCGAACGGCCTCGGTAATCAGGTCTGTACCATCAAGGTGAGAGGTAATGCTAAGCACGCAATCGCGAAGCCTACCGAGGTGGTGGGCTCTGGTCTCGGCACCTTCGAACATATTGGAATTGTCGATGCTTGCGGCCAGCAACGCAGCGAATGCCTGGCAAAGTTCGATCTCTGCTGGCCGGAATTCGCGGCTGGTACCTATGCTGTCTAGGCTAAAAGATCCCAGGGTGCGATCTCGGCCGACGATAGGCACAATTACTATGGACTTTATGTTTAGTTCATTCAGCAGGAGTCCAACCTCTCCCAAATCGCTCGCCTCCTGCACGTTCGCAATTACGATCGGTTGACGGTGGTGGACTAGACCCTCTTCGGCGGGGATGTGCTCGATCTGGATGGTCCGACCGACCGCACCTACCTCTAAAGGGTATTCTGCCTGCACGATGGCATGAGTGAGATCATTAGATAGTATCGCCAGCCCGCTGTGATCGGCTGCGAACAACTCAACAGCCGCTTGGCAAGCGGCATCCAGAGTTTTTTGAAGGCTTAGCGAGGAGCACACTTCAGTTGCGAGGCGGAGGACCGCGACGAGATTGCGATCACTCCTCTCTGGAGATAGTTCACCTCCTGATGTCTGACGTTTCTCTGAATTGACCATCTTCTCCGCTTCGAGACTTGAACCCTCTTATGGTACGCATTCTCATGCGTCACGACTCCATAGTACGCTGTGTGGTGATCGTCGCGTCCTTACATTTACATTACGGGAATCGAGTTCAGGTCTGATGTTCGTCCTCCTTAAGCATTTGAAAAGAGGAGGTTCAGTTGGCTTGTGCCAGATTCGCGCGCCAGTCACCCGGAGTGCCCCAAGGCTTCCCGGGGTACGGAATCAACGTCCATCCCGTGTCCAGATACAAAACGGTGGCTACATGGCACGGCGTTGGGATTGTGAGCAGCAGGCCGAGCCGTTTGGCGATGACCGACTACGCCCCACACTGCGTCCGGGCCAGCGGCGCTTAGCAGCCCGGCCCCTCCCAATGAAGTCGATTCTAGCCCTCGCAGCTATATTTTCAAGAGCTTACGGCCCGAATGGGATGCGCACCACTCTGTTTACCCCGTCTTCCTGGGCTGTTTCGTTGGGGAGTGGCTTCAACTTATTGAAAAGATGAAGCTGGAGACCGGATTCGAACCGGCAAAATCCAACTTGAGAAGCTGACACTCGAAGGCCTCTATTCGTGAATTCCCGCATTACGTGGCGACCGCGACCCATACCGCTGAGCAAAAAGGCCGCAGCAAGGCCGCAAGTGTTGGGATTTCCTCCCTGGCCTCCGGCCCCTGCCGATCAAATGAACCCACCCTCCGATCGCAAACGCACGCGAGTTGTTCGGTACCGAGGCTCCACACCCCCTTCTGGTTGAGGCCGCCCAGGGCCACCCAGGCCGCCGAAGGAGGTCACGTGAAGAATCTGAAGGATTTGTGGGAGAAGTCGCCGAAACTGCTGGAGGCTATCGGCGGCGAGGAATTGGCTGGATCCGGCTTTGAGCGGGAACAACCCGACATAGAATTCGCCATGCAGCAGTCCGGCGGGGAAGGGGAGGAGTAGCGGCCATGGCGACCACCACTACCCACTACCCCGCGTCCGAACCCCCAACTGGCACCAAGCCGATGCGGGACTTCCGCCAGGAAGTAACCGACAACGTCGTCCACATGCTGGAAAACGGTGTCGCGCCGTGGCAGAAGCCTTGGGACGCTGCGGCTAACATGCCGATGAACCCAACGAGCGCGCGCGCCTACCGCGGCGGGAATGCGATCCACTTGATGGCAACCGCACTCCAGAAGGGCTACCAGGATCCCCGATGGATGACGTACAAGCAAGCGTCGGACCACGACTGGCAGGTCCGCCGAGGCGAAAAGGGAACTCAGATCGAGTTCTGGGACGTGAAACAGGGCAAGGACAGGAGCCCCGACGGGTCTGGGGATGGCGCAGTCAACGCACGACCTGGGCGCAACGACGGCGACGAACGGCCGCGACTCATTCACCGCGTGTACACCGTGTTCAATGCGGCGCAAATCGACGGTGTTCCGCCGCACGTCCCCAAACAGCACACTCCGTTCGAAGCGGCCCAATCCGGCGAACGGATTCTCGCGGGTTCGGGCGCGAAGATCGCGCATGATCGCGCGGACCGTGCCTTCTACGATAGGGTAGCGGATGCCATCCATCTTCCTCCGAAGGAGGCCTTCAAGGACGCGCCCGGCTACTACGGAACGGTCCTTCACGAGCTTGCCCATTGGAGCGGACACCCGTCGCGCCTGAATCGCG
>OBLU010003933.1_pt1 | contig 13427 bp, 8 predicted proteins | sample 1518681 | NCBI WGS metagenome assembly OBLU01 (sample SAMEA3539304, study PRJEB22396) | soil metagenome | biome: tundra; feature: field; material: soil | place: USA | collected 2010-05 | depth 0.15 m | reverse complement strand
GCGTGAGCAGCGCAAGCTGCAGGAAATCGCGCTCGTTGAGGGGCAAGCTGTCGATCCGGCTCTGGTCGATCACCGTGCCAAGCTCCCCGGATTCGCTTTCGAGCGCATACACGATCCCTTCGACTGTGAGCGTCTCCCGCCGGGCGGCGATCGGCAAGTGAAAATCCACGCGGGCATTCGCGTTCACCGCCGCCCGCACATGCGCTGTAGCGGCAGCAAAGTTCTCGGCCGAACATCCCAGCGTGTATGCGGCAGGCGGGATGTCGGCAAAGTGGTAAAAGCCGGTGATGTCCGTGGTCGCCTCACGCACGATCGAGCGTTGGGAATCGGAGGCCGTAAGCTTGACCCCGGCAATCGGCTTGCGTGCCGGATCGAGCACATAGCCGGAAATGGCGCCAGTGGTCACCTGAGCGGATGCCGGCAGGACCAAAGCCAGAAGAATAATTGCTCTCATGGGGCGGATCATAACCGCCTCTTAGTGCTGCGGCTGTAATGCCGCGAGCTTCAAGGGGGCGGGCTTGAAGGTCCAGGTTCCGCCTTGCTCCCGCGGAACCCGTGTCTTAGGGAATACCAGCGCGCCAACCGAAAACATGTAACTCATCTTGATGTCGAGTTTCGTATCCGGAGACGGCGCCGGCAGCGACTGTGCCATCAGCCGAAGATACTGCGCCGCATTGACCTTGATGCCGTCCACGGCGATCCAGGTGGGGATCGTGTTGCGCGGCATGCGCCCGAAGCTCCGGTCGTGGAGCGGTCCGGCCAACTCGGCGCAGCGCGCCATGATCGACGCCACGCTCACCGTGCCTCCCACGGGCCCGTGATCCAAGTCCATCTCCACGGGACCGTAGACCTTCGCCAGCCGGGTCGCGGCCGGCAGTTTTCCGGTGCGATGCCTTTCCGCGAGTGCATCGGTCAGCACGGCGAAGGTGTCCGCCAGCGAAAGGAAACGGCCGGACACCTCCAGGTTGTTGGGCGGATAGTTAGCGGAACTCCAGTGCTTGATGAACGCAGGCAAGGCCTTGAGGAGATCTTCGGTGGCGATGTCAAAATCCACGCTGCGGCCAACCCTCTCCCGCAACTCGGCGTTTGAGATGAACCGGCAGCCAGGGTTGGCGGGAAAGTAGCTGTTGACCAGCCATCCCAGCAGGGCGTCCTCCCTGCCGTACGCCTGGTCGATTTCCAATGCGGGGCGGAATGCTTCCGCCGGCAGCGTGGGAGAGTTCGGATAATTGTACGCCACCGTAAGCGGCGGGAACAGTGGGCCGCTTGCATGCGAGGGCCGCAGATACATGCGCTGGTCGGCGATCTCGACCTGAATGATGCGAACGCGATTGCGGCTCAGGTTCGCCAGTACCTTCTGCAACGCGTCCGGTCCTTCGGATGCCATCACCACGCGCAAATCGGCATCGGTGGTCTCCGCCAGCCGCAGGAAATTGTCCTGCCAGTACAACTCCGAAGAGGCGTCGGCGCCGGTGGTGTTGATCTTGCCGAATTCGGAGGCCGAACCGCGAAAACCGTGGATGCCGCGGGGGTGAATCGTGGGATCCGGAATCCCGGGCATGATGGCAATGCTGTTGTACCGGCTGACGCGGTACATGGTTTCGGGGTCGCCGCCGAGATCGTCGGTAATGCCCTGGATGAAGGCTGCCGGACCGAATATCTCCTGCATCAACTGCAGTCCGCCAATCTTGCCGGGTTTCGAAATGCCAGTCAGGCGGTCGCGGTACTCGGTCAGCAGCTTTTCGGCTGCATCGCTGCGCGCCAGCCAGCGGTCCTCGGCAGTCTGGGCGTGCGAGTAATCGGGAACTGGCCTGCGCTGGTAGGTGGGCTCGTCGGTGGCGTCGTAGCCCGGCTCCACCAAGCCCTTCCCGATGTATCCCTGGATGAAGTCCTTGATCCCCGTTTCGCTGTTACGTTCGGCCAACACTTGGCTCAAGACGCCGGTTAAGAGACAAGTTTCGGAGATTTTGAATTCGGGATGCTCGGTGCGGAGGCGCTCCAGCACGGGCAGCGTGCGGCGGAGGCGATCTTCCGTCATGGCCAAGTTCACATGATCCGTGATGTGGCTGGCGAGAAAAACATAGACGGGCTGGTGCGGGGCCGTAAAATCAGCCGCCGGAAGATGCGCCGGCAGGACCCCCCAGGCCACCATCGCGGCAGAACGCCCCAATACCTGAAGTATACCTGTGCACCTGAAGTTCATACTGGAAACCATGTTAAACGATTCTCGATTGTTGGGGAATACCCCGGAAAGGGAACAGGCCGCTGGTGCCCGCCCAACTGAGCATCCAGCGGCCTGAAAGGAGTCCCGCAATACGCTTGAAGCAGCTAGTGAGACGTCGGGATCGTAACCTTCGCCTCGTTGGACTGGCAGATCTCCGTACCGCCGGCATATTGCGGTTGCAGAACGTAGTAGTAAGTGGAGCCGTTAGTCAGGCCCGTCGAATCGGCAAATGCCACCTTCGTAGTGTTCCCGATTAAGCTATACGGGCCGCTCGAAACGGTTCCGCGGAGCACGTTATACTTGGACGCATTCGGGATTGCCGACCAAACCAGATGCACCGAGGCGGGAGCCGTTTTGGTGCCATACGTGCCTCGACCGTAGAGGTTATTCACGCACTGCACAATAATCGTTTTCTGCAGCATGATGATGGAGCTGGCAGTCTCCAAAGGATACTGTGCACTGGTGTAATTGTTGCCCGACCAATACCCCGCCGGGTTTTGCAGACTGACTAGCCTCACCGCAACCCCAAAGGTTGGATCGCCATACCAGTCGATGGGCGCGTACGGGGGAGTGGGGCACTCTTGCCCCAATAACGTGATGGGCTGCAAACTCCCGCCCGGATTGTGCAGGAGCATGGCTTTCGTAAAGGAGAACATCCCGTACGTGTAGGCTTGCAGGGAGGCCGCAGCGCCTCCGGACGGATTGTTCTCGAAGTTGTCGAACAGGAAACATTCGGCGTTGTTCCACCGTGTATCTCCGCGGCCGACACCATCCATGGCCATTTGCACCATTCCGGAAGGCGTCACCGCGTAGGGTCCCCAGAGCGGACTGCTGCTGGTGTAACCGAACTCTCCATTGGCCGCTTGGCTCTGGTCGATCCACTGCTGATTCCACAGCATGGCGTTTGGATCCACGGTAATGCCGAAACCGCGAATACCGGCGATCAGACCGATAGCGGCCCACTGGGATGTAGAGTTGTCCCCGATGTCCTGACAAACGTACCGCCAGCCGCCACCATAGCTGCCGCCCGCGGACGGTCCCGGCCCGGGGTTCTGACAGTACAGGTAGCCGTCGGCCATGTTTTGCACCACGTTCTGGTAGGTCTTCCCCGCGATATTTGCCGGGGCAAAAGCCCCCACGACAGCGTTTGGCGTGGTGCTGGCCACAATCGCATCCATGAACTGGCCGCCCTGATAGAAGGGGTTGCCCTGGTTGACCTCGACGCCCAGTCCATCGCCGTTTCCATCCAGGTTGATGACGCAGGAAGTGCCGTTGGTGAAACAGCCCTGCACGGTGCGCGTCGTCGGCGAAATGCTAAAAGCAGTGAGCCACGTGAACAGACTGTTCAGGACACGGGAGACATCGTCGGTATAGGGATCGCTGGCCGGTCCGCTTGCCAAATGGCCGTTTACCTCGAACGCCTGGATGTTGAGGGCCGTGACGCCGTAATAGGCGTAGCAAGCGAACCCGCCGCAATTGGTCCAATCGCCATAGTTCACAATCGGGGCCCCGCTGGAGGTGCGATCCATGGTTGTGTGCAAGTACCAGAGCCCCTCGTCAATGGCGACATCGACCTGAGGCTGGGAGCCGTTGGGTTCCACCAGAATCGGGTACGTCGCTGTGCCGGTGCCACCGCCGGCGCTGGTATCCATGATATACAGGGTGGCGGTGTACGGCTTGGGGGTGGTGGCGGGGTTGTACGTGTAGGTCGTGGAGACGTTATACTGGTTCGTCACGTTGAATGCGGGCATCTTGCCCGTTCCATCGCCGGGGTCCCACTGCGCCATGATGGTCGGGCCCTGCACGCTGGATGTGCCTTTGAGCGTGATGGTCCTGCCCGGATAGGTAATGTGGGGCGCCGCTGGATTGCTCGCCACCCAGGGAACGGTGTAGGCAACGGGCGTTACCGCCAGTGCCTGCGGAACTAACGTTGCCGCTATAACGACGGCGAACAAAATCCACGAGAGTCTCTTCCAGGTTTTCATATAGGCCTCCGTTATCCTCTCACTCTGGTCTTCCGGCGAAACGCGCCTAACCCCAACAGCGCCGCTGAACCAACCAGCAGCCACGAAGCAGGCTCGGGAACTTGCCCCCCGGTTGGCAGGATCGAAACGCCGCCAGTGAAGTAAACGGTCTGTGCCGCGTCGTTAGCAGCGTCTGCGGGATGTGTCTGAAACAAATATCCACTGTCCGGCTGGGTGTCGCTAATGCTGAATGAGATCACCGCTTCTTGGTTCGGCGCCAGCACGTAGGCGAAGCCCATCGCGACGGCCACGTCGGTGTTGCAATTCGGGCTCGAGCAGGTAACGCCATCAAAATTATCCAGCGTGCCGGGCACGTGGTTGGTGTTGTCCAGTGTGTTGTTCTGGGTATTGGTCCAAATCGTGGGCGCAAAGTTCTGATCCGTAAAGGCGGCATCTATCTGCCACGTTTCCCCCGCGGAGGCACTCCCGCTCGTCCCACCGTACTCGTTCCAGAAGGGTATGCCGACCTCGTAATCGATCGCCAATACCGTGAAGAAGCTGCCAGCCGCTCCAGGGTTGTCAGTGTAAGTGATCGTACCCAGTCCTGTGGTTGGGTCAATCGTTGAGCTGAAGGGCGAGGAGGTTATATCCACGCCATCCGCGAACGTCCCGTTGTTGTTCACCGCGACATCTTGTATGGTGCCAGCGAAAGCACCGGATACCCCGAGACACACGAGTATCCCCAAACAAACTGCTATTGCCGTTTTTCTCACGATTCCCTCCGAATCCTCTTCCCATCGAGCGGCTCTGCGTTCAAATCCGGCACTCGCCACCCGCGGGCAAGCCAGTTCCCGCAAATCTAATTCATCTAGAATATCAGATCCGGCAACAAAGTCAATACAAAAATTTGCGTCCAGTCAAGTACTAGTACCCTCAAGAGTGACGAACCTAACAACGCGCGCCGAACCAAGGCCGCGAAGTTGTTTTGGCCGCCCCCGCGAGCTACAATCGGGGTCGCCGATCCGGTGGCCGCATTGGTTATGAGCCTGCTCCCCCTAGTTCTTTGCCTGCTGGCCGCGGATGCCTCTACCGCAAGCCGGCTTTACACGGAAGGCCGCTTCCAGGAGGCTGCGGCGCAATACGCCCAAATCCTGCGCGACAGCCCGCTGTCGGTTGAGGCTATGCTCGGAATGGGCAAGGCTCTAATCGCACTCCGTGTACCCCGCCAAGCGCTGCCCTACGTGTTGCGGGCCCGGCAACTGGATTCCGGGAACCGGGATGTTCGCCGGACCCTGGCGCACGCCCTGGCTGAGTCGAACCAGTTCTTTCAGGCCGAGACTCTGCTGAAGGAATTGACCGGCGCAGACCCCAAGGACGGCGAAAGCTGGTACTACCTGGGCTCACTCTACTATCGGAGCGGATATTACGGCTCGGCTCTGCCCGCCCTGGAGCACGCCGTGGCGGCGCAGCCGGATAACTCCCAGGCCGCCATATATCGCGCGGTCTGCCTGGCGAAGCTGGGGCACAGCGGGGAGGCAGAAAAGTCGTTTCTGCGGCTTCTGGCGAATCCGGCAAACGAGCGCGATCCCGACCTGCTGCTGACCTATGCCGAGCTTCTGTACGAGAGCCGGCGCTCCCAGGAGGCGCTCAGCCGCGTGGAACAGATGCTCCGGGCTAACCCGGATTCAGCCATTGCGCACTTCTGGAAGGCGAAGATCCTTTTCGGCACCGACCGGGCCAAAGAGGCCGCCAAAGAGGCCGAGGAGGCCGTCCGGATGGCGCCGGAATTCCCCTTTTCCCGCATCCTGCTGATGAATATTTACGAAGCCCTGGGGAGACCGGACGAAGCGGCCGTCCAGGCGGAGTGGCTTCGGAGGCACGAGCAGAAATGATGGACGCCGGCAAGAGTGCTGGGCCCACAGGGTGCCCTCCGGTACGAGTGCCGGCGCCACGGGGGCTGGTAATCCTGCTGACGCTGGCCACTCCGCTCGCCGCGCAGATCCGCTTCGAGGATATTGCCGCCAAAGCCGGTGTCCGATTCGAGCTCAAAAACGGTGCGGCCGGCAAATTCCACCAAGTCGAATTGATGCCCGGAGGAGTGGCTGTCCTGGACTATAACAATGACGGCTGCCTGGATATCTTCTTTACCAACGGCGCGGAACTGCCGTCTCTCCGCAAGAGCTCTCCCGCCTTCCACAATCGGCTTTTCCGCAATAACTGCAATTCAACCTTCACCGATGTCACGGATTCGGCCGGAGTAGCCGGTGAAGGCTATTCCATGGCGGTCGCCATCGGCGATTATAACAATGATGGATACCCGGATATATTCGTCGCGGGGGTGGATCGTAACTTCTTATATCAAAACCAGGGGGACGGGACCTTCCGCGACGTGACTGCCGCGGCGGGCCTCACGGGCGTGGACCCCAAGTATGGCAAGATGTGGTCCATCTCCGCGGGCTGGTTCGACGCCGACAACGACGGCAAGTTGGACCTGTTTGTCTCCAACTACGTTGGCTGGGATCCCGCCACGGAGCCCGCCTGCGGCGCCCCGGACCATCGTTTTTACTGCCATCCGAGCAACTACCCCGGACGGCCGCACCAGTTGTTCCATAACAACGGCGACGGCACCTTTACGGACATCTCCGCCAGCTCCGGCATTGCCAACAGTATTGGAAAGGGCATGGGCGTGGCGTTCGCCGATTTCAACGGAGACGGATTGACCGATATATTCGTGGCGAACGATTCCATCCGTAATTTCCTGTTCGAGAACAAGGGCCACAACAAATTCGAGGAGGTTGGATTATTGCGCGGCGTCGCATTCGGCGAGCAAGGGCGCGCGGTCGCCGGCATGGGCGTCGATTTCCGCGATTACGATAATGACGGCTTGCCCGACATCGTGCTCACTGGCATGGCCAATGACAGCTTTCAGCTCTTTCGCAACGTGGGCAAACCGGCCTTCTTTCGAGACTACACGGTGCGCTCGGGCCTGGCGCTGGCCACCATGAATCTGACGGGCTGGGGAACGGGAATGTACGATTTCGATAACGACGGCCGAAAAGACCTGTTCTTCGCCAACGCGCATTTTCCGGAGCTCGGACCTTATCTCGGAACCGAGTCTCCGCTCCCCAACAGTATTTTTCGCAATACCGGCGACGGCCGGTTTCAGGACGTTTCGAAGGAAGCCGGCAAGGACTTCCAATTAGCGGCTTACCACCGCGGGGTGGCTTTCGGCGATTTCGACAACGACGGCCGTGTGGATGCGGTGGTCTCGGCGATCGGCGGTCCGGCGCGCCTGTTCCGCAATGTCACGCCGCGAGCGGGTCACTGGATGGCGATCAAACTGGTGGGCAGGCGCAGCAACCGGGAGGGACTCGGCGCAGTCGTCCGGCTGACATTGCCCGGCGGGGAAACTATGTACAACCATGCGACCACCAGCGTGGGATACGCGTCATCCAGCGAATCGCTGGTGCGCTTTGGCTTGGGTGCGGACGCGGTGGCCAAGCGCATCGAGGTGCGCTGGCCCAGTGGCGAGGTGCAAGAGCTTACCGAGGTCGCCGCCGACCGTGTGGTGACGATTACCGAACCGCGGCCCTCCCCAGCTTCCGGCGAAACGCACCCCACCCAATCGGCGCGGCCGAACCCACCAGCCGCCACGAAGCAGGCTCGGGAGCCTGCGGCAGGACCGTGATAGCAGGCTGAATGGACAGCGTTGCGCTCAGGCCCACGGACTGGGCAGCCGCATTACTCCGGTCTGCCGAATGTGTCTGCTAACTAAAGGAAGAAACCCCCGGCGGGCGCGGACGGTCCATGCCGGTTCCCCTCGTTGGATGGATCGCCGGGCACGTGGTTGGTGTTGTCCAAGGTGTTGTTCCGGACGTTGACATATAGCGTGGGGCCGGTGAAATGTCCGGGGCCAAAGCTGGAGTCAATGCGCGAGCGTCCGCCGCGAGCTGCGATAGCCGGCTGTTCCCGCATCATGTTTTCCTCCCGTTCGACCAATCGCGCGCCGGAATCCACGGCCTCGTGGTTCTGCCAACCGGCCTGATACGATAGGGTCTACCGGGAAGCAACGGAGGCGCTGCCGCCTTCGTGGCGGCATGTGGGTGTCCGCCTGCGGGAATCGGCGTCCTGGCTTCGCCGGCTCAGAACGACAGCTTTACCCCAGCCTGCACGAGCCTCGGCGCCGCCGCGCCGACCACTTGGCCGAAAGCCGAGCTGGCGATCTCGCCATTGACCGCCGCCGGCCCGAAGAACTGCGCATGGTTGAACGTGTTGAACGTCTCCAGCCGGAACTGCAGCGATCTCCCTTCCGCCAGACTCACCGCTTTCGAAAGAGCGATATCGAAGTTCGCCATGCCCGGCCCGTAGAACATCCGCCGCGCCGCCGATCCCGGATCGCCCAGCGGCGGCAGGCTGAACAGCGACGTGTTGAAGTAGGCCAGGCCGTTGCGCGGATTGTTGTTGAAGTGCAGCGGTCCGGGACTCACATCCGGCAGGTCCACGCCGTAAGAGTTCACCCCGTCGGGTTGCGTCCCCAGCAGCGAGTTGTCGCTGGCGTTCGTAAAGGTCACCGGGAAGCCGGTCGCGAAACGGGTGATTCCGGAAAGGACCCATCCCCCGGTCAGCCGGTGGCGCGCTCCAAACGTCTCGAAGGGCAGTTCATAACGGTAACTCGCCACGAAATTGTGCTTCAGGTCGAATGCCGACGGAGCATAAGTCGCGCGATAGTTGTACGGGTTCAACTGTTCCGAGATGCTGGAAGAATTATCGAGAGACTTGCCGTAGGTGTAGCCCGCCTGCAGCTCGAGTCTTCGGCTGGTATGGCGCACGCTCAGTTGCAGCGCGTTGTAGTTGGCGTTGCCGATGGTAGTCAACCAGTCCACGCTGCCGAAGTTCGGACCGAAGACGGGGCGCGTGCCCCGGATGATATTGCCGGAGGCCGTCGTAAAAGTGTTCGATTCGCCGAAAGGGCCGCAGGTCGGGGTGCCCGGAGCCACTTGGCTCACCTGGCTGACGCTCAGACACAGCGCGGGGTTGCCCGGGTTGGCCTCCAACAGTGTCAGCAGACGATGCGACTGGCTGCCGATGTAACCTGCCGTCACTACCGTGCTGCCGCCGAACTGGCGCTGGATGGAAAGCGTGTACTGCACCGAGTATGGGCTCACGTTGTCCGGGCGATATCCCGGCAGACCGGAGACCGGCAGGAACGGCGCCCAGTTCACGCTCGAGTTCGGGTTGCTTGCCGATGCGTTTAACGGCGGAAATTGGATCGGGAAACGTTGCCCGTTGTCAACACCGGTGGAAGCGGTGACAAAAGGATCGGAGAACAGGGGCGGAGCCGGGCTAACGTATGTGCTGCCATAGGGCGGGTCGCCCGCCATCACGCCGGCCGAGACGCCTTCCACCGCCGAGAAGAACCGTCCCGCGCCCAGCCGGATGCTGGTGCGGTCCGCATCGCCGAACAGCTTGCGCGCCAGGCCGCCGGCGCCCCGCGGCGACCAGGCCAGACCGAACCGCGGCGAAAAGTCGTTCCAGCGCACCGGAGCGAGCGAGCGCGCCACTCCCGGATCGCCCGGAAAGACCAGGCCCGTCGGCGCCCCGGGAAATACCACCGACTGCTCGCCCGGAATCAGCGTCTGAATCTGGTTGTACTTCTCGTACCACGGCATGATCGCGTCCCAGCGCAACCCGTAGTTGAGCGTCAAACGCGGGCGGACGCGCCAACCGTCTTCCGCGAAGATCGCGCCGTAATGATTCCGCATATAGAAGGCTTGCGCATCCCCCTGCTTATAAAAGCTGGGGATGCCAAGCAGGAAGTCGGCGAAATCCACACCCGTCTCCGAGCCGACGAACGCAAACGTGCCATTCGACTGCACGTCGGCCGCCGAGTTCACCTGGCTCAACAACACTTCGCCTCCCACTTTCAGCGTGTGCGCGCCCATGACCCGCGAGAAGTTGTCCCGCAACTCGTAGGTGTTGTCCACCTGGTTGAGTCCGGTGACGGTCGACCCGATGACGAAGCTGCTGAAGGTCACGTTTTCCACGCCGACGATCTGCGGACGTTGCGGCAGGATGCTGGGCTCGCCCGTGGGGGTCGCGAATCCCTGGGAGGCGAGGCTGGTTCCCACCGTTCCCTGGGGAGTGCCCACCTGGTTGCTGTCCCGCACATAGGAGAAATGGAACTCGTTGACGCTGCGCGATCCGAAGGTCCTGGTGTCGCCCAGCGTGGCCAACTGCGACCGGCCCAGGTTCAGCGCGTTGAAGCCGGGAACGTTGGCGCCGCCCTGCCGCGTCGGGTATGGGTTGTTCAGCGCATAGTCGTCGGCAACATAATAGGCGGACAGCGCGCCGAAGCGTGTGCTCGCATCCACGCGCATTGCGCCCTTGTCGTCGCGCAGCGTCTGGTCCGCGGCCGAGGTCGAGAAAGAGCCGTCCGTCAGGTTGGGAACCGGGATATATTTCAGCAGATTCGCAGCGGGCGTCGACCACGCCTGCCGCGGAATGATGGCGTTCGGAAGCACGCATTGCGCCGTATTCGCGCAGCCGGGAGTATAGTAACGTTCGCCCGGAGAAACGCCGTAACCGAGTTTGTTCGTCAACAGGCGCGCCCAATACTGGCCGGTCACGGTTCCGGTCAACTGGTTCGCGACATCGGAAAAGTCTCCCGCCCGGGCCTGCAACGACGGCACCTGCACGAGTCCCGTGTCGACACCCTGCTTCAGACGCGTTGCCTGGTAATCGGAAAAAAAGAAGATCCGGTTCTTGACGATCGGTCCCCCGAACAGGCCGCCCAACTGGTTCTGCCGGTGCACGGCCCGCTCCGGCGAATAGAAATTGCGCGCGTCCAGATCCGTGTTGCGCAGGAATTCGAACCCCGTGCCGTGAAACTCGTTGCTCCCCGATTTCGTAACCACGCTGATACGGCCGCCGCTGTAATTGCCGTATTCGGCGTCGAAGTTCCCCGTGAGGATGCGAAACTCGGCAATCGAGTCGAGATTGGGAATGACCGCCGCGCCCATGGTGAAGCGCTCCACCACATCGGCCTCGTTTACCGCGAAGCCGTTGGCATACTCGCGCTGCCCGTTGATCGAAAGGGTGCCCGGATTGAGGTTGCCCGAAGGCGAAAGAATGGCCGCGCCCGCGGCCTGGATCGAATTGCCCGTGATGGTGGTGGCCGGAGCCACGCCCGGCTGCAAAGCCAGCAAGTCGGTGAAACTGCGGCCGTTCAGGGGAACCGCTGCGATCTTGGTCCCTGAGACAACCTCGCCCAACTGCGTGTCCACGGTTTCGACGCGCATCCCGGATGCCGCCACCGTTACGTGTTCGCTGCGTTCGCCAAGCACCAGGGGAACATCCATGCGCAGCGCGCCGTTCGTGTCCACCATCAGGTGCGTGCCGCGGTAGGTTCGGAAACCGCTCGACTCCACTTCGATGTCGTAGGTCCCCACCGCGAGATCCGGAAAAGAATAGAAGCCGTTCGAACCGGTCGTGACGATTTGGCGCAGGTTGGTCGCAATGTTAATGGCGGTAACCTTGGCGCCGGACACAGGCAGGTTGTGTGGATCGGAAACCCTTCCCGAAAGGCTGCCACCCACGCCACCCCACAAAGAATTGCAGGAGAGCAGGATCAATAACAGGACTGCGGCCGCGCCGCCTGCGGGCAGGCGCTGGACACACATGCCAGACGGGGCTGGCGGACAACAAACCGACGCTCCCGGCGGGCACATCCGGCGCGCATGAGAACCCAATCGAATCCTCCGAAACAGGCCAACACCCCTCCTTGAGGGCCGTGATCCCAAATCAGTATATCATTCAAATCGTCCAAATCGTCATGTTCGACGGCCCATGCGCGTACCAGGCTCTGGGGGCCTTAAATACTAGCTAGGTCCATGACCGCCTGAAACATTACGAGGAGAAGCGCTACCCCATGCCTCGTGTGTCGCCCAACGAATCGCTAATTAGCGAACAGTCAATCGGCACGATCCGCGAAGGTTCGTTCGGCGGGCTATGTTTTGGGAACGGAGGATTGGAAGTTCTTGGAATGGCGCAAAACCACGGTGCGGAATTGCAACGTCAGGGGTTTGAAAAGGTCTACTTCGTCATAGTTGGGCCATCGTTCAAAGAAGGCGATTTGAAAAAAGCTGACGGACGCGTTGTCGGCGTCTCCCATCCGGAGCGTCAACTTGCTCACAGCTTCGGCGCCGATGCGCCTGGTCGAGGACTGCATCCGCGGTCGGAGCAAGTTCTTGCTCGGCGATTTTGAACGGCAGCCGTTCGCTCACAAGACTATCGCCACTTAAATTAAAAGGAGGCGTGAAGTCGGTGAGTTCGGGCGGAGCCAGAACAGTTTGCCGATCTGACGCAGCAGCGATATTCACCGTGCTGACAGAGGTTGCGCCCGAAATTCCCGTCCGACTGGACGGGACGGAAAGGCGGATGTAGCGCGCGGCGCCCTTGCAGTCAACAGGCCGGGCGGGTCGGCGGTTCAGAGAGGCAGATGTACGTTGGCGGCTGTGAAGGAGCGGCGGATATAGGCACGCGGGTCGTAGCGAAGGAATAGGATCTCCGCCTCGCCAGCCGATGCAGAGGAGGGCAAGGTGGATAGCGGGTTCATGCCGAAATCAGCCGGAAACGGCGAATCCCAGATGGACAGGAGACGGGTGGGCAGACGGCTCTGCGCTGGCGCGGTTCCCGGCGGAGGTTCCGCCTTGGTAAAGGGGGTATGAAACGGCGCGAAACAGTTGACCCGGCGCCAGCTTGCGCGAAACGAGACAGAGCACTGGCCGTCGCCGGGAACCCGTGTCACGCGGTCGTCTTCCAGGCCCACGCTGCGGCGGCCAAACAGCATCACGTAGACGGCTCCGCGAATGGTTAGCGGGCCGGACCGCGCGTGCTGCCAAAAGGCGCGGTCCACAACCACGCGCTGTCTCCAGGTGAAGGCGCCATCGGCAGACGGATCGGCCTGAAAGACGCTGGCCTCAGTGGAGGCGGCGGGAATCCAGCCGGATGACCAACGGCGTCCCGCGGGCGTTTCGAAGATCAGCTCGACGATCTCAGGCGCGGCGGTCTCGCCTGCCGGGATGTTGACGACGCGAAGGGGCACGGCCAATGCTACGCCGTCCGGATCGGCATGTTTCGGATCCGGCTGGATGCCGGCCGCGTTGAGGACGGCGGACACCGATCCGGCGCCGCTCTGGCCGAACAGGCGCGATTGGACGGTAGTTCCCAGTTGCCGGCTC
>OBLU010003932.1_pt1 | contig 13429 bp, 14 predicted proteins | sample 1518681 | NCBI WGS metagenome assembly OBLU01 (sample SAMEA3539304, study PRJEB22396) | soil metagenome | biome: tundra; feature: field; material: soil | place: USA | collected 2010-05 | depth 0.15 m | reverse complement strand
TCCGGTATCGCGTTGAGCTGGGACGCCATCATGACGGGTATCCATACTTCGAAACCGATTCCCGTGATCGTGCCGATGAAATGCTCGGGAGCAACACCCACAATGGTAAGTTCCTGCCGATTCACGCGAATCCTTTGCCCGGCCACGCCGGGGTCCCGGTGGAAGCGCCGGTTCCAAAGGCCGTAGCTGATTACGGCTACTGGATACCCGCCTTGCGTGTCGCCGTATTCGTTGGGTGAGAACACCCGGCCGAGCAGCGGCTTCACACCCAAAACGTGGAAGTAATTTCCGGTAACGAACTCGCCCCAAACTCGTTCGGAATGATCTGCGTCGCCTATGCTCAGCGGCGTGGGCGACGCCCCGGCCAGGCCGTCCAGCAGAGTGAGGTGGTCACGATAATCGCGGTAGTCGGGGTAGGAGGTTGTAATTGCGTCCCCATTGGCTCTCACGCTTTCAAACGCCACCACTTCAGCGCTATTTGTAATACCTGGAAGGGGCCGCAGCAAGATGGAGTCGATCCAGCTGAAAACAGTAGTGTTGGCAGCAATGCCGATGGCCAGGGTGAGAACCGCGGCGAAGGTCAGACCCGGGCTTTTGAGGGCCATTCGAGCGCCATATCGAAGGTCCTGCAACAGGCTGGTCACACGTGTCCTTTAGGATGAATCGGCAATCGTAATGCCAGGTTGAAATCGTTCGGGTCTACTGGGTAGGAGCCGGTTTCGGCATGGTGACGGTCACGGTGACTTCAATCGTGATGGGATCGGCCCGCCAAGCCGAGACGATGACCGTGGTGTGGTGGACGCCAGGGGCTAGCTTGAGTGGAATGGCCGTCACGGTAGCGCGATCACCTATGAACGCCGAGCCTGCCTCAGGCGTGGTCCCTTCCGCTTGGCGCATCGTGATCCAGGAACTATCGGGCGTCGATAATGCATAAGCGAGCCCCGGCCAAGTGCTGGATATGAGCACGGTCTGACCCACTGGTTGGCTGTCAGGCGAAACCGTAAACTCGATTCGATCTGGAATTGCCCGCAGTATCGGACGCCCGGTTACGAGCAGCTCAAATGCCCGACTGGTGGATGCGCACATATTGCGGGCGCCGATCCAAAATCGAAAGATGCCCATTTCCATTGGAACGCCGGCGAGTCCTGCTTCAGTGATGCGCAATCCACGTGGCAAGGATCCGGCAGCCAGAAACAGGCCAACGTTCCCGCTGGGACAATGGCCGTCTACGCTGGTGCGAATGTCGGCGCTATACACCAGGCCTTGGATGGCGCGCGGAAGGTCCACGGACTCGATCTCGATTACGCCCGCAGCCAACATCGGCTTCGAAAGTAATGCAATCCAAATCAAGAGCGGGGAGAGGCGACGGATTGGTTTCGTGGAAAGAGGCATTTCAATACGTGGCGTTCGGCACAAAGGTCCCAGGCGAAAGGACGGTTTCGTAGACCATGCCGAGATGTGGAATCAGGGGGCTGTGTGCTCGCGTTGCGGCTCCAACACCAGTTTTCCCTTTGTAGAGTCCCCACAAGACCGACGTAGAGCGATAGTAAGGCGCGTGCGCGGAAATGGCGAGATCGGCGGACTTTGGCCTGAACAACATTATTCTGGGTCTCCCATCCGGCGTGGGGCTCCCATCCGAAGCCGGCGCTGCGATAGCCGGCATAGCTAGTGGCTCGCCATCGCCCCCGGTTGCGACGGCTCCGGGCGAGTTCAGCATGACGCGAATGATTCGCTCGTTGATGCCTTGTTTGGCCAGACTGGTTAGCCCGGTTACGCCGGTGTCGAACTGCGTCCTGCTATTCAAGATGAGTTCGATCAGGAAATCTTCGTTGAACCCGGCCGCGGCCAGAGTAACGATAGCCCGATTCGTCAGCACTTCGCGCGTTTGAACGATGGATTGTGCACTGGCCGAAGCTCCCAGTGCTAACAGGGCGATTGCAAGGAATCCTTTGTGTAATTGCATCGAGCAAGCCTCACACTCCATATCGGCCGGAAGGCGCTGGGGAACCGATAATTCCTGCTCAGCATCCTCTAAATTAAACTTCCTGGCTGCGGTCGAAAGGACCGGCCGGTCCGTCGAGGCCACCTGCCCTCAACCCATGAGAGAGGGCTAAGGCGATTAAGGCCAGAACCTTAGGGCAACACTCGATACTTGCTCGGACCCTTCCAGCCGTTCGTCTGTTTTGAGCCACAGGTGTCTGTATGTGGCAAAAGGAAAGCAAAAGGTTATCGCAATGAAGAGAAACATGGTTCCCTTGCTTGGGATTGCATTCGTGGCCGCCATTGTTGCAACCGGAGTAGTCTACGGGCTGTTCGGCGGCCGGCTTCGGGCCAAGGCGCCGGAGCTCACGGGGCAATCCATCGTGGTGGCGGCTAGAGATCTTGACCGCGGATCAGTGATCAAGGCGGATGATCTCCAGGTGTCCCAGGTGAAGGGAGCGCTGAAAGGTTCCTATTCAAAGGTAGATGACGCGGTGGGAGCGACGCTCTTAGAGGCAGTGCAAAAGAATGAACCATTGCTCGAGGGCCGCGTGGCGTCGCTCGATCCAAAAGGGACGGGAGCGGGCGGCGGAGTAGCCGCGGGGATGCGTGCGGTTTCGATTCGAGTGGCTGAGTCTTCCGGTGTGATGGGCCTGCTGCACGCGGGCTCACGAGTGGATCTGCAGGCCGCGTCGGAAAGAAATGGACCCACGCAACTTCGAACCATTCTTCAGAACGTGGAGGTGTTGCGCGTCAATCCGCAACTCGAACCAGCCGCCAATAGCCATTTTCCGGTCCCGGTTGCCACCATGCTGGTGCCGGCGCAGTATGCTGATATCGTCGCTCTGGCGGACACCGGGGCACGCCTCCGCATCACGCTCAGAAATCCGCTGGATGAAGCCACGGCGCCGCGGCATGCGCTTGGATTGGCCTCGGTGTTCAACAGCGTCGCGGTTTCCGAGCCGCAGCGGGCGCAACGGGCACAGACAGAGGCGCCTGCCAACGTTCCGGTAGACCACGCCATGGAATTAAACGTTCAAGTGCTCGGAGCCAGCGCCGCTGCACTCGGCCAACTGGATTCGAAACTGGCTGCACCCTCCGTGCATGACTCGATGCGCGTGGCAGCGTTCCGTACCGATACCAATGCGGACGAATTGGTAAGAAAACTGGAACAGACCAAGGAGCTGGAGGTGGTCTCGTCCTCATCGCTGACCGCGAGCTTAGGCCGGCCGGTGAGCGTACGCGCCGCCGCAGCGCCCTACCGCCTTCGCGTCCAGTTCTCGCCGGCAGCCGGCGCGCTTGGAAAGGTCAGCCTTCGCGTACAACCGGAGGTGAGCGTCCGGAACGGCCCAGGTGTCGAGACGCGCCGCTACGACGCCGATTTGCCGGATGGCTCCAGCTTCCTGGTAAGAGGGCTGCTGCAGGATCCAAACAATCCCGAAATTCTGGCGCGGCTCTTTCCAGGACATTCCTGGAGTGGGCGCGAACTGGTTATCTACGTAACTGCGCGGTCCCATGGCCAAGCTCCATCGTCCGCGGTTGCGCAAACCGGCCGGGGGCAGTAGGTGGCGCTGACTGCAATCTTGGTGTTCCTGACCACCTTTCTCGCGGCTGGCTTAGCCGTTTTGATTGGCTGGTTCGCGCTGCAGCGCATGGGCGCCGAGGCGTTGGCCGAGGATGTCTCCGAGCACTTGCTGGATGAAAGCCCCCGCGTGCTGAAGGATGAATCGCTCAGCTCCATATCGATCTGGGCAAAGCTGCTGGAGCGGTCGGACTTGATACATATCATGCGGCGGCATTTGCAGCAGGCGGATTTGAGCTGGTCGGTAGGACGAGTCACGATGTTGATGCTGCTGGCTGGCAGCATAGCGCTCGCTATCGCAATGCGGGAGGACCGGATTCCCGGAATTGTCGCAGTCGTGATCGCGGCATTGGTTGGATCGCTGCCCTACTTGTACATTGTGCGCCGCAGGGCGAAACGCTTCCGCCGCTTCGAAGAAAACTTTCCCGATGCACTCGATTCTCTGGCGCGCGCCTTGCGCGCCGGTCATCCATTCGCGGCCGGTATGGACATCGTCGCGCAGGAATGCGAGGCGCCGGTGTCCATCGAGCTTCGCAAGGCTGCGGCCGAGGCAAATCTGGGTTCGTCGTGGGACACGGCGCTGGCCAACTTGTCCGATCGCATACCGCTGCTCGAGGTCAACATGTTCGCCGCAGCCGTCCAAATGCAGACTCGCACCGGCGGCAAGTTGAATGAGGTGTTGGCCAAACTGGCGGAGAATATGCGCGAAGCCACTTCACTCCGAGGCGAGGTGCGCGCTCTGGCGGCGTATGGGAAAATGACCGGCGCGGTGCTTACCGTTCTGCCGCTGGTGATCGCCGGCATGATGATGATCGTGAACCCGTCTTATCTGACCATCCTGGTTTATAACCCGTACGGAAAATACCTGATCAGCGGCGCGATTATTTGTCTGGTGCTGGCGCACTTTGTGATTCGAAGAATAGTGGACATCAAGATATGAGCGACCTTTGGCTAGGCGCGGGATTCTTTCTGTTCGTGATGACCGCGGTGGTAACGGCGGGATACTTCGTGATTCGGCGGAACGCGGAACGGGGTGCCGGGATTCCGGCCGGCTTGTCCACCGAACCGGCCCTGCCTGCATCGCGGGCAGTATTTCTAAACTTGTTTCGCTCCATAGGGGAGACGTTTCCGGCCTCCAAGAACGAAAAGAATCCTTACCGCATCCGGCTAGCCTCGGCGGGATACCGCTGGCCTTCCGCGCTGCCGGTTTTTTATGGAATCAAGTGCGGCAGCTCTCTGTTTTTCGCCGTGTTGATGGCCACCGCCACGCTGTTCAATCGCGGCGAGGGAGCTGGAATGCTGCTTCCGCTGATCTGCGGCGCTGGTTTGGGATTCATGGTTCCGGATCGCGTTCTGGATTCGCGCGTGAAGGCGCGCGCGCGCCGCTTACGAAGTGCGATCCCGCCGGCGCTGGACTTGGTGGTGCTGGGGCTCGAAGCAGGCCAATCCCTGGATCAATCGATTGCCGATTCCAGCCGGAGCCTGAAGCGCACCCATCCGGACTTCAGCGCCGAACTGGCCCAGCTTTACCTGGAGTTAAAAACCGGCAGCAGCCGTCCCACTGCGTTCCGAGCCTTCGGTAGCCGCAACAAGGACCCGGAGTTGCGAAAACTGGCTAATCTATTTATCGATAGCGACCGGTTCGGCACCAGCCTCGCGCCGGCTTTGCGTTCTCATACCCACTACTTGCGCACGCGCTTTCGTCAGCAGGCCCAGGAAACAGCGAGAAAAGTCGGCGTGAAGCTGATATTCCCGGTCTTCTTTCTGATTTTTCCATCCGTCCTATTAGTCACGCTCGGTCCCGCCTGCATGATGATGTTTCAGCAGTTGAAGGCCTTGATGGGCTGAACACGCCACCCGACACGGCCGGGCGGATCGTTCGGGCGGCGGCCAACATTGTGCCTAGGTTCAGGTAGCATGGTGAGTATGAGGAAATTGGCCGCCATCAGTTTTCTTTCCCCGCTGGTGTTCTATTCGTTAGCCGCGGACGGACCCTACACGATGGGACCGGCCGGCGGCCCACCCACTGAAGTGGCGCCGGCCATCGCTCAGGCACTACAAAAAGATGGGATCAAGATCTCGAACAACGGAGCTGCCTATTGCGAGATCTGGTTTCGAACCCAGAAGCCGGCAGGCGCGAAGTCGAGCGAAGAGAATGTCACGCTGCCGCTCATTCCACAAGGGGCTCTGCTGGGCGTAATCCGCTTTGACGGCCAGGGCGCGGATCGCCGCGGCCAGACGATTAAAGCCGGTGTATACACGCTGCGGTATGGCATTATGCCGGTAAACGGGGATCATCAAGGGGCGGCGCCGCAGCGCGATTTTCTGCTTCTCTCGCCGGCCGCCGATGACCGTGATCTGAACTCCACTCCCGGTTTCGACGCCCTGGTGGCCATGAGCCGCAAGGCCTCCGGCACGCCTCATCCCGCGGTGCTCAGCTTTTGGAAATCAGACACGGATACCCCTGGGTTCACCAAACAGGGCGACACGGATTGGGTCTTGCAGACCAAGCTGGGCGATACGCCGGTCTCCGTCATACTCGTCGGCGTTGCCTCCTCGTAGTTCTTCAGTTCTTCGGTTCATCGGTTATTCGGTTCGGTAGCTAGATACATCCTCTGGCTAGCGCCGGTGGTAGTGTGGCCGAACTGAAGAACTGAAGAACTGAAGAACGGCCTTTCCGAACCTGGCGCTAAAGAACCTGTTTTCTGACCGATAAGGAAATTGACGGAGGCGATGCCAGATTGTGGACGTGCTGATTGTAGATGATTCTGCTGCCATTCGAAAGATTTTGCAGCGCGTGTTGATTCAAGCGCAAGTGCCAGTCGGCACTGTGTATGAGGCCAGTGACGGAGTGGAAGGTCTCGCGACTCTGCGAAAGCAGACCGTAGGCCTGATTCTCTCCGATATCAACATGCCGAACATGGACGGGTTGGAGTTCTTGACCAAGGTGAGGGCTGAGCCAGCCTGGCGAGACCTACCCATTTTGATGGTTAGCACCGAGGGGACTCAGGCCAAGGTGCTGGAGGCGGTGGAGCGCGGCGCGTCCGGCTACGTTCGCAAGCCATTTACGGCAGATCAGATCAAAGAGAAACTGGCCGGGTTATTTTAGCAGCGGACATGAGGACGTGAGGGAACAATGAGCACAGAACAAAACTTGGCATCAGCGATCACATCCGCGGAACTTTCCGATGCCATCAAGGCCGCGACACACGATGTGTTTTTGACGATGTTGGGCGTTGAATTGACACCCGGCGACGTTTACACCGAGAAAACGGAAGCAGCGCCGGCCTCGGGAGTGGTGTCGCTGATCGGGCTGGCCGGTCCCTGGGTGGGCACAGGAAGCCTGTCCTGCACGGCCAGCTTCGCCTGCCGGATCGCGGGCCAAATGTTGATGACGGAGTATCCGGCGATCTGCGAAGACGTTCTGGACGCCGTGGCGGAGATCACCAACATGATCGTCGGCAACGTGAAGACCACGCTCGAGAATCGCGTCGGCAACATGTTGCTGAGCACGCCCACCGTGATTTACGGGCGCAACTTCCAAACGCGCAGCGCTCGCAACCAGGAATGGACCGTAGTGCCGTTCGAGTGGGATGGCGAACGGATGTGCGTTCAGGTGTGTATTGCTCCGAATCCGGACGCTGCCTCGAACGCGGTCCGGCCGGGCTTCCCGGTCCCGCACATGCTGAATGTCTAGGAAATTGCCACGACTTGTCATAAGGAGAGAAAAGAAATGAGCACCCTGACGGCCCCCGCGCAGAACAGCCCCGCCTCTCAGAAGCTGGACCAGAGAGCGGGCAAATACCTGACTTTTGGACTGGGAAACGAAGAGTTTGCGATCCAGGTTCTGCGCGTGCGCGAAATCATGGGCATCCAGGAAATCACAGCGGTGCCACAGACTCCCTCTTACGTAAAAGGAGTGCTGAATCTGCGAGGCAAAGTGATTCCAGTGGTGGATCTTCGCCTGAAGTTTGGCCTCCCGGAACTCGAGTACACACAGCGCACCTGCATCATCGTCGCGCAAATCGAAAGCCAGAACGGGAAGTTGATGATCGGCATCATCGTGGACGGAGTATCAGAAGTCCTGACGTTGCAAGCCGCGGACATCGAAGACACACCCGATTTCGGTAACGGCGTAGAGACGCCCTACATCTTGGGGATGGCCAAGATCAAGAACAAGGTGAAGATTCTGCTGGATATCAGCATGGTGTTCACCGCACAGGAAGTGCAGCGCCTTGGGGGCGTAACTGGATAAAGGAAACGGACATGCCAACGGATTCGGAAAAAATAGAAACCATCGGCGCGGCGACGCCGGAGAACAGTGCTTCACTAAACCCGTTGGCGGCCGATCCGGAGCTTCTGAGCGACTTCATTCTGGAGTCAAGAGAGCACCTGACTTCGATCGAATTGCAATTGTTGACGCTCGACCAGGAACCCGCCAATGCGGAGGCGATTCACGCCATCTTCCGGGGCTTCCACACCATCAAAGGGATGGCCGGATTCCTGGATCAGGACGCAGTGCGGGATGTGGCGCATGAAGTGGAAACCATTCTCGACCTGGCTCGAAACGGGCAACTTACCATCACGTCGGCGGTAATCGATCGGATCCTCGAGAGCAAGGATTACCTCACTCGATGCATGGCCGAACTCGAAACCAGCCTGCAGACCGGAACTCTGGTATCGCCAGCTGCCAACGTCGCCTTGCTCGATGCCATCCGTAGCTTGAGCGCGCCGGGTGGTAGCGGAGAGAAGGCTGGCTTTCAGCCGGCCGCTCCGGTTACCCCAGAACGCGCTTCCCCAGCCGCGTTGCCCGTAGAAACTGTCTCAGCGCCCATCGAACCGGTCGTCTTGGCAACTCAGGGACTGGCGGAACTCGCGCGCGAGGTAGCGCAAGTGCCAGCGGAGGCGCCAGCGGAATCAAGCGGAACCCCCGAAAGCGTGGATGGGCCGAAGGCGGGCGCGGCACGGACCACGGGAGCACGATCCATCAAAGTAGATACCACCAAGCTGGACTATCTAGTGGACATGGTCGGTGAAATGGTGATCGCGCAATCGCTGGTGCGGCACGATCCGGACTTGGCGATCGGAGTGAAGCCGCGGCTGGGGCGCAATCTCTCGCAACTGGCCCGGATCACCGATGAAGTACAGCGCACTGCGATGTCCATGCGAATGATTCCGGTGGGCCAACTGTTCCAAAAAACCTCACGCCTGGTCCGCGATCTTTCGCGGAAAGCCGGCAAGCAAGTGGATCTGGAATTATTCGGAGAAGACACCGAGCTCGACCGCAACATCGTCGAGGATCTTGCGGATCCGCTGATGCACATGGTTCGCAACTCAGTGGATCACGGCATCGAGACACCGGAGGAGCGCACGCGAAACGGCAAGCCCGCTACCGCCCGGGTCACGCTGAAAGCCGGCCATCAAGCTGGGCAAATCGTGATTCAAGTCTCTGACGACGGCCGCGGACTGAACCAGGCCAAGATCCTGCGCAAGGCCATCGAGAAGGGCCTGATAAGCGCGGACGCTCAGCTATCGGAAACCGAAATCTTCAACCTGATCTTCCACCCCGGCTTCTCCACCGCCGATCAAATCACCGACGTCTCCGGCCGCGGGGTGGGGATGGATGTGGTGAGGAAGAGCGTGCAGAAGCTCCGCGGACGCATCGATGTAACGTCGCGTCCGGGTGAGGGGACCACATTCCTGTTGAAGCTGCCGCTTACGCTCGCGATCATCGACGGGCTGGTGGTGGGGGTGGGAGGGCAGCGGTACATTGTCCCCATCTTTGCGGTGCGCGAAATGCTCAAGCCGCCAGAAGACTCCATCTCGACGTTGCAGGGCCGTCAGGAGATGGCTATGGTTCGCGGCTCCCTGCTCCCGCTGGTGCGCCTGCATCAGCGATTCGGAGTGAAACCACGATTCGAAAATCCATGGGACAGCCTGCTCATCGTCTCTGAAAGCGGAGGCAGACATTTCTGTTTGATGGTGGATGAACTCATCGGTAAGCAAGAAGTGGTGATCAAGAGCCTCGGCGAGACGATGGCCAACATCGCCGGCGTGGCGGGCGGAGCGATCCTGGGCGACGGACGGGTTGGTTTGATTTTGGACTTGGAGGGGCTGTTTGGAGCGAGCAACAGTGAATGAGGCGATTTATTCGGATAACGCGGGCCTAACGCTCAAGACCAGTGAGTTCCGGCTGATCAGCCAACTCGCCCATGAGAGGTTCGGTCTGGACCTGAAGGGCGGCAAAGAGGCCCTGGTGACGGCACGGCTGGGCAAGTGGCTTCGCAAAGGCGGATTCAAGTCCTTTGACGAGTACTATCGCCACGTTCTCGCGGATACGACCGGCGATGCGTTGATTGGTTTAATCGATTCGCTCACCACCAACCACACCAGCTTTCTGCGCGAGAAGGCGCATTTCGAATTCCTGAACCGCGCGGCTGTGGAGGAGTTTCGAGAGATTCGCTCAATCGAGATTTGGAGCGCCGCATGTTCCAGCGGCGAGGAGCCCTACACTATCGCCATGAGCCTCTCGGACACTCTGGCTCGAGCGGGCGAAAAGCGTCGCGACTTCCGGATCCTGGCCACGGACATCTCGACTCGCGTGCTCGGAATCGCAAAACGCGGGGTCTACGAAGGAGAACGCTTCCGCGATCTGCCAGACCACTGGCGGAAAGCGTATCTGCTGCGTGGGGACGGCGAGTGTAAAGGACTCTTCAAGTTCAAGCCGGAGATCGTCAGCCGGATATCTTTCGAGCGGCTCAACCTGATACAACCTTTCCCTCACCGGCGCCTCTTTAACGTGATTTTCTGCAGGAACGTAATGATGTACTTCGACAAAGGAACGCAACAGGATATTGTGAATCGCTTGAGCGCATGCCTGGAACCGGGAGGGTACTTGTTTGTGGGGCACTCGGAGTCGCTCACCGGCGTGGAGCATGACTTAAAGTATGTGCGGCCGGCCACCTATCGGAAGGAATCGCCCGGACGCGGATTGCGGGTGCGGTTATGAAGTCGCTGGTGGTGGGTATTTCCGACTGCAAGGTGAGCAACGACCTGGATTCCACATTGGTAACGTATGCGTTGGGATCGTGCATCGCGGTGGCGCTCTACGATCCGGCCACGAAAGTGGGCGGTCTACTGCACTACATGTTGCCGGAGTCGGCTTTGGATGCCCAAAAGGCGCAGCAGAATCCATTCATGTTCGCCGACACGGGCATCAAGGCGCTATTCCAGGCCGTGACGGCTAGCGGGGCCCAGCCGAAGAGAATGGTTGTGCGGCTGGCCGGGGGCGCGGCTGTGCTCGACAGCCAAGGGGTTTTCCAGATTGGCAAGCGCAATTATTTGGCGGCGCGCAAGATTCTTTGGAAGGCCGGCGTTCTGATTTCCGCCGAGGCGGTGGGCGGCGAGGTCTCGCGGACCACTCGGCTGGACCTCGCCACCGGCCGCATGTGGATTCGAGAAGCCGGCGGAATCGAAAAAGAGCTGATTCACAACCAGTCGCCGAAGAAAGCAATTGGGGGGGGCTAGGGGCATGCCGTATTCTGTGATGATCGTGGACGACTCGGCGGTGATGCGAGGATTCATCCGGCGCGTGTTGACGCTGTCCGGTTTCGAAGTCGGCGAGTGTCTGGAAGCCTCGAATGGCGAAGAAGCGCTAGCCGGGCTTGAGGGGCATTCCGTGGACGTTATCCTGACCGATATCAACATGCCCAAAATGAACGGGGAAGAGCTGCTCCGGAGACTGGAGACCGACGCGCGGCTGCGATCGGTGCCAACGCTGGTGATATCCACCGACGCCACCAAAGCGCGGATTCTCAAAATGCTTTCGCTTGGAGCGCAAGGCTACATGACCAAGCCGTTTTCGCCCGAAGCTTTGCGCGAGGAACTGGAACGAGTACTGGGAGAACGAAATGCCTGAGCAACTTCAGCAAGCACCCCGGACCTATGCAGCACCGGAATTCGCCGCGACGGTCGTTCGCGTGGCGGCCGAGGTGTTGGAGACGATGTTCTTCGAAGAGGCTGTGCCCACCGCGTGCGAGCATGCCTGGCTTTCCACGGCGGTCTCGGTGCATGTCAGCTTCGAGGGGTCGCATCAAGGAGAGTTTCTGCTCAGTGTTTCACCGGATACGGCGCGATCCATCGCATCCGGGTTCCTTGGAGTCGATCCCGAAGAGATGACCGAAACACAGCCCGGCGAGGTAATCCTGGAGCTAGCGAACATTCTTTGCGGCGCTTTGATGAGCAATCTGTGGCCGGAGTCGGCCCTGTCACTGGACACTCCGGAATTGGCGAGCGCCGAGCACGCCTTTCTGGGGGCCATGCATTGTTGCTTCAATTTGCCCGACGGCATGGTGGCTGTTTCCATCGGGGTTTGTAGTGGGGATGCATCCGCATAAAGCGAGGCGAACTTGGTTGGAGAACAAAAGAACCCGGACCGAAAAATAAAAGTGCTGATCGTCGACGACTCGGCCATCGTTCGCAAGCTGCTCGCCGAAGCCTTGGCAACCGAAGCAGACATCGAGGTGGTGGGTACGGCGCCAGATCCATTCGTGGCGCGCGACAAGATCCTAAGCCTCCGGCCGGACGTTTTGACCTTGGACATTGAGATGCCCCGCATGGACGGCATCACGTTTCTCAAGAAACTGATGCGGTTCCATCCGATGCCGGTAATAGTAATCAGTTCCCTGGGACAGGCCTCCAGCAAGATCGCACTGGAAGCGCTGCAGTGCGGCGCGGTGGACGTTCTGGCCAAGCCCGGCGGGCCCTACTCGGTGGGGGAACTCAAGCACGATCTGCCGTACAAGGTTCGCGCCGCGGCGCACGCCCGGCTGCAGCACGCGCCGGCGGCGCCATTGGTTGCCGCACCCCCGCCCATTAAAGCGAGCTTTCACCCGGGAAACCCGTCCACCATCATCGCTATTGGCGCATCCACGGGTGGCACGGAGGCCATTCGCGAAGTATTGATGGGACTGCCGGCGGCAAGCCCGGGGATTGTGGTAGTGCAGCACATTCCGCCGGTGTTTTCCACCGCGTTTGCCAATCGCCTGAACGATCTGTGCCGGATTCAAGTCAAGGAAGCCGCCGACGGAGACCGGTTGACGCCGGGGTTGGCGCTAGTGGCGCCCGGCAATTTTCATATGACGCTCCGCAAGCGTGGCAGCGAGTACAGCGTGGCGGTCCAGGACGGACCGCGCGTCTGCTACCAGCGCCCGGCTGTGGATGTCTTGTTCGAATCCGTCGCATCCGCTGCCGGCCGGGACGCGGTCGGCGCTCTTTTGACCGGCATGGGCGCAGACGGAGCCGAGGGACTGCTCAAAATGAAGCGCGCCGGCTCGAAGACAATCGCGCAGGATGAAGCCAGTTGCATTGTGTTCGGAATGCCGCGTGAAGCAATCCGGCTGGGCGCGGTAGATCACGTCCTGCCGCTCAACCGCATCGCGGGCGAGTTAATGGCCAGGACTGCCGTTCCCGTTTAACAAGATCAGCGCGCCGAGCCCTGCGCTTGCATATTATCCCGGTTCAGATTAGCCATACCAGTACTTCTCCACCGAACAACTAGCTCTTCCGTTCTTGTGGAAGCTCGTCCGCTCACGTAGACTACAACGTGAGAATGCTTTCCCGAATTCAGGCTACCGCCTTGATTATTGCCTCCGCGAGTGTCCTGTGCCTCGCCTCCGACGATCTGAAACCCGCTTGCGATGCCGATACTATCGGTCAGCTTTGGCCAGATGCTGCCAATCACGATTCCAAGCTGCGCAAAAAGTTTTCACGCTGCGGTGAACTGGAAGTCTGCACGCTCGCCAAACACCGCCGCTACCGTTGGGAATCGATAACGGTACGAATCGATCAGTTGCGCGGAGGCTCGTA
>OBLU010003931.1_pt1 | contig 13431 bp, 10 predicted proteins | sample 1518681 | NCBI WGS metagenome assembly OBLU01 (sample SAMEA3539304, study PRJEB22396) | soil metagenome | biome: tundra; feature: field; material: soil | place: USA | collected 2010-05 | depth 0.15 m | reverse complement strand
GCCTCGCGCCGGGAGGATGAGGCATGGTTCGTGTTCGAGCAGCCCGACCGGGGGGGGGCGGCCCTGGCCACGCTGGGAGAGGTGGCTCACCTGCAGGCATCCGGCCCTGATCGTTTCTCGGTGGTGGCGTACCGCTGGCGCTCGCTGTCGAGCTCCGCGGTTGCGGATCCCCGAGAAGGCCCTGGCGGTGGGCCGGTGGCGGTGGGTGGCTTCGCGTTCGCTCCCGAAGGAGGCGGCGCGCCGCACTGGGCCGGGTTTCAGTCGGCGTCGCTGATCGTGCCCGAGGTCGCGCTGACCCGAAGGGCATCGCGGCGAGGTGCGCAGGACGAACGCGGCGAGGTGCGCTTGACGCTGGCGGCGATGGCTTTGCCCGATGATCTGCCAGGAGACCTGCTGGCGCGCTCCGAGCAGCGCTTGACCGAGCTGACCGAGCAACCGCTTGCATTGCTCGACCCCGCGCCGACGGGGCGCTACCAGGTCGCGAGCGCGATGCCGCCCGAGCACTACGAGGCGGCTGTGGCGCATGCGGTGGCGCTGATCGAGGGAGGAGAGATCGAGAAGATAGTGCTGGCCCGCGAGGTACAGGTCCATGCACCCCAGGTGTATGACCCGGCGGCGGTGTTCGGTGTGCTGCGCGAGGCATTCCCTTCGTGCTTTGTGTTCTGCGTGGGACGCGGTGAGGCAACGCTTGTGGCCGCAAGTCCTGAGCTGCTTGTGCGTCGCGAGGGCCACCGCGTAAGCACCCTGGCACTGGCGGGATCGACCCGGCGCAGTGCCGATCCCGCCGTTGACGACCATCTGGGTGAGCAACTGCTGCGCAACGACAGCTACCGTGAAGAGCACGCGATCGTCGCCCGGAGGATCGAGCGCGCGCTGCGTCCTCACGCCGTATGGGTCGCCGCCGCTCCCGAGCCGGAGCTTGTGAGGATCGCCAACATCCAGCATCTGGCGACCCCGATTCGTGCCCAGCTGGCAGCTCCGATCGAGGTCCTGGAGCTGGCCGGGCTGATGCATCCCACTCCGGCGGTCGGCGGCGAGCCGGCGGAGCCGGCGGAGCGTCTGATTCCCGCACTCGAGGGCCTCGACCGCGGCTGGTACTCAGGTCCCGTCGGCTGGACTGATGGGACGGGTGACGGCGAGTTCTGCGTGGCCCTACGCTGCGCGCTATTGCGTGGCGGTGTTGCCCGCTGCTATGCCGGGAATGGCATAGTGCGCGATTCCAATCCGGCGAGTGAGCTGGCCGAGACCGAGATCAAGCTTCAGGCGCTGCTGCCGCTGCTGGCGGGTTGAGTCGCGGCAGCCACCAGTTGCGCGCGCCGAACAGGCGCATCAGGGCGGGCACGAGCACGAGGCGGATCAGGGTCGCATCAATTGCGATCGCGAGGGCAAGGGCGAGCCCGAACTGCTTCAGTTCGAGCACGTTGGCGGTGATGAAGCTGCCGAAGACGGCGACCATGATCGCGGCCGCCGCCGAGATCGGGCGTGCCGTGTGCTCCACGCCAGTCGCAACTGCGAGTTCGTTGTCGTGGGTCTTCAGCCATGTCTCGCGCATTCGCCGGATCAGGAAGACCTCGTAGTCCATTGACAGCCCGAACAGCAGGGCGAAGATGCTCAGCGGCAGGTAAACCTGGATGAAGCCCACGCCGGTGAAGTCGAGCAGATGGTCGCCGTGGCCCTCCTGGAAGATGAAGATCACGATCCCGACGGTCGCCCCCGTCGCGAGCAAGTTCATTGCGATCGCCTTGATGGGCAGTACGACGCTGCGGAATACAACGGTCAGGAACAGCAGCGATAGCGCGAGGATCAGGCCGAGCACAAGCGGGAACTTGGCATCGGTTTCATTGGACAGGTCGACGACTTTGGCCGTCGCGCCTCCAACTGCGATCTCGAGTCCGCTGGCGCGGAGCGGTGGCAGAAGCGCGGCACGGATGTGGCGCACGAGCTGTTCTGAGCTGTAGGAGTCGATTGGCGTCGTGGGCGCGACGGTCAACAGCACGGCGTCGCGGCCTGCGGCCACGGCTACCGCGGCGATGCCATTGTGTCCGGTTGGCGCCAGCTCCCGCGCGAGCAGCGCGGCGCGAGCGCTGTCGGCACGGCTGAGTTGACCACGCTCGCGAGGGCCGCTCACCACGATCTCGATCGGCGCCAGCGTGCCCGCGCCGAACGAGCGCGCCAGCACCTGCTCGCCCTTGCCGGAGGGCGTGCCCGACAGCGAGGAGATACCAAAGTCGACCCCTGTGCGCAGCTTCAGCACGGGCGTGGTCGCAATGATCAGCACTGCGGCGATCGTGCCCGCGGCGAGCACCGGGCGGCGCATGATCGCAAGCGCCCAGCGTGCCCACACCCCTTGCCCATCCGCCTCCTGGAGCCGTGAGTCGCGGGGCTGCATGCGTGTGGGCAGCGCGCCCTTGTTGATGTGGTCCCCCAGCAGCGCGAGCACCGCCGGCAGTAACGTCAGCGCGACGATCACGGTGCAGATCACCACGGATGCCGCCCCGAGCGCGAACTCGCGAAAGATCGGCGCCCTGATCACAACCAGCGTTGCGAGCGCGAGCGCCACAACCGCACCCGAGAAGAGCACCGTGCGACCCGAGCTCGCGATCGCCGCGCCCACGGCGTCCTCGACCTCATCGGCCGCGACCGCCCGCTCGCTATGCGCCCGCTGGGCGAGCTCCTCGCGGAAGCGACTGACGATGAACAGCGCGTAGTCGATCCCAACTCCGACGCCGATCATCGTCACGATCGTCGTCAAAAAACTGTCGAACGTGAGCACCGTCGCGAGCAGCGCGAGCACCCCGTAGGTAAGTAGCAGGCCGCTGCCGGCGATCGCAAGCGGCACCACTGCGGCCACCGCCGCACCGAGTGCGAGCAGCAGGACCAGCAGCGCCACCGGCACGCCGATCGTCTCTGCTCGCTCGACGTCTTCGTTCTCGACCTTCGTGATGTCGTTTGCGACCGGCGAGTACCCCGTCAGCCACACCTTGACGCCCGCGCGCGAGAGGGGATCGACTGCGCTTTGTATGTGGTTGGCGCGTTCGACTAGCTGCCGGGAGTCGCCGGCGATGCCCACAAGCGCGATCCCGGCGTGCCCGTCCGCGGATATCTGCCCCCGCGCCCCGCGGTCATACGGCCCGACGATGCCCTTCACGTAGCTCTGCCGCCGTGCGACACCAAGCGCGCGGGCTACGACCTCGCGATAGGCCGCTTCGCTCGTGCGGCGCTCAGGCGAGTAGAACACGAGCACGTCTTGCTCGGCGCCGTGCCCGGCGAAGCGCTGTTCGAGAAGCTGCGCCGCGTGCGAGGACTCCGCCCCTTCGATCCCATAATTTGGCGCTCCCAGCGAGCGCTTCAGCGCCGGATAGGACGCCGCGCTGGCGATCAGCACGAGCACCCATACGATCAACACCACGCGTTTCCGGCGAGCGATCAAGCGACCCCAGCGGTAGGCGGTGTGGCTACTCATCCGCGAGTGCTTGCGCTGCGGGCGTAGTAGAGCATGCTCGCGACACGGCGCTCCAGACGCGGCTGTGCAGTTCGACGTTGCTTCTGCGGTCGGTCTGCACCTGCACGATCGCGGAGCCGGTCTGCGGAGACAGTGCTCGCTCCAGGGCGGCCCGGAATGCTGGCACGGTCTCCACCCGCTCGTGGGTCAATCCATACAGGGCGGCGGCCTTACCGAAGTCGATGTCTGGGGGGGTGGCGATATGGCGGGTATAGATGTCGTCTTGGTTTGCCATCGCTGCCCGAGACACTCCTAGGAAGTCGAAGATTCCGCCGCCACCGTTATCGAGCAGCACGATCGTCAGTTTCAGCCCCAGACGCTTTGCGGCGAGCAGACCGCCGATGTCATAGGCGAGCGCCACGTCGCCGATCAGCAGCACGACCGGCCCATCGGCATCCGCGGCGGCGCCGAAGGCGCTCGAGACAGTCCCGTCGATGCCGTTCGCCCCACGGTTGCACAGCACGCGCGGAGGGTCCCGGCGCACCGGCCAGAACGTCTCGATCTCACGTACCGACATCGAGGACGCGACGAATAGGGTTGCGCGCGCGGGTAGCAGTACGCCCAGCTCGGCGGCGACCGCCGGCTCGTTGAGATCCACGGGACCGAGCACCCCGAGGATCGCCTCGGCGGCACGCTCGTCGGCGGCGCGCCAGCCGGCCAGCCAGTCGGGGTCTGCGGGCAATAGGTGGGCTCGTGCCTCGGTCGGCGTGCTCCCTTGGCCTGTCGTTGAGGTTGCCGTCGGGGGTGACACCAGCGCGGTCAGTCCTGCCAGCGCCGTGGCGGGCTCCAGCGCGAGCGAATCGCTCAGGACAGACGTTGGGTCCTGCCAGGCCCCCTCAGGATCGAGCGCAACCTGGGGCGTGTCGTCCATGCCCGCCAGCCAGCTGCGCAACGGCTTTGAGACCGGCAGGTCGCCGACGCGGAGCACCAGATCGGGGTCCTGCTCGGAGGAGAACATCTCGTCGCGCAGCAAGGCGTCGTAGTGAGCGATCGCCGCATCCCCCCGCCGCGCGCCGGACAGGGGGTCAGCGAGCAAAGGCCAGCCCGCCGCCTCGCAAAACGCGGCGGCGGCTTGCCCCAGCGGCGTCATTCGCTCATGGCGTCCGGCTATGACCACACCGCGCCTGGATGCTTCTACGAGCTTGTGCAACTGCGTATCGCCCGTCCCGGGGAAGGGCGGGCGCCGCACATGTGGAGCTCTATCGGGGCGGCCAGATTCGTCGGCAGGCAGCGGATCGTCGGTCACCAGTGGCTCGCGCAGCGGGAAGTTCAGGTGCACCACGCCCGGTCGACCCTCCAGCGAGGTCCAGTACGCGCGGCACGCGAGTGTCCTGATCCAGCGCAGTCGCTCTTTACTGGCCTCGTGGGTGCCCACTTCGAAGAACCACTTTGCGGCGCTCCCGAATAGCTTCAGCTGGTCGATCGCCTGCCCGGCGCCGGTCTCGCGCAGCTCGGGGGGACGGTCGGCCGTCAGCAGGAGCAAAGGTACGCGCGCCTGGAACGCCTCAATCGCGGCGGGAAGCAGCTCGGCGGCAGCCGTCCCGGAGGTGCAGGTGACCGCGACCGGCAACCCCGAGGCCTTGGCCAGCCCCAGCGCGAAGAAGCCGGCGCAGCGCTCGTCTATGTGTGAGTAGCAGCGCAATCGCTCCTCGCGCGCGAGCGTCAGCACGAGCGGCGCGCAACGCGACCCTGGCGAGGTGCAGGCCGCGCGCATCCCGCAGCGTGCCAACTCGTCGACAAACGCGCGCAGGAGTAGATAGTTATCGGTGGCGGGGGTCATAAGATGACGGTGTGCCGGAGAGCGTCGTCCTGTTGCACGGGTTCAGTGGCACCAGCTGCGCCTGGGACGGCGTGGCGGCACGGTTGCACCCGGAACGCTACCTGCCGAAGGCGCTCGACCTTCCGGGGCATGGCAACGCCGCCGACGCGTCGCGCCCGATCACGTTCGCCGGCTGTGCCTCCCACGTGCTCGCCCGTGCCCCGGAGCGGTTCGTGCTGTGCGGTTACTCGCTGGGTGGCCGCGTCGCTCTGCACGTCGCGCTGGCCGCGCCCGAGCGTGTAGCTCGGCTCGTGCTCGTCTCCGCGACGGCGGGGATCGAGGATGCAACCGAGCGAGCCCAGCGACATCTCTCCGACCACCAACTCGCCGAGCAGTTGGAGAGCATCCCGTTCGAGGACTTCATCGAGCGCTGGCGCACCCAGCCACTGTTCGCCGCCGATCCCGCCGAGGTGGGCGCGCTGGCACGCGAGGACCAGCGCCGCAACCACCCGGAGGCTCTTGCCGCGGTGTTGCGGGGTATCGGCAGCGGCGAGATGGAGCCACTGTGGGAGAGGCTCCCGGAGTTGACGATGCCGGTCACCGTGCTGGTGGGCGACCGCGACGAAAAGTTCCAGGCGCTGGGGCGGCGGATGGCGGATCTATTGCCCGATGCGGAGTACTTGCTCGCACCCGGCGGGCACAGCCTGCCCTTGGAGAATCCTCGGGCTGTGGCCCACGCGATTGACAGGCAATAGAGCTTGTCGCTGCGCCAAAGAGGGGCTTCGGGCGAAGAACCCATGGAGCCTACGTCAGAGTGGATCGACTCCGAGACCCGCGCCCGAGGGTAGGGCGATCTCGCCCTCTCGCGCAGGCAGTGGGTCCTCGAAGTCCTCAAACAGCGCGAGCGTTGCAAGGCCGCAGGGAGGGACAGGGCCACGGGATGCGAGCGCCGCGGCGGCGTGCAGGGCGGCGGCCACCCCCAACGGACCGTCGAGCGTAGATGCCAAGTACACCTCCGCACCAGAGGCGCGCACCAGGGTGGCGGCCGCGATCAGGCCGGATATGCCCCCGCAGCGCGAGATCTTCAGACAGACGGCATCCGCCACACCCGCCCCGAGCGCTCCGTGCTCGGCAGCCGTCTCGTCGATTGCCACGCGCACCGCCACCCGCTCGCGCACTTCGCGCACCGGCCCGAGGCCGTGGGTGGGCTCCTCGACTAGCTCCAAGCCGGCGGGCGATAGGACTTCGATCGCCCGCACCGCCTCCTCCACGCTCCAGACGCCGTTTGCGTCCAGGCGCAGGGCGGTCTCCGGACCGGCCGCGGCCCGCACCGCGGCGACGCGGCCCGCGTCATCGCCGATGCCGACCTTCAGCTTCAAGCAGCTGAACCCCTCCGCCACGGCACCCGCCGCCTGCGCGGCGACTTCGGCACGGTCGAGCGCCGACAGCGTGGCATTGACCGGCACCGTGTCAGCGGGGCTATCTGTCAGCAATGCCGCGACCCGCTTGCCGGCCTGTCGTCCCGCGCGGTCCCACAGCGCCATGTCGATCGCGGCGAACGCCGCCGGCAGGTCGTCCACGCCGCGGCACGCGTCGATCAGCTGGGCACCGTTCTTGCCCTCCGAGCTAGCCAGCACGGGCTTGTAGGCCTCCAGCGCCTGCTCCACCCGCTCGATGCTCACGCCGTCGTAGGGCTCCAATGGTGCCGCCTCGCCGTAGCCTCTCACTCCGTCCGCGTCGGTCAGGGACACGCACAGGATCTCGCGCTCCTTCACCGCTCCGTAGGAAGTCTCCAGGGGTCTCGCTAAGCGCAGCGCGTGCCGCCGGATGCTCAGCTTCACGAGCCGATCCCACCGCCGGCCAGGATGCCGCCCGCGAACAGCAGACAGAAGACCAGTTGCAGCGCGCCCGTCTTCGCCAGCGCGCCGTTCAATGCCGGTCCGTCGGTGTGGGTTCTGACGATGCCGATCGTGCCGAGCGCCAGCGGGATCGCAGCCCAGCAGAGCAGCAGCCACGGAGTCATCGAGCCGAGCGCCCACAGCAGCGGCGCGCTCAGGAACGCGCTCGCGACCATCGCCGTATACAGCGCCCGTGTGCGCTCACGGCCAAGGCGCACCGCGAGCGTGTGCTTGCCGGCGCGGCGATCGGTCTCCAGGTCGCGCACGTTGTTTACGACCAGGATCGCGCTCGCCAGCAATCCGACTGGCACGGCGCACGCGAACGCCTGCCACGGCAGCTCCTGCACCTGCACGAAGTAGGAGCCTGCGACCGCCACGATTCCGAAGAACAGGAACACGAATACCTCGCCCAGTCCCTCATAACCGTATGGCCGCGGGCCGCCTGTGTACAGCACACCGGCGAGAATCGAGGCGGCGCCGACCGCGATCAACTCAGGCCCGGCGACCGCCACGAGGTAGGCGCCGCACAGCACAGCCAACCCGAATGTCACGTAGGTCGCCAGCAGCACCTGACGAGGCGGTACCAGCCCGCCCGCGGTCACCCTGACGGGTCCGAGTCGGTCCTCGGTGTCGGCCCCGCGCCTAGCGTCGGAGTAGTCGTTGGACAGGTTTGTCCCCACCTGGATGAAGACGGCTCCCAGTAGCGCCGCGACGAACGCGAGCGCTCGGAAGTGACCAGCCCCCAGCGCCAGCGATGTGCCGACCAACACGGGCGCCACGGCGGCCGGCAGCGTGCGCACGCGTGCGGCCATGACCCAGATACGTACGGCGCTGGAGCCCTTGGGGATTGCGACGGCCACTACGCCCGCCGCGGGAAGCGAGAGAAGTCGGGCTTGCGTTTCTGCTTGTACGCGTCGCGACCCTCCTGTGCCTCCTCGCTGCCGTAAAACAACAGGTTGGTGTCGTGCGCGAGCTGCTGGATGCCGCTCAGGCCGTCCTCGGCCGCGTTGAAGCTCGCCTTCAGCAGGCGCAGCGCGAACGGCGACAGCGCGAGCATCTCGCTGCACCACTGCACCGTCTCTGCCTCCAAACGCTCCAGCGGGACGACCGTGTTCACCATCCCCATCTGCAGAGCCTCCTCGGCTGAGTACTGGCGGCACAAAAACCAGATCTCCTTCGCCTTCTTCGGCCCCACCAGGTTTGCGAGGAGTCCCGCGCCGAAGCCGCCGTCAAACGAGCCGACCTTTGGGCCGACCTGTCCGAAGCGGGCGTTATCGGCGGCGATCGTCAGGTCACACACGAGGTGCAGCACGTGCCCCCCGCCGATCGCATACCCGGCGACCATCGCCACGACCGGCTTCGGCAGGCGGCGGATCTGCACGTGCAGATCGGTTACATGAAAGCGGCCAACCCCGGCCTTGCCCGCCGCATCGTCGTGCAGGTATCCGGAGTCGCCACGCACGCGCTGGTCGCCCCCCGAGCAGAAGGCGTCTGGACCCTCGCCTGTGAGCACGATCACGCCGACCTGCGTGTCCTCGCGCGCATCCTCCAATGCTCGAGAGATCTCGACGATCGTCTGCGGCCTGAACGCGTTGCGCACCTCAGGTCGGTCGATCGTGATCTTCGCGATACGCGTATCGGAGCCCGCCAACCCCTCGGACTTCTCGTAGCGGATGTCTTCGTACTCGCCGGCGGCGATCCAGGTGGTGGTGGACAAACGTTCCTCCGGGCCGATGTGGGAGATGAGCGGGATGAAGGCTAGCCTGTGGACGATGATCGTCGAGGGATGGCTGGCGCGCGCCGCTGCGGCGCGACCCGAGGGGGTGGCACTGCAGGCGCCGCATGACAGCCTCTCCTACGCCGAGCTTCTTGCCAGCGCGTGCCGGGGAGCAGCCGAGCTGGTCGCCCGCGGCGCGGGGCCAGGACAGCGCGTTGCGATCGCTCTGCCGCCCGGACTCGCCTTCGCGCAGGCGCTCCATGCCTGCCTGCTGCTTGGCGCGATCGCGGTGCCGGTCGACCTGCGTCTGCTGCCGGCCGAGCGGGAACAGATCGCCGCTGGCGCTGTTGTATGTGTCGAGGAGCCCCTGTCAACCGAAGCCCACCCGCACCACTCGCCCGGAGTGATGTTCCCCGATCGGTATGCCGCGGCGCGGCACGATCTGGCGGCCACAGCCGTGGTGATCCACACCTCCGGCACCACCTCTGCGCCAAAGCCGATCGAGCTCACCTACGGCAACTTTCTCTGGAGTGCTCTGGGCTCAGCCGCGGCGCTCGGTTTAGACCCCGATGAGCGCTGGCTGTGCGCGCTGCCGCTGGCCCACGTCGGCGGTCTCTCGATCCTCCTGCGCTCCACGATCTACGCCACGACCGCTGTGCTCCACGAGCGCTTCGACACCGATGCGGTCCTTGATGCCTTACGCGAGCAGGACATCACGCTCGTCAGCGTCGTCGCCACGACATTGGCCCGTCTGCTCGACGCGGGGTTGGAGCGTCCGCCGGCATTGCGCTGCGCGTTGACCGGTGGCGGGCCTGTGCCGGCCGCCTTGATTGATCGCGCGCATGGGGCGGGCGTACCCATCAGCCTCACCTACGGGCTGACCGAGGCCTGCTCGCAGGTCACGACAACACCCATCGCGGCGCTAGATGAGGTCTCTGAGGTCCACGCCCGCCTTGCCCACCCTCTCAGCGCCGGGCCGCCGTTGTTCTGCACTCGCGTTCAGACCAGCCCAGACGGAGAGATCATGGTCGCTGGGCCAACCATCGCGCCGGGGTCGGCTGACGACGACGGCTGGCTGCGAACAGGGGACCTCGGCGTCATCGATGAAGATGGCCGGCTACACGTCACTGGACGCAAGGCCGACACGATTGTCAGCGGTGGCGAGAACGTGGCGCCTACCGAGGTCGAGGCTGTGCTCGAGGCCCATCCACAGGTGCTCGAGGCGGCCGTCGTGGGTCGCCCGGATGACGAGTGGGGTGAGGCAGTGACGGCATGGGTAGTCGCTCGACCCGGTGTCGAGATCGACTTTGCCAGCCTCATGGCCCATTGTGCCCGCATGCTCGCTCCTTACAAGGCGCCCAAGGACTACATGCTCACTGAGGAGCCGCTGCCGCGGACGCGCTCGGGCAAGCTGCTGCGAAGGGAGCTCACATGAGCTTTGATCCGAATGCCCACCGCGAGGCGAGTCTGCAGAGCTGGGAAGAGGCGGCCTCCGGCTGGACGCGCCAGCAGGAGACGATGCGTGAGTTCGGTGCTCCGGTCTCGCACTGGATGATCGACGCGATCGTGCCGCAGCCGGGCGAGCGTGTGCTCGAGCTGGCTGCAGGTCTTGGCGAGACGGGCATGCTGGTCGCGGAGCTGGTTGCGCCGATGGGAGGGGTGATCGTCTCAGACCAAGCCGAGGCGATGCTCAGTGGAGCTCGCGCACGAGCGGTCACGCAAGGGCTGAGCAACGTCGAGTTTCAGGTGCTGAACGCCGAATGGATCGACCTTCCGGTGGCGAGCATCGACGCAGTCTTGTGTCGTTGGGGCTACATGCTGATGGCCGATCCCTTGGTGGCGTTGAGAGAGACTCGCCGTGTGCTGCGACCCGGGGGGCGCGTCGCGCTGGCGGTATGGGACTCTGTCGAGCACAATCCTTGGGCGCAGCTGCCCGCTCGAGAGCTCAGTGAGCGTGGTCTGAGCACTCCACTGGCTCCCGGGACGCCTGGGCCCTTTGCTCTGGGCAGCAGCGAACAGGTGATCGAGCTGCTCGATCAAGCGGGCTTCGCCGAAGTCCGTATAGAGACGCTCGATCTGCGCCGGCGTCACCCAGGCTTCGAGGAGCTGTGGGAATCGACGCTCGACCTCTCACGCGCTCTTCACGACGCAATCCTCGATCGCCCCGAGTCGGAGATCGCCGAGATCCACGCGGCGCTTGCCAAGCGCTTCGCGCCCTTCACCGCCGCCGACGGCTCTTTGGATATCCCTGGGCGAACCCTCGTGGCATCCGCCGGCGCGTAAGTTGGATAGCCTGCGCCGATGCTCTACGACGACGACGCTGACCTGCATCTGCTCGACGGCAAGACCGTCGCAATCATCGGCTACGGCTCCCAGGGCCACGCCCATGCCCTGAACCTGAAGGACTCTGGCGTGAAAGTCGTCGTCGGACTCCGTGAGGACTCCCCCTCCGTCGCCAAGGCGCGCGAGCAGGGCCTCGAGGTCCTGCCTGTCGTCGAGGCCGCTAGTCGCGGCGATCTCGTGATGATCCTGCTGCCCGACGAGCGACACCACGACGTTTGGGAGCAGGAGATCCGCGACGGCATCGCTGAGGGCAACATGCTGCTGTTCGGCCACGGCTTCTCGATTCACTACAAAGAGATCGAGCCACCGCCGGGCGTTGATGTCGGCATGGTCGCGCCCAAGGGGCCTGGTCACCTGGTGCGCCGCCAGTTCCTCGAGGGCAGCGGTGTTCCCGGCTTGATCGCGGTCGAGCAGGATGCAACCGGCAACGCCCGCGGGCTGGCACTCGCCTATGCCAAGGGCATTGGCTGCACACGCGGCGGCGTGATCGAGACGAGCTTCAAGGATGAGACCGAGACAGACCTGTTCGGTGAGCAGGCGGTGCTCTGCGGAGGCGCCTCCGAGCTGGTCCAGGCTGGCTTCGAGACGCTCGTCGATGCCGGCTATGACCCCGAGATGGCCTACTTCGAGTGCCTGCACGAGCTCAAGCTGATCGTCGACCTGATGCACGAGAAGGGCTTGGCGGGAATGCGCTACTCGATCTCAAACACCGCCGAGTACGGCGACTACACGCGCGGCAAGCGCGTGATCACCGAGGAGACCCGCGCGAGCATGCGCAAGATCCTCGAGGAGATCCAGTCTGGCGATTTCGCGCGCGAGTGGATCGCCGAGAACCGGGCGGGACAAGAGAACTTCAAGCGGATGCGCGCCGAGCAGGCCGATACGCAGGTCGAGCATGTCGGCGGCGAGCTGCGCGCGGGCATGGACTGGATCGAAACCTCGTTTTAGGGCCGACCCCCGACCGCCTCGTGTGATGCTCGCCTACGTCTTCTGGCATCGCCCGCTTGATGACTCCGCTCTCGAGGCCTACGAGCGGGCCCAGATCGCTTTTCATCGCTCGCTGGCACACGCTCCGCCCATCGGTTTCGCCGGTTCTGCCTGCTATCGAGCCACGGAGCTGCCATGGCTCGGCGGCCTTGCCGGCTATGAGGACTGGTACTTCGTCGAGGACTACACGGCGCTCGGTGTCTTGAACGAGGCCGCGGTCGGTCGCGGCCATCGCACCGTCCACGACGATCTCGCTCGTCGCTTCGGCAGCGGTGCCGGAGGCCTGTACGGACTCCTCGAGGGGCATGCTCCGCAACTCGAGGAGGCATCCGTCGCCGTCTGGGTCGCACGATCGCCGGGTGTTCGGCGGCGCGCGCTCGGCGAGCTCCTCGGTGACGGCATGGATCCACGACACGCGAGCCTCTGGCGTCGCCAGCTCGTGTTTGGGCCCGCGCCGGAGTTCTGTCTGCTCGGCCCTGAATCGCCAGCTGGCGTGGCGCCGGCCCGGTTGCCCGAGGGTTGGACGGCGACCGTCTCCGAGCGTGAGCCGCTGGTGCTTGGCAATCGCTGACGTCCAGAGCCGGACGTTCGCTACACTCGGCGGGTCGTCGCGACTGGCGCTGAGGTGGGCCTAACCACCGGGAAGCGACGTAGCAGCAGCACCGCCGCGCGCCTGGGCATTCTTCGATTCGCGACATTCCACGAAGGAGCCCCATGACGACCAGCTCATCGCCAGAGCAGACAACCAACCTCCTGATCCCGGAGGGGCTGAAGCCGTCCGACGGGCGCTTCGGCTGCGGACCCTCGAAGGTCCGCCCACAGGCGCTCGCGCGCCTTGCCGGTGAGGGCGCCGCGTTGATGGGGACTTCGCATCGCCAGCAGCCGGTGAAGGCGCTCGTCGGCGAGATCCGCGCTGGGCTGAGCGAGCTCTTCGCCGCGCCCGATGGCTACGAGGTCGCGCTCGGCAACGGCGGCGCCACCGCCTTCTGGGACGCCGCGGCCTTCGGCTTGATCGAGCGTCGTGCATTGCACCTGACCTATGGCGAGTTCTCCTCGAAGTTCGCCACCGTCACGACCGGCGCGCCGTTCCTGCGGGACCCGGTCGTCGTCTCTGCCGACCCGGGCGACGCTCCCGACCCGACCGCGCTGGATGCGGCCACGACCGACACCGAGGTCGATGTGGTGACCTGGGCGCACAACGAGACCTCCACCGGCGTGATGGTCC
>OBLU010003930.1_pt1 | contig 13432 bp, 23 predicted proteins | sample 1518681 | NCBI WGS metagenome assembly OBLU01 (sample SAMEA3539304, study PRJEB22396) | soil metagenome | biome: tundra; feature: field; material: soil | place: USA | collected 2010-05 | depth 0.15 m | reverse complement strand
GATGCCGGGCAGCGCGTGAGCTACGCCGAAACGCAGGCTCAGGAGGCGATCGAGCGGGTGCGGGCCGAAGCGGAGGCCCTGGTCCGCGCCGCCAACGATGCCCGCGACCAGGCAACCACGCAGGCCGCGCAGGCTGACCAGCGTGCCGCGGCCGCCGCAGCACGGGGCGAGGCCGCGCAGCAGCGCCTAGCCGACGCCACCGCCGCGCACGCAGCCGACCTCGAGCGGGTACGCACCGAGGCAACCCGGGAGCGGGACGAACTGCGTGCCGCGCTGGAATCCCGCGCGCAGGTGCTCGAGGAATCCCGCGCCGAGCTGCGGACCCGGGCTGAGCGGGCCGAGCGGGAACTCGACCAGGCCCGGGCCAGCTCGCGGCCGGGCGGGGACGACAACGGCCGCACGGCACCCGCGCGCCGGCCACGGCGGCGGGCAACAGAGACCGGATAACAGCCGCGCTGTCTTCCCTGGACGCCGCCACGATCCCAGGCGAGCTTTCTCAAGCGCGGTCACTTTCCTCCCCTGCGAACCAGGTGTTTTTGCTTCTCGATCTGGGCCTGTCTTACTTGCCACGCATCGATTACAGATTGAGGCCATTGATTGCGGCCAAGAAGCTTTTCCGGTTGGGGGAAAGGGTTCTGTTTCGGGAGGTTGCGGGCCAGCCATGAGCGAATAGTGCCCTGCGAGACGTGGACGCGCCGCGCGACCGCAGCGGTACCAAGGCAAACACCCGTGACACCGCCTTGCGGTCCGGTGCCCGCCAGTATTAACGCGGCCAGGGCACTGGCGTTATCACAGGTCAGTTCCACCGCCCCGGGCCAAGGCGGGCGTTTCCTGTTCGGAGGTTGGGATTACCCCCCAGGGGCGGCGGGTGCTCATCGAGCACATTCCCGGGGAAGATATTCCCGAGATAAGTTCTCAGACTCAGGTTGACGCCTGGCTGGAATGTCACTACCTGGAACTAGGATAGGGACGTAGAAACCCTAGCTGGGCGGCGCACCTCACCCACGGGACAGCCGGGTACATCGACCTGGCGGCGGCTGCGGGGATCGGGGTAAGGATGCATCCGGTAAGGGGAATCCGTGAGCAGAAAGCTTCTTGATCTCGGCTGCGGCGCTGGCGGGGCAGCGTGGGGATATCACCTTGCCGGGTTCGATGACATTACCGGGGTGGACATTAACCCTCAGCCGAGGTACCCGTTCAATTTCGTGCAGGCGAACATGCTGACGTTCCTGCTGGAAGGCTACGACGCCATACACCTTTCCGCGCCGTGCCAGTTCGCGGCTCTCGCCACTCTAAGCCAGCGTAAACAGGGCAAGGTCTATCCGGACCTGATCACCCCGATGCGACCGCGCCTGGAAGCCTCCGGGAGCCTGTGGGTGATGGAGAACGTTCCCGGGGCGCCGCTGCGAGGAGATCTCAGGCTGTGCGGGTGCCACTTCGGGCTAGAGATTCCCGGGGTCGGGGAGCTGCGGCGGGAGCGGTGGTTCGAAACGTCGTGGCACGGGTCCGGGGACCTCCCGGAGCACAGGCATGCATTGCCGGCTATCAGCATCGCGGGACACGGTACGCCGCAGTGGATGCGCGCGAAGACAGGGCACGTCGGGGTTGCCCTGTGGAGGGAGATCATGGGCATCGGCTGGACAACGAGAGCGGAGCTTACCGAGGCGGTTCCGCCGGCGTATACCGAGTACGTAGGGAAGGCGATCCTCACGGAGCTGCGCCGCAGGGCAGACGGGAGGAGGAAGCACTCACCCCAGACATGACACAGCGCCCCGGACGATGCCCGTTTCCCGGGGCGCTGTGCGTTGCGGCTAGAAGCTGTCCTGGGGGTTAGCCGGCTTCCGGTTCCTGGTGCTGAGCGAAGGCGCGTTCGGTTTGGGCGAGGCGGTCCGCCGCCGCCTGGGTCCCGGCTGCGGGCACGGCACCCGGCATCCAGGTAAACATGGCGGCCTCGTCGGCGGCTGCCTGGACGTCGGCAGCTGCAGGGAGCTGCGGACCGTAAGGGTGGCTCATGTGCTCACGATTTCTCTTTCACGTGCCGAGAGAGATCTATTCCCGGGGATTCCCCCGCGGCGCCTCACCTCTTCTCACTGAGCATGACCCTGGCGCGCAGCTGCGGGATATCCCCGTCAGCCTCCGGATAACCCCGGGGAACCACCGGTCGAAGAAGTTCAGCACGTCCAAGAGAGGAGGCTTCTCCGGGATGTAGAGACGCTCCGTCTCGGACTTCATGTTGCCTAGCTCGTAAAGAGCCTCAGGATGGTTGCATATGCAGTCGGGGATATCGGTCATGTACATGGGGAACCACTTGCGAAGGAAGTCAGTCACCCACGCCTTCAGGACCTGGCGCTGTACGTCCCTCTCCGCGTCTGTGAGCCTGCTCCAGGCAACCGCCGGCGGACCTTTCGGGGAGCCTGCCACGGCGGCGTCAAGAGCTTCCTCGATCTTGTCCAGGCGGTCCCCGTGTTCCTCCTCGGTGACCGCGAGTGCCGCCCGGATGCCTGCGATCTGAAGTGCCAGGGCGGAGGTCTCCTCGCTCATGCTGCCTGCTCTCCGTCTTCCTGCTCGCCACGCTCGGGGAGGTCCACCACGATCGCTTCCTGGACAGGCTCAGACTCGGGCACCAGGACTTCGGACACCAGGACCAGCTGCTCCGGGATGGGCAGCGCGACCGGGAGCTTCGGCGCCATCCCCAGCCGGTGGCTCAGCCGGTGCTGAAGGGGGCGCACCTTCACCACGACCGGACGATGGTTGGCGGACACGACCAGCCCGCGTCCACGGGGAAGCCGGCGGATGAACTCCACCGGGACCTTGCGTACTGGCTTCTCTTCGCTGGTCTCCCCCAGGACCTTCGACACCTCTTCCATGAGTTCCCCGTCCGAGGAACCCCAGAGCAGGAGCTTGACCCCTGTCAGCTGCCAGATGGTTCGTGCCGACGCCTCTCCGTAGACCTCGACCAGCTGGCTTGGGGTGTGAGTCACGTAGCAGATGAATATCCCGGATCCGCCGGCGAAGGCAAGCCATTTGTTGATTGCGACACTGCATATCTGCGTCAGCTCATCCAGGTAGAACCCTACCGGGACCGGGAGCTTCCCTGAAGGGTACATGCTTCCCGCATGGACGCATTCCCTGAAAACCCGGTCCACGATCACCCTGAACAGCGGCGCCGCCACGGAATCCTCACCGGAGTTGATCATGTAGATAGTGCCCTTGTCCTCCGCCCACCGCTCCGCGTCGAACGTGATCAGCCCGTTTCCGGACACCATGTGCCGCAGTGAGGGGATAGCCGCCCATGCAAGAGCTTCCGCGAGGAACATCCGCACGCTCGACGCGCCTTTCGAATCCTCCTGGAGGCTCATGGCGTGACCGAGGGTTTCCAGGTTCGCCCCGGGAATCTTGAAGGCGTTCTTGACCTCGAAGTCCCCCTGGCGGTTGCCCCACCGGACAACGGCGGAGATGTCGTAGCCATACAGGGCGGCGGCGTGGAGAAGACCCCCGAGCGCCTGCTTTGCCTTGTCAGCCCAGAACTTGTTTTCCCCGAAACCATCGGTGGGTCCGACCATCGCGGCTGCGGTCTTGCTTGCGAGATCCGGGTCGATGCAGATGCTGACGATATCGATCCTGAACGTGGACTCAATGCCACCGAGGTCTTCGGGGTTGAAGACGTAGACCGGTCCTAGCCGCGTCCTTTTCGCGACTGTCCTGCGGTACACGTCCGGGCGGGTCGAGGTACTCAGGACCGCTCCGGGGTGACCGTACACCAGGTCCGTCAGGTAGCGGGTCTTAGAGGTCCTCGGGGGGGCGATGATCCCCAGCATGTTCTCATAGGAGGAGAAGACCTTGCGACCTGCGTTCGCCCGTCCCAGTCGGACCGCGTAGTGCCTCGCGGGAGAAAAGACCCTTTGGCGGTGTCCCATGTCCGGGCGTCCGTGCCGGGCCTTCACGATCATTGCCCACCGGGAGTGCTGGAAGAGGATGTCCCAGTGGGAGGCAAATCCCTCCCCTGGCTTCATCCGGAACTGGCTCCGCCATTTCATCCTGGTGACCTTATCAGCGGAGAAAACGGTCAGCCTGATGAACAGCGCCAGGAACAGCACCAGGACAATGCCTGATCCGATCAGCTTGGGTATCATGTCGTTCTTTCCTTTTCCGTTCGGTGATCAGGCAGGATCGGTGATTGCCAGGGCGAGTTTCGCGACCGTTGACTCCAGTTTCTTCATTTCTTCCGCGATGTAGGTCCGCCCCGTCCCGGGCTGAAGGTTCGCCAGATGCGCGAGGTCCTCGGCGACCGCAGCAGCAGCCGAACGGTTCCCGTACTCCTTGTGACCCCGGTAGAGGCTGAGGAATCCCGCCTTCTTAGTGGGGAATGAAGGCCGGTTATTCGCGGGCAGGTCTCCCTCGTCCTGGTGGTCGGGGCACGGAAGGTCATTGCAGCAGTGAGTCCGGTTCGGGAAGTCGCCCCGGACGGGGCAGCGTCCATCCCCGATCAGGCTCCGGACGATCTCCGCTTCGGGTATCTCGGGCTCAGGGATCGCGTGGACCGGACACGGGACCTTCTCAGGGCATCCGTAGTTCTGGCACTGCATCCGGTGATCGTGGACCGCGCAGGGGTTTTCCTGCGTGCAGAACACGGTGGGGCTAATCTGCTCCGCACAGCGGCCGGATGCCCTGAGGTACCCGGTGATGATCGCGGTGTCGTCATCGACGGGCTCGTCCTGGTCCCCGTAGGACTTCCAGTCCTCGTCGGGGATCGGGGGGAGTTCAGGCAGGACCATGGGCTCCAGCTCGGGGACGACGTTGCTCTCCAGCGCCTTCCCGGGGACCGGGGCGGCGCCGAGCACCAGGCGGCGGAGTCCTGAAACCGTCTCCTTCGGCGCCAGCGCGGTACGCAGGCCGTACAGCAGGACCAGCCCGCCGAGCTTTACGGAGGACACCACAGCTCCCCCCAGAGCGCTCCATGCGGAGGTTTCCTCCTTGCCCAGGTAGTACCTGCGGATCACGCTGATCACCTGATCAGTCACGATCGCCAGCACGGCGGGAGCGCTCGTGTAGACCACCACGGACCGCCAGGATGCGCCGTCGGCGGCGGCGTAGTTCATCCCTGCAGACGCTGCGGCGAACACGATGATCAGCACCCGGACCGCTTTGGACGACTTGCCCTTCAGGCTCAGCGCGATTCCCAGGCCTGAGAAAATGATCAGCGCCAGGTCCAGCATGCCCGCCTCGATACCGGAGGGGATCTCCTGGTTCCTGGTCATCTCGATGAACCTGAACTGAGCCGCGAAGCTGACGTAGAGGACGCCCGCGTCGAGCAGGATCAGCAGCGCCGTCACCACGTTGAGAAGGGACTGCCCGCGAGGGCGTTCCTTGCCGGAGATCTTTCCCGCGATCTTCCGGACATTGGTAAGGTGCTTCCAGCCATCGCTGTCAACGCCTTCAAACAGCCCGGGACCTGCATCCCGGACTTCTTTCCCGTTGACCGGGATATCTATCATCATGTCAGGCTTCTTTCGAGTTGATGTAATCAGTGACGACGGCAGGGCATTCGTGGATGGCAGCTGTGGCGAGGAGTACATCCAGCGCTATTGCGCGGGCGCAGAGCGCGATAGTCAGGGACCGGATATGCACCGAGCTGACGTTATAGGCGTAGTCGCGGCAGGGGATACATTCCAGGAACACCTGGGGGCGACCATCGACGGACGTGGTGCTGATCCGGAACTTGCCCGGATCGGGGATGGTTCCCGTGAATGTGATCATGGTGTTCTTCTTTCCCTTCAGTTCTTTATCTACTGCTAACACTAATCAGGGGGTATGACATTTACGGGGCGAAAACGGGACCCTCAGAAAGTTTTTCCCGGGGATTTTCCGCGACCTATGCCTCCGCTTCCATGTCGAGCTGCGCCCTTGCGACGTAAAAGCAGTCCGGGTAAGCGGTAGCCACTGACACAAGAGTCTCGTAGGCCTCATGGACTGCAGCGGGGAAATCTTCCGGGGCAGCGCTGGCGGCGGCGTTGTAAGCCTCCGCCGCCCTGACTCCCAGGTCCGTATACCTCTGCGCTGCACCCGCGACGAGTGCCTTGCAGTAGGCAATCTCCGATGCGGTTCTCATCCCGCCTCCGGTTCGCATATCACGTGCGCGCAGTACCAGCCCTCAGTCCTCATCAGGTCCGCAAAGACCGCTTCCCTGTGCTCTACCGCCGCAACAGCCGGTGCCAGTGCTTCACGATTACCGAAGTCCGCCGCTGTCGCGGTAGCGCATTTCCGGGCAGCATCGTCACATGCTGCTATGTACCGCTGCTGCGCACCGTCAGCAAGCGCCTGTGCATAACCCATTTCGGAAGAGGTGCGCGGCATTATCCCGCCTCCGGTTCCGTAACTTCCGCCGCCAGCTCCCGGAGTCCTTTCGCCAGGACCCGGACACCCTTCATTCCTGCTTTCGCGGCCTCGGTGATGATCAGGCTGAGGTTGCGAGCGTCAGCGGGGGACAGTTCCACCCGGGGGCGGTGCTCCTCGCCGGTGTTCGCACTTACCTGAACGGTCACAGGGTCCGGGGTGTCCTTATAAACGACCTGGCTGCCGTAAGCCACGACCGATGAGGGCACTGGAGTGCAGACCGCCCGGGTGTCGTGAATCTGGTAGTCCAGGCCAGCGTGCTCCTCATGGCACCACTGCGGGCACGGGGTGATCTCATTCATGTCATGTCCTCTCAGAACAAACTCAGCTCTAGCCCGGACTCTGCCAGCGCGGCGGGCCTCCGTGGCGCTGGCACCCTGGCAGAGGGCGCTTTCCGGGCGGTCTCGGCGTCTTCCCTCGCAGGCTCAGTGACCGGGAGCGGATCACCCTTGATCGAGATGAATGCGCCGGCCATATCCCATACCGGGGGATGTGTCTCGCAGCGCCACCCGCCCGCGTAAAACTGCGTGTCCTTCTCCGCGCAGTCAGCTGTCCCGCTGCATACCTGCGGCTGAAGCCATGGCAGTTCACTTCGCGGCATCGGGGTATAGGCGCGCTCGGTGTCGGGGACCTGGACCTCAGCAAGGCGAGGTGAGCAGGTCCCGCAGGACGGGGAACCCTGCGGTCCGTACTTACGGCAAGCTTCTCCGCAGGACGCGCACGGACCCCGCTCCGCCAGCGGGATACTCTCCCGGGTGAACTGCGCCGCATTGGAGATCACGTCAGCGGCGCAGCCGGCGCATTTCGACGGCTCCCGGGTACCGGGATCATGGCGATCGAATCCCGTGGAGGTCTTGTTGCCGCAGTCTGGGCAGGGAGCCTTTACCGTCCCTGCCCAGAACCACCGGAATGGGCTGTCGGTCACGCCGCCGCGTCCCGCCTGACCGGCTCGGTGCTGAGGTCGGCTCCGCCCCATACCCCGGACTCCTCGCCGCGCGCCATCGCGGACGCCAGGCATTCCGTCCGTCCCGGGCAGCTGCGGCAGATGAACCTGGCGGCGTCGATGTCCTCGCGGTCCCGGGAGAAAAACAGGTCCGTTTTGCCGGCGCAGCCCGGGGAACTGATCCGGGGAAGCGGCACCTTTGAGATGGTGATCCGGGCGGCGGGACGGGGCGCGCTGTCGGCAAGAGCGGGATTCCTGCCCTTGGTGACCGCCTGCTTCCTGCGCCAGGACTTTCGCGCCGCTGCCTGGTGCCTTTCCGCCTGCTCCGTTATCACGACGCCTCCATTTCGTAGTCAAGATCAGTAACAGGGATCGCGGCGGCGTGACCTTCGGTCCACTTGAGGAACAGCACGGAATTCGCATCCGCTGCTGCAGTGTCCGCGTCCCCGATCGAGTAGAAGAATTCCCGGGGTGCTGCCCTATCGGAAGCATCAGGGGAGACCTCGTAGAAGGTCCCGCCAAGCTTCGCGAGTTCCTCCGCCTCTGGCGGGGACAAGATGTCTCTCATTTCTTCTCCTGATACGGGTACATGAGCACCGCGATGAAATCCGCGATGGTCAGTCTCGACGGCTCTTTCGGGAGGGTTTTCCAAAGGATCATTCCGCCTCCCCCTCTATCTCGCAGTCGGCATCAGCCCGGAGAAAAGCGGCGACCGACGCCGTTATCTCGCGATCGACGCCTTCGAGGTAAGCCGCCTCGGTCTGGTGCTGGACCTGGACGAGACGCTCGTATTCCTCGTCGGGGATGGCAGCCTGCTGCGCCTCCTCAACCTTTGACTGAGCCGTCCAGAGGTCTGTCATCGTCGGGAAATCCGGGAAGGTCATGATGCCTCCGGGTCGGAAACCTGCGGCAGTCCCAGGAAGTTATCCGGGACCGGGATAATGCAGCCGTCTGCCCTATCGGGCTCGCAGTCGTAGACCAGGCGCCCGTGATGACCTTCCATTACCGGCTGACCGTCATAGACGCCTAGTGACCGGTGTGGCGACTCCTCGGGATTGAAGTCGTGGCCAGTCTCATGACCGCGTGCGAGGCGGCACGGAATCCGGTCGTCAGGAGAAAACACAGCCTCAACCGGACAGCTGGGCTCGTTCATGACACCTCCGGCTCAGGGAGCGACTCGGGCGGCTCCCTGCCGCACAGCTCGGTGTCCGCTGCCCATTCGGCGCGCTGATCCATGTCCTCTAGAAAACTATCCAGGGTCTGGCTCCCGTCCGCCCGCAGCTGCTTCTCCTCGGCTATCTCCGCGAGACGGCGGGTGAACTCGAAGTCCTCCTCGGCTATTTCCGCGAGACGACAGGCAAACCGGAAGTCCGCAGCCATTTCCGCCTTGGCGGCAGCGCCGGCCTGGAAGAAAGCGAAGACCGTATCCCTGAATGTCATGACGCCTCCAGCTCGGTGAGCGCCTGGTGCTGCGCCCTGGTGAGTGCCGTATCGGGGGCAAGCAGGCAGGGAACATCCATATCCAGATGCGGAGCCGTCCTCCCGATGTGCCCTGCGTATGTCCATCCGTCATGGGCGATCAGCGCCGCCTCGCGGGGATCGGCTGCCGCCTCCTGCTGCAATTCCAGCTTGCGGAGGTTCTGCGCGAAGTTACGTACTTCCCCGCGTTCAGGGCTGACGCCTCGTTCTGCCATGACAATACGGACCCAGCTGCTAAGAAGAGATGTCCGCAGGTTCATCCCGCCTCCGCTTCTTTCGCGGGGTCCGGGGCGGGCTTAGTGATAATGTCCGGTCCGGGGTGGTTGTTGACAGGACCCCGAGGTACAGGTTTCGGGTCCCGGGGGACGGGCTTGCCGGTGGAAACCTTGATCACGTCCTTATGTGCCATCACTGCGCCTCCGCACAGATATCGATTGCCTCATCGATAGCGGCATCGAACTCGTCACCGGGGGAAACGCCATCGATTTCGCCATGGGCAGCGGCGAGAATCTCCCGGGCAGTATGGAGGTCCATCACTGCGCTTCGGCATCCGGGAGGCGGAGTTCCGAGGGTCCCCGGAATACCAGCGGGGAAAACTCCTCGCCGTCTTCGGTGTAGTTCAGGCGGGGGTCATCTATGCAGACCTCCACCTCGTTGGCGCTGATGACAGTCTCGACTGTTCCCGGGAACCATGTCCAGTTCTCCCGGGGGAGAAGTGACTCCTCGGTCGTCAGGGGAAACTGCACCATGACTTCGGTGTCCACTGCGAATTCCGGGGCATTCTTGTACTCAGATCCCGGGTTTCCGGATCCTGGAGGATTCGAGACGGCTGTCTCTTTCATGTCCTAACCTGCTTCCATTTCGTATTCCTGTACTTGCGGCTGTCCTTCCGCAGCTTCTGGGGACCACCCCGCGATAAGGTCATCAACCAGCGCGTTGATCTCGGGGGTGATATCCGCCTCGGCCGCGGCCGCCTTTACCTGCACGGGCGGCTCGTAATGAGGGACTGTCTCTGGTTCGGCGTCCATCCCGAAGATTTCCAGCAGGACCGAACGGTCATAGCCGGTCGCGGTCTCCCAGCCAGCTTTGGCGAGGGCTTCCTCTTTGGTGAGCTTGCCGGCCGCCAGGTCCCTTTCCGCGATGCACACCGGGCAGCGCCTGGTGGCTCCGCCTTGCGCTTTGAGCTGGTACTCGCGGGTGGTACTCCCGGGCTCAGTTTTCGCGACAACCCACTTACCGCCGCGCTCCAGCTGGACCCGGAGCATGTTGGCGCCTCTCCCGAGGGCATGATCAACGAACCGTGCCTTCAGCCGGGATTCCTTGGCGGAACCCGTATAATGCCGCGCCTGCTGGCCACCTGGCTCCCCCAGCGGGGGGAAAAGGTGCATCAGGTAGACCCGTCCAGCCATCCGTGTCCCTCCGTCCTCCGCATCTAACCCGTATGCTAGTACACGGACACAGATTTGCATACCACTTCCCGGACACATGTACTAAGTTCCGTACGCGGATCCGGGGACTGATACGCTGCGCAGCTACCGGAGAGGAAGATGGGACTATGCCGGACATAGACAGATCGAAACCCGCATATGCGCAGATCGCCGACCACTACAGGGATGCGATCCTGAGCGGGGAGCTGAACCCCGGGGACCGGCTCCCCTCGGTCACGGAGATAGCGGAGCTGTTCCACGTCGCCAGGGCTACGGCAGCTAGCGCGGTGAGCAGGCTCCAGGTCGAGAAAGCCGTCTATACCAGTAACCAGGGGACTTTCGTCAGCAGCGATGACCACATCACCCGGACTCCCGGGGACAGGATCAGGGGTCCCAGGCCGGTACGGACAGGTCCGGGTGAGACAGTCACGCTGAATGACGCGGCTATCGTCCTGGTTCCCAGCTACGTGGCGGAGCTGCTGGGGGTCCCCCCGGGAAGCATGGTCATCAGGCGCGAGGAGGTAACAGCGCTCCGGGGCAAGCCCCGGATGCTCTCTGTCGACTGGATTGCCACCGGGCACGTCATGGCGGAAGCGGAGCTACTGGGACCGCCCGTACCTGATGGTCCTGCCAGCGTGATAGCGACTGTCACCGGGCGGCATGTCACTCATGCTCAGGATCACCTCGAATCACGCGCAGCGGACACCCGGGAGGCTGACGCGCTGAGGGTTCCCGTGGGCTGCCCTATCCTGGCAGGGGCACATGTCTGGAGCGATCCGGATGGGGTGATCATTTACGGAGAGTGGGTCGTACCGCCTAAGCAGGTCATTACCTATTCCTACGATGTCACCGGGTAACCTGACATAAGAAAACCCCTCACGGCCTCAGAGTCATCGTGAGGGGTTTTCTTATTGTGCCGATCAATCCCCCGGGGGAAGCCCGAAGTGATCAAGAAGACGATCCAGTGAGCCGATGACAGCCTTCTGACCTACCTCAAGGTCCGTTAGGCGAATGTCGATGCTCAATGATCTGTGTCATTCAGTTCATAGGGCATGAGAGATCAGTCACTTATGTAAACGTGCATCGCGGTGTGATGGGTGGCGGGAAAGCTATAGCGGGCGGTTGTGCTTGCGCACGCTTGACTTTTTCGGTGACCCTGAAGGCATGACTTCTCCCGCGCCGGACCCCGATGGCGCTGCACGGGACGATCTTCCCCGGCTGTCCGTCGTGGAGGATGCTTCTGACGTCGAGGGGTACGTCGCACGGATGGTTGCCTCGGCTCCGCCGATGACATCCTCGCTCCGTGCCAGGCTCGCGGCTCTGCTTCAGGAGTAGTGCGGGGCGGATTATCCTGGTGCAAGCCCCGTGCGGGTCAGGGAAGATCCTGACACCACGTGATCTCCACCGAACGAGGATCAAAGTAGGGTTTTCCCGGTTTCCAGCCCGATGGCCTCCCCTTCGGTGCGGGCATGATCCTGATCGACATCAGGGCACTGATCACAGCCCGCCTGCGGTCCAGCGGAAGTGACTCCCAGATGGCGGCAGGATCGCCCAGGAGGGGCGCGAGGACATCGGCGCGGGTCAGGTCCTCCAGCCGGCGCAGGCAGTCCCTGAGATCTTCCTGGTGCTTCCTGCGCCCGCCGGCAAACTCCAGCTCGGTGATCAGCCCTTCCAGCTGGAGCCTGCGGTCGGCTGCCATCAGCTCCCGGACGGAGTTCGCTGCGCGGTGCAGCACTGCCAGCTCGTCGCGGTGGTCCTTCACCAGCAGGTCAGCGGCGTCCTCGCGGGATAGTCTCCTGATAACCATCCTGGTGATCAGGTCATCAAGCTGGCTGGCATCCCTGGCGACGTGACCGCCTCCGTACTCGCGGCATCTGTAGACGAGCTTCCTCGGTCCGTGAGTCCGGGAGGTGGAGGTGCAGATCAGCGGTCCGCCGCAAGAATCGAGCCCGCAGCGGGCAAGCCAGGTGAGCAGGTGCTTACGCCCTGGTCCGGGGGTGGTGATCCTGCTGGCGTCAGACAGGATCGCGGTGACGGACCGCCAGGTGCCTTCCTCCACGATCGGCTCCCACCGGGCTTGCCCGAGGACCTGACCTTGATACTCCATCAGTCCCGCGTTCCTGGCTCTCAGCAGGACCCTGCGGACCTCCCGGCCACGCCATTGCTTCCCGGACGGGGTGGTGATTTCCTTGCGGTTCCACTCCGTCGCGATACCAGCGGCAGATCCGCCGTCGAGGATGATCTTGTGTGCCCTGGCGAGGGCATCGGCTTCCCGCTGGACCAGGCGGAGCATCCCGTTGACCGGTTTCCCGTCGCCGTCAAGCATCGGGGAGCCGTCAGCTTCCTTCGGGGAAGGGTCCCGTTCCCACCCGAACGGGCGCTTGCCTCCCAGCCAGCGACCTTCACCAGCGACTTCGGCACGTCCTGCCAGAACTCTCTCCCGCCCATGATCAACTTCATAGGCGGCGTCGTTGGCGTCATCGCGGAATCGCTTCCTGCCGTTCGCGGTGGACAGATCGTAGGTGCCGCCCGCTGCGGTGACCACCAGGTGACCCCCGGCTGCGCAGACCCGGATCAGTTCCTCGGTGTCCTCGGAATCCCTGGTCAGCCGGTCGGCGTGCCAGGCAGCAATGTGCAGCGGCGGATCTTCCTCCCGGTGAGCGCGAAGTCTTGCCAGCATCGCGGCAAACCCCGGGCGGACAGGGAGAGGCTCGCCTACCTTCCTGGCGGCGGTCCGGTCGGCGTCGGGAAATTCCGCGATGATCGTCCCCCCGGATTTCTCCACATGCCCGGTGGTAATCGCCCTTTGCCGGGGCAGCGGCTTGCGCCCGCTTGACCGGCGGAGGTAGAGAAGGTACTCGGCAACAGTCACAGGGCTAAGTATGGCACTCGGGATGGTTCGCCAGGTCGAACCAGCTGCCGCGTTTGGGCAAGCTGGCCGGAGAGAGACCGACGGTTATCTTGCGCTGCGGCCATTGCTCGCCGCTGTTTACGATCGCGGCGCGGATCCGGTCCCGCGCCTCCCGCAGCGCGGTATCGGGCAGGCCGACCAGGATCATCCCGACCAGGCCGTTCGCGATATCCACTTCGATCTCGACCACCTGACCGGTCACCCCGATCAGCGCCACCGAGTGCGTGCGGGCCAGCGCCATGGCTAACCCACCCCGCGGATGTGCTCGATGGTGAATCC
>OBLU010003928.1_pt1 | contig 13436 bp, 13 predicted proteins | sample 1518681 | NCBI WGS metagenome assembly OBLU01 (sample SAMEA3539304, study PRJEB22396) | soil metagenome | biome: tundra; feature: field; material: soil | place: USA | collected 2010-05 | depth 0.15 m | reverse complement strand
GCTACGAGGGGCCAGGAGGCCCGACGAGCTTCGACGCGTATCACGACTCCACCGGGATCTTCCAGGTGGACAACTACGGGTCGAACGGGACGGTCAATGTCGTCGGTAATCTCGCAACCAGCGAGCTGCGGGCGCTGGGCCTATGACGTCTGGATGACCTGAGCGTGTTGGCCACATCGAGCATCTTCGTAACCTCAATTGGATTCGGCCTCGTCTCGGCGGCGGTGCTCGCCCTGGCGGCAGTCGGGTTCACCTTGCAGTTCGCGGTTACGAACGTCCTGAATCTCGCCTATGGCGGGGTGATGATTGTGAGCGCGTATGCCGCCTACGCGCTCAACAATTCCGGCGTCAACGTCTGGATCGCGACGATCGCCGCGATCGTCACCGGCGCGGTGCTGTCGCTGTTCCTCAACAACGTCGTCTACACCCCATTTCAGCGCAAGGGCACCTCGCCGATCGCGATGGTGATCGTGTCGCTCGGGATGACGCTGATCCTGGTGTTCGGCACGCAGGCGCTCGCCGGGCCGACGAACGTCTCCTACTCAATGAGCCAGGGCGCGCTGATCAAGCTCGGATCGATCGAGCTGACGGTCGTGCAGCTGGTGATCATCGCGCTCAGCATCGTCGTGATGCTCGGCGTGCACGCGCTGATTCGCTACACGCGTCTGGGCAAGGCGATGCGGGCGACCGCCGCCAACCGCAACCTGGCGCGCAACTGCGGCATCCGCACCGATCGGGTGGTCACAGTCACCTGGGTGATCACCGGTGCCCTGTGCGGTCTCGCCGGGGCTACGTTCGCGATCAACTCGGGCACCTTCGGGGCCACCAGCACCGACGTGTTCCTGGTGCTGATCCTGGCCGCGGTGTTCCTCGGCGGTCCGGGCCAACCCTACGGGGCGATGCTGGGGGCGCTGGTGATCGGCCTGGCGACCGAGGTCAGCGCCTCATTCATCGTCTCGGACTACAAGGACGTGATCGCGTTCGTGATCCTGCTGGCGATGCTCACGGTGCGTCCCGAGGGCCTGCTGGGCGCGCGGGCCTGACCGGTGGGGTGAGGACGCCTTGGTCTACTACATAACCACGCTGCTGGTCTATGCGGGCGTCGATGCGATCGCCTGCCTGGGCCTCAGCCAGCAGTTCGGCGTCGGCGGCGTGACCAACTTCGGCTTCATCATCTTCCAGGCGGCCGGGGCCTACGCGGCAGCGGTCCTATCGCTGCCCTCCTCGAGCGCCAACGGCGGCTTTCAGTCCTACATCGGCGGTCTCAATCTCCCGTTCCCGTTCCCGTGGATCGGCGCCGCGATCATCGGCGGACTGCTCGCAGTGCCGTTCGCCGCGATCGTAGGGCGGCGGCTGCGCGGCGACTTCGCCGCCGTCGGGCTGCTGGTCACGGCGGTGATGTTCAACCTGCTGGTGACCAACTACACGCCGCTGCTCGACGGCGCCGCCGGACTGTCGCTGGTTCCCTCCCCACTGCAGAGTGTGGCCAATCCACAATCCTCGGGATACCAGTGGGGCTACGGAATCGTCGCGCTGCTACTCGCCTTCCTGACTTACGTCTTCGTCACCCGACTCACCAACTCGCCCTACGGGCGGACCCTGCGGGCGATGCGCGACAACGACATCGTCGCGGACTCTCTGGGCAAGAACCTGCGCTCGCTGCGGACCTCGTCGCTGGTGGTCGGCGGCGCGATCGCCGGCCTGTCCGGCGGGTTGTTGGTCGGCTTCATCAACCTGTGGGACCCGCAGGCGTGGGGCTACGCCGAGACCGTCGTCCTGTTCGCCGCCGTGATCATCGGCGGCCTGGGCAACCACCGCGGCGCGGTGCTGGGAGCGATCCTGGTTCCGGTGGCGTTCGAGGAGGCGACCCGCTACATCCCGCCGGTACCCAACAACCCCAACCTGATCCCCGCCCTGCAGTGGGTGGTGATCGGCTCGCTGATCCTGCTGTTCCTGTGGTTCAGGCCGCAGGGCATCCTGCCCGAGCGCCGGCGCAAGATCCTCGGCGACCGAGCCGACCACGCGCCGGCCGCCGGGGCGTCAGACGCTCCCGCCATCCACGCCGCCGTGCTCCACGGAGGATCCGCCACGCCGTCCGGTTCGGTACGCGTTGAGCAGACCAACGGGGATCCGAGCTCAGACGCGCCTGCCGGCGAGCAAATCATGCTCAGGTGCGAGGGGCTCGCGCGTAGCTTCGAAGGCGTCCGCGCCGTGGACGGCATCTCGATGTCCTTCCAGCGCGCCCGGCTGACCGGGATCATCGGGCCCAACGGAGCCGGGAAGTCGACCGCCCTGGCGATGCTCGCCGGGACGCTGGCGCCGACCGAGGGGAAGATCTACTTCCGCGGCGAGGACATCACCGCGCTGCCCGCCTACCGTCGAGCGCGGCGCGGCCTGGTGAGGACATTCCAGCTCGCGAGCGAGTTCAAGCGGTTGACCGTGATCGAGAACCTGCTGATGGCGATCCAGGATCAGCGCGGCGAGACCTTCCGCGGTGCGGTCCTCGGCAAGCGCTACTGGGGATCCCAGGAGCGCGAGGCGATCGAGCGGGCCCAGGCGACCCTCGAGCGCTTCGGTCTGCTGTCGCTGGCCGACAGGTACGCCGGCGAGCTCAGCGGCGGCCAGCGCAGGCTGGTGGAGATCATGCGCGCGCTGATGGCAGAGCCCGAGGTGTTGCTGCTCGACGAGCCAATGGCCGGTGTGCACCCCCGCCTGGCGCATCAGATCGGCATGCAGCTCGTAGCGCTGTGCGAGAGCGGAATGACCGTGATCATGGTCGAGCACGAGCTCTCGATCATGGACGAGTTCTGCGATCCGGTGATGGTGCTGGCGGAAGGCCGCGTGCTCGCGGAGGGCACGATGGCGTCGCTGCGCGCCAAGGAAGAGGTTGTGGAGGCATACCTTGTCGGTTAAGAGCGGCGGCGCCAAGCTCGCGGAGCGAAAGGTCCAGGGCGTGTCGCTGCGGACCGAGGATCTCACCTCGGGCTATCAGGGCAGCCCGGTCGTGCACGGGGTTTCGATCTCAGTGAATCCGGGTGAGGTGGTCTCGATCGTCGGTCCCAACGGATCGGGCAAGAGCACGCTGCTCAAGAGCGTTGTCGGCCTGGTCGAGATCCTCTCGGGCCAGGTCTTCGTCGATGATCGCGATGTCACCGGCTGGCCGTCTGAGAACGTCGCCAGGATCGGCGTCGGCTACGTGCCTCAGGTCGATGACGTGTTCGGCCCGCTGACCGTGCGCGAGAACCTCGATATGGGTGGCTACCTGCTCAAATCCCGGGAGGTGGCCAGGCGCGTCGAGCACGTTCTGGACGTATTCCCTCAGCTGCAAAAGATGCTTGGAAGGCGTGCCAGCAAGCTGAGCGGCGGTGAGCGCAAGATGCTGGCGATGGGCCGGGCGCTGATGCTCGAACCGGCGCTCGTGGTGCTTGACGAGCCGACGGCGAACCTGGCGCCGATGCTCGCCACCTCGGTCCTGCAGGATCACGTGCGACAGCTGGCCGGTACGGGGGCGTCGGTGTTGATCGTCGAGCAACGAGCTAAGGCGGTGCTCGAGATCTCAGATCGCACCTACGTCCTCGGCGGGGGCCAGCTGCGGATGCAAGGTAGCCCCTCCGAGCTGGCCTCGAGTCCCGAGTTCATCGACTCGTTCCTCGGCGGCAAGCCAAGCCAGACCGCTTAGAGCTTCAGATCTGCGCCGCGACGGAGCGCAGCGGGCGCAGTGCCGCCTCGACGCGGGCGAGCTCGTCGAGCATGTCCACGGCGGCCTGCTGCGCACCCCGACCGCCTCTACGGCGTGGCGGCATAGCCATATGGTTAAGTCGTTATGGATCCAGCTGCAAGCGGCGAGCGAGCCGCGCCGACGGTCACCGACCTGGTCGCGGCCTTCACCGGGGACCTGGTCCTCGTGGAGCCGCTGTCGCTCGCGCACGAACGCGGCCTGGCCCGCGCCGCCCGTGAGCAGGAGGTGTTCGCCTGGCTGCCGGAGAACATGGCGGCCTCCCGCGAGCACCTGCACCGCTGGCTGTGCCGGGCGCTGGAGGCCGCGGCGCAGGGCCGCGAGGTCCCGTTCGCGATCGTCGACGCTCGCAGCGGCGAGCCGCTGGGTTCCACCCGCTTCTTGGAGCTGAGATTCGAGCATCTCCGATCCGAGATCGGCTGGACCTGGCTGGCCCGCGACGCGTGGGGCTCAGGCGCGAACGTCGAAACCAAGCTGTTGCTGCTCACACACGCGTTCGAGCACGCCGGTCTGCGGCGGGTGGAGTTCAAGACCGACGCCCGCAACGAGCGCTCGCGCGGAGCGCTGCAGGCGCTCGGGGCCAAGTTCGAGGGGATCCTGCGCAAGCACATGGTCGTCCGGGGCGGGGAGCCCAGGGACTCGGCCTACTACTCGGTGATCGACGACGAGTGGCCCGCGCTGAAGACCCATCTCCAACAACGTCTCGCCGACCTGCGAAACCCATCAGCGACCTGATCGGCGGCGAGTGATCCAACTGGGCCTGCATCCCGACCAACACGCTGCGCCGCCCGACCGAGGTGACTTCGTCTGTGGCGACGCGCTGGCGCTCCCGTTCGGCGCCGACAGCTTCGCCGGCGAGCTCGGCGGCGGCACCGTGATCCACGAGAGCCTGTGGTTCGTGGCGGTCAGCGCTCCCCGTCCCGGGAACTGACGCGCGCGCTGACCGGCTGGCGTAGCCTGCGGCTCCGGATGGCGCAAGCAGCTTCAGGCCGGGCGTTCTGGCTCGCATTCGAGACCGCGCTCGCCATCTCGGCGGGATCGCCCCTGGCGCCCGCGCAGGCCAGCGCATCAACCGCCGGGCTGATGCACGTCGGGCGCCTGCCCGCCCTTCCGGCCGGCGCCACGGTCGGCGGCGATCTACCGGCCCGCACGCGCCTGCACGTGACCGTCACCCTGAAGCCGCGTGACCCGGCGGCGCTCGCCGCCTACGCTCGGGACGTCTCGACGCCGGGGTCAGGCCACTACGGGGCGTACCTGACCCCCAGGCAGTTCGCTCAGCGCTTCGGCGCGGGGGCAGCGAAGCTGGCCACCGTGCGTCGGTCGCTGCGCGCGCACGGCCTGAACCCCGGTGCCGCCAGCACGAACTCGCTATCGATCCCGATCGACGCAACCGCCGGGCAGCTGCAACGAGCGTTCTCGCTCTCCTTTCGGCACCTAGTGCTGCCCGGGCACACGACGGCGATCGCGACCACGGCCGCACCTTCGTTCGACGCGTGGGCAGCGGGCTCGGTCCAGGCGGTGATCGGACTCGACACGGCGGCTGCGCCCAGCCCACTGCTGCTCAGGTCTGCGCACACGGCCGCATCGCCGGCGCTCGCCTGGGCGCACGTGATGACCGGAGGTCCCCAGCCGTGCGCTGAGGCGCAGGGCTCGGCGCCCAGCGAGAGCGCGTACACCGCGGATCAGGTCGCATCGGCGTACGGGTTCCCCGGGCTGTACCAGGCCGGCGACGGCGGCGCCGGGGTGACCGTCGCCGTCTACGAGCTCGAGCCTGACGACCCCAACGACATCGCCGCATACCAGGCCTGCTACGAAACCCAGACGTCGGTCTCCTACGTGCCGGTCGATAACGGCGCCGGCAGCGGTCCCGGCTCGGGTGAGGCGGCGCTCGACATCGAGAACCTGATCGGGCTGGCCCCCGAGGCGAAGCTGCTGGTCTACCAAGGGCCCAATTCCAACTCCCGGTCTCCCGGGGCAGGCCCGTACGACATCTATTCAGAGATCATCAATCAGGACCGCGCGCAGGTGATCTCGGTGTCCTGGGGCCAATGCGAAGCGGCCCAGGGCGCCGGTGCCCTGAACGCCGAGAACACGCTGTTCCAGCAGGCCGCCGTGCAGGGCCAGACGATCGTCGCGGCGTCAGGCGACAACGGGTCGGAGGACTGCCACGGCTCGGGCACGGTCGGCGACACGCAGCTGGCGGTCGACGATCCAGCCGGGCAGCCCTACGTCACCGGCGTGGGCGGCACCACCCTGAACGCGATCGGACCGCGACCAGTCGAGACGGTCTGGAACAGCGGCGGAGGCCTGCTCGGCGCCGCGCTATCGCCCGGCGCCGGCGGCGGCGGCAACTCGAGCTTCTGGGCGATGCCGGCCAGCCAGCTCACCGCAGCGCCCTCGCTGCACGTGATCGGCACCGGCTCATCGGGAGCGCCGTGCGCCAACGCCGGCGGATACTGCCGGGAAGTCCCTGACGTGTCGGCCGACGCGGACCCGGCCACCGGCTACCTGATCTACTGGAACGGTGGCGGCACGGTGGCCGCACAGCCGCTCGGCTGGCAGGGGATCGGCGGTACCAGCGCCGCCGCACCGGTATGGGCCGCGCTGATCGCGCTGAGCGATGCCTCACGAGCCTGCGCCGGGACTCCGATCGGCTTCGCCAATCCGGCCCTCTACCGGGCCGCGGGCGGCGCGTACGCCGCGGGCTTCAACGACATCATCTCCGGCGACAACGACTTCACCGCCACCAACGCCGGCGACTACCCCGCCGGTGCCGGATATGACCTGGCCACCGGACTCGGCACCCCCAACGCCGCGTCGCTGACCGCCGGCCTGTGTGCCGACACGCTGCGGATCGAGACCCCCTCCGCCCAGCGCTCCGCCCTGCACGCCGCGCTCAGTCTGCGTCTCACATCCAGCGATGCCCGCGGGACGAAGATCGCCTACCGCGCCGCCGGGCTGCCACCCGGACTGTCGATCAACGCCGCCAGCGGCCGGATCTCCGGCCGGCCACGACGCCGTGGCGCCTATTCGGTCACGGTGATCGCGCACGACGCGGCCGGGGCCACCACCAGGACCGTGTTCCGCTGGACGGTCGGCGGTCCGCCCAGAGTCTCCGGCGCCGTGATCGCCGGCCTCGGCCGCGGCCGGCCCATGCTCACGCTGACCGTGGCCGCAGGCCGCGGCGCTCCAGCGATCCAAGCAGTCTCGCTGCGCTTACGGCACGGCCTGCGCTTTGCCTCCACGCGCCGTGTGAGCGTCTCGGCGCCCGGGGTCAGGCGGACCCGGTTCAGCGACCGACTGGTGCGCGGCAGCCTGACGATCCGGCTCCGAGTGCCCACGTCAAGGTTCCGGATGACGGTGGCCTATCCCGCGCTGCGAGGCGGTTCGGGCCTGCTCCCCAGCGCCAGACGCCCACAGGCCGGCGCCGCGCCGCAGCTGACCGTCAGCCTGTTCGACACCGGTGACGCCACCAGCCTGCTGTCCATCGCGCCGAGGCGCGAGCGCTAGCGTGGTGATCAGATGGCAGTGATAGGCGGAGCCTCCTCGAAGGATCTCGACGCGTCGATCGAGCGCTGCTGGGCGCTGGTCGCCGATGTCGCCAACGCGGCAAGCTGGCAACGGGGGCTCGAGCTCGTCGAGGTGGTCACGTCCGACGAGCACGGCCGCCCCTGGGTCTGCGACACCGTCAGCGACGCCAAGATCACCAAGGTCAGGGTGCGTGTGCAATTCGAATATGCGCCGCCGCACCGCGTGACCTGGAGCCAGCTCGAGTCAGATGACCTGGATTGGATGCGGGGTTCCTGGGAGCTCTTGGACCTCGGCGCGGGTCGGACGCGGGCGACCTACGCACTCGAGGTCGACCCCGGCCCGATCGGGAGATTTGCCCGACGCCCGCTGGAGCGCCTGATCCGGCCGCTGGTCGTCGGCGGCCGAGCCGAGGAGCTCGCCCGGGCGCTGGCGGCGATCAGCTGAGCTCCGGCGTGGAGCTCGCCTGCTAGCGCGACTTTCCGGGTCCGCTAAGCCCCCTGCGGGATCGCGTCGTCGGCGTAGCGGCGGGCCACCTCGCTGAGCACCCTGACCATCGTCTTGGCGGCGGGCGAGACCCCCGATCCGGATACCGTCGCCGCGGTGACCTTCCGCGCCGGGCTGCGCGGAGCGAGCTCGCGCACGACGATCTCCGGATGAACCCGGGTCAGGGCCAGCCGCGGGATCAGCGCCACGCCGACGCCGGCCGCCACCAGCCCCTGGATCGTCTCGTAGTCGTCGCTCTCGAACGTCACGTGGGGCTCAAAGCCCGCCGCCAGACACGAGCGGACCACGTGCCGCGCGCAGGGACTCGAGGCCGAGGTCTGGACCCATTGCTGATCGCGCAGATCGGCGAGCGTCAGCGATTGCTTGGCGGCCAGCGGATGATCGGCCGGCATCGCAACGTGCATCGCGTCCTCCAGCAGCGTCGTCGAGCGCAGTCCCACCCCGGGTCGCTCGCGCGCGCCCGGGAACTCGAACAGCAGCGCCAGGTCGAACTCGCCGGCCCGCAACCGCGGCGCGATCTCCTCCGGCTCGCCTTCGGCCAGCGTCAGCGCCACATCCGGATGACGCTCGCGAAACGTTGCCACCGCCAGTGGCATCAGCGTCGCGCCGGCCGAGGGGAACGAGGCGACCCGCAGCCGGCCGGCGCGAACGCCCAGGACCGCCGCCAGATCCGCCTCGGCGGCCTCGACCTGGGCGAAGATCGCTTCGGCGTGCTCCACCAAGGTGGCGCCGGCGGCGGTTGGACGGACGCCGCGGCGGTCGCGGACGACGAGCGGGGTGCCGGTCTCGGCCTCCAGGCGGGCGATCGCCTGCGAGATCGCCGATTGGGTATAGGACAGCGCCTCGGCCGCCGCCGAGAACGACCCGCGGCCGACGACCTCGCACAGCACCTTCAGGCGACCCAAGTTCAGCATTAGTAAAGCTTATCCTAAGGATGATCAACTTCATTAGCGCTGATAGCAGGAGGCTGCGATGCTCACGCTGAAATCAGAGCCGATACCGGATTCACCATCACCAGACAGGACGCTGCGCATGGCACCACACACGATCATTTCCTATGACGACACCCAGAACGACCAGGACGCGCTGATGCTCGCGCGGCTCCTCGGCCAGGCCGGGTCGCGGCTCACGCTCGCCTACGTTCGTCACATCACCCAGCCGCAGCGGTCGCGCGAGGAGCTCGATCAACAGGCGGCGAAGGCACTGCTCGATCGCGGCGCTGTGTGGCTGGGCGACGACGACGTGCAGCGACGCGTGGTGGTCAACGCCTCTACCGCCGCCGGATTGACGGCGCTCGCCGAGCAGGAGGACGCCGACGTCGTCGTGTTCGGATCCGATTACCGCACCGCCGCAGGCCACGTGGCCCCGGGCCGCTCGGCGCAGGCGCTGCTGGACGGCGGGCCCGCCGCGGTGGCGATCGCTCCCGCCGGCTACCGCACCGACAACGTCACACACGTCGATTGGATCGGCGTGCTCCCCGGCTCGGCCGACGACGCGGCGCTGGAAACCGCCCGCAGTCTCGCCGATCACCTCGACGCCGAGCTCACCGACGCCCATCGCGGCATCGACCTGCTGGTCGTCGGCTCGCGTCAGGAGGCGCATGAGGGCCGGGTGATGATCACGGCCCAGGCGCAGAACGCGGTCGAGCAGGCGACCTGCCCAGTGCTCGTGGTTGCCCGCGGCGTGCCGATCCGCTTCCAGACGCTCGTCACCGCGTAGCTCACAGCTCCGGCGCCGGGCACACGAACGGGGTCCGGCGCACGCGCGCACCGATGTCCGGCCCGGGAGCTCGGGCGCCGGCCGGTGCTCGCCCCGAGGGCGGAGCGGTGACTCGGGCTGGGTAAGGTGACGGCCGCGTGCGCACGCTGGTCGTATCAGATCTCCATCTCGGCGCCCGACTGCGACGCGACGTGCTCAGCCGCCCGGAGCCGCTCGCGCGGTTGTTGGCGGCACTCGACGGCGTGCAGCGGCTCGTACTGCTCGGCGACATCGTCGAGTTGCTGCAGCGGCGACCACAGCGGGCGATGTCGACCGCCGAGCCGGTGCTGCGGGCACTGGGCGAACGCCTGGGCCCCGAGCGCGAGGCGATCATCGTCCCCGGCAACCACGATGCCGTGTTGGTGCGCCCGTGGGTCCTCGCCCAGGGCCCCCAGCTGAGGCCCGACAGCGCCGTGCCGCTCACCGCCACGCCGATGCTGGCGCGGCTGGGCGAGTGGCTCTCGCCCGCGCGCGTACGCGTGCACTATCCCGGCGTCTGGCTGTCGGAGGGCATCTGGGCCACCCACGGCCACTACCTCGACCGCCACCTGCTGCCGGAGTCGACGGTGGGGATCGCCCGCGGGCTGCTGGGTCGCCTGCCGCGTGACGGCGCGCTCCCGATCGACTACGAGCTGGCGGGCGGCCCATCGGTGACCAGGCTGGAGTCGCTGCTGGCCCAGCGGCTGCCGCGTCCAATGGCCGCGCTGGCCGAGAATGCCGCCGAGCTGCTGCGCGCCGCGTCGATGCCCCGCGGCCCGTGGCTGCTCCTGCATCCCCGGCTGGCACCGCTGACGTCGATGCTGCTGGGACTGCAGATGCGCCACGCGAGCATCCCGGCGATGGCCCGCGTGATCCATCGCCTGGGGGTCGGCGCCGAGTTCGTTGTGTTCGGGCACGTACACCGGCGCGGGCCCTTGGACGGTGAGCGTCTGGTGCAATGGCAGGGTCCCGGCGGGCGCCCGCAGATGGTCAACACCGGCTCATGGGTCTATGAGCCGCTGCTCGTGCATCGCGCCCGGACTTCACACCCCTACTGGCCGGGCGGAGCGGTGATCCTGGAGCCGGGAGCGCCGCCGCGCTCGGTCGGGCTGCTCGACGGGCTCGACGCCGGCGCACTCAGCGATCAGGCCAGGATCAGATGGCTGTTGCCGAACTCGTGCCACAGGTAGCCGCGCTGCAGCGCGGCGGCATCGGAGCGACTCAGCAGCTCATGCCGGCATCGCTGACCGTTTAGTGCAGGGGTCACCCGCTCCGGCATCGCCGAGACGATAGCTTTGGTCGGGATGCCAAAGCTGCTCGTCTGGACCCAGGTGGCGATCGTCGTCTTCGTACTCGCCGGAATGGTGATCGCGATCACCAGGCTGGCCTGATCCGACGGCCTGAGGCGTGAGCGTCAGCGGCGCTAGGAGCTCGATGCGGCCGGGGCGGTCGCCGCGGCAGCGTCGAGTAGGCCGTAGCCATAGTTCTCGTTGGGCAGACCGCCGCCCAACGCCGCCGCGGTCTGCTCCAACCTGGCCAGGATCTGATCGGGCGTGGGATGGCGGCCGATGACCCCGCTGGCGATCACCAGCGCGGCGGTTGCGGCCACCTCAGGCGAGGACATCGAGGTGCCGATCTCGTCGCCCGGATAGCCGAACCGACCCCACCGCGGCGGATCCAAGAGCGTGAGCTGACGGATCGAGGGCAGGTTGCGGTCGGGATGACAGTTGGGGTCGCCGGGCCGCAGGGCATCCTCACCGCCGCCGGGAGCGACCAGATCGAGGCCGACCCCGCCGTTTGAGTAATTGGCCAGACAGCGGTCGCGCGTGGTGGCGCCGACCGAGATCACAGACGGGGCCCGGGCCGGATAGGCGAGCTGATTCGTCTGATCGTTGCCGGCCGCGGCCACGATCACCACGCCGCGGTCGTGGGCGAAGTCGATCGCCTTGACGATGTCAGGGATCTCGGCCGCCGAGGTGACCTGGCCGGGCGAGAACTCCAGGCTCAGGTTGATCACCTGAGCGCCGTGCATGGCCGCGTAGCGGATGCCGTGGGCGATCGTCGTCTCGCTGCCCTCACCACTGGCGTCTAGCACCCGGATCGGCATTATCGAGGCGCCGTAGGCGAGCCCGGTAAGCCCGATCCCGTTGTTCGTCGCCTCGGCCACCAGGCCGGCCACGAACGTGCCGTGGCCGTTGCGGTCGACCGGATAGCGGCTGTTGTCGACGACGTCATAGGGGGCGACAAAGCGCGTGTGACCGAAATCAGGCGACTTGCGGAACTGGCGCCAGTTGCGATACGCCACGCCGGTGTCGAGAATCGCCACGGTCACGCCGCGTCCGCCGGGACGATGGTCGGCCAGCAGGTTCTCCCAGGCCGTCGGGGCGTTGACACCGGCGGCCGGCAGGAAGTTCCATTGCATCGCCTCCCAGCCGCCGGCATGGTGCGCCAGGCCGCGATCGTCCGGATACCACCCGCCGGCCGCGTGGGCGATGAAGTCTGGCTCGGCGAAGGAGACCCCGGGCCGGCGGCGCAGCAACGCAATCGCCGCCGGGACGCTCTCACCCCGGCGCAGATGCACGACACGAATCTCAGACGTCGCCGCGGAGGCGGTGGCACGCCTGCGCTGGCGCCGTTGCAGATTGGTGGTCACCGACGCCTGGGGCGCACGGTCGTAACCGACGATCACCTCACCGGGGACATAAGCGGCGGCTCTGGCGACCCCGGTCATGGACAGAATCGCCAGGCCGACCAACGCCGCGGCCAACAGTGCAGCGGCGGTCAGTCGGCGGAATGGCGGTAGGCAGAGCAAGGCGGTAGGTGTGCGGCTGCGGCTCGAAGAACCCGGCACACGCTTAAGACATCATCGAGGGGCCAACAGTTTCCTGCTGCAACGGTACCGCCATCGCTTCCGACCTTCGACGATGAATTCCCACTTCTTCCCGCGCGACGAGTACTTCATGCGCCTGGCGCTGCGCGAAGCGGCCCGAGCCCTCGAACACGACGACATCCCGGTCGGCGCCGTCGTCGTGCAGGACGGAGAGGTGATCGGCTCGGGTCACAACGAGCGCGAGGTGCGCACGGACCCGACCGCCCACGCCGAGGTGATCGCCCTGCGCGACGCGGCCCGCACACTCGGAAGCTGGCGCGTGCTGGAATCGGTGCTCTACGTGACCCTGGAGCCGTGCGCGATGTGCGCCGGGGCGATCGTGCTGGCCCGGATCCCCCGCGTGGTCTTCGGCACCAGCGACCCCAAGGCGGGCGCCGCCGGAAGCGTGCTCGACGTGCTGGCCCAGCCACGCCTAAACCACCGGCCGCAGGTCCAGTCAGGGCTGCTGGCGGGTGAGTGCGCGGACCTGCTGCGGTCCTTCTTCGCGTCCCGGCGCTGACCGTCGCCGCGTCCCGGAGCTGACCCTCGCCGCGGCCGGGGGGTGAGCGCGCCGCTCCGCCTGATACGGACAACGCAAATCGGGGATGCGCAGACCAATTCGCGGCCCGATCAATGACAAAGCGACGCCCTGTAGACGGGCCTTAACGACGCAGATGCCCTGGGCGTGGCATCCCCGGGCCAAGCCGCGGTGCTCTAACTTGTGGGCCCTCTGACCGGAGAGGTGGCAGAGCGGTTGAATGCGCCGGTCTCGAAAACCGGTATGGGCGTTCCGTCCATCGGGGGTTCGAATCCCCCCCTCTCCGTTGTCATCCCCGTGATTTGCGGCGGTTTCTCGTGGCCTTGCGGGCCTGGCTGGTTTTCGGTTGGCGGCGCTGGAGACCGCCTTGCGCCGCTCAGAACCGCCTTTTTCGGGGGTCGTTTTTCCCGCACTTTTCCCACACGGGTCGATTTCCGCCGTGCGTGCGCGCTCGTGGGCGTCCTTCAGGTAGGTGTCGAGCAGGCGCGCAGCCTGCTCCTCGGAGCCGGGGAATAAGTGGC
>OBLU010003927.1_pt1 | contig 13442 bp, 16 predicted proteins | sample 1518681 | NCBI WGS metagenome assembly OBLU01 (sample SAMEA3539304, study PRJEB22396) | soil metagenome | biome: tundra; feature: field; material: soil | place: USA | collected 2010-05 | depth 0.15 m | reverse complement strand
ATGCACACGTTCCGATGCTCGCGCGGATGTACGAGAAGCGGCTCAGAGGATATCGAGCCATCGGGTACGAACTGGAAGGCGAGCCCGAGAACGACGCGGGCGTCTAGAGGTTCATCGGTGGCCCGCAGTCCTAGGGATGACATGAGGGACATCAGGCGGCGGAAAGCCAACTGTAGATGATTTTGTAGCTGCCCGGATCCTCCCGGCTCAACAGGATTCAACAAGCTCCAACAAGTTGCCCGCATCTCATTGAAACGTAAGTACTTGAAAACAAGGCATTTTAGGCGGAGGCCGGAAACTGTCTTTGGGCTCAGTGGATCTCCGGTTAATACCCTATGCACTTTTATCTTTGTTTTCAATAAATTGCAAAAACTGGCTGTTGCAGCTTGTGGAACCGTGAGGATGCTTTAGCTACATTTTTGACTACAGTCGCCTGCCAGACCGCTGGAAGACCCGTCAATAGGCGGTTTCGGCGTGAGCGCGCCCCTGAAATTACGACAGGTGGTCGCCGGGTAAAATCCTGATGGGGGAATCGGTGGAGCCGGGTGGTCCCGCATGGATTCCCCCCGCTTCGCTGAGGCGGCCCTCTGTCATCCCGCCACTGTGGCGGAATGTCAGAGGGCCTACCCCGGTGATAGCCTGGACAACCTCGCCCAGTCCCTGGTCGTCGGCCGGACCACCATTGAACGTGCCCAGGCGGTCGTCGAGGCCGCTGAAGAGGAACCGGAAGAGTACGGCTATCTCGTCGAGCAGATGGACCGGAGCGGCAAGGTCGCCGGGGCATACCGCAGGCTCACGGTTCTAAAGCAAGCCAAGGAACTCGACGCCGCGCCGCCGGAACTCCCGACCGGCCCCTTTCAGGTCGTAGTCGCCGATCCGTCGTGGCAGTACGACGCCGGGAATTCTCTGCCGTATCCCACCATGGCCATCGAAGAAATCAAGGCCATACCCGTCCGTGACATCGCCGACGAAAACGCCACGCTTTGGCTGTGGACCACCACGCCCACCTGCCTGTAGCGTTCGACGTGGTCGCGTCGTGGGGCTTTCAGTACAAAACGCTGCTCACCTGGGTGAAGGACAGGATGGGCACTGGCGAATGGCTCAGGGGCCAGACCGAGCACTGCCTCCTGGCAGCCCGCGGCAAGCCAGTGTTCATCCACGGCAGCTACACGACGGTCCTGAGCGCAGCCCAGCGGGAGCATTCTCGTAAACCTGATGAGTTTTACGCCCTGGTGGAAGCCATCTGTCCCGGGAGCCGACTAGAGTTGTTCGCTCGGCAGGCTCGCACCGGCTGGCGGGCGTTTGGGAACCAGACGGGACTGTTTCCCGGACATGGTCCGGCAGCCTGAATCGAATTAGCAATTATGACCAATCGGCAGACCGAAATCCACAATTGTTCTTGTTAGCGCCACACGGTAGGTCGGCGCACGTAGCCCTGCTCAATCGAACGGCGACCGCAATGTCAGCCTTTCAGAATGTTTTAGTCTCTGGTCCCAGACCTAGCCCACCGCCCCTTTGGACGGTCAGCTTCCGGCAGCAGCACCTTCGCGTTTGGAAGCCTCGTGCGCGCGTTTCGGCGGGCCGGTTCTTCAGATCGAAACGCATCCCCCGTGATCTTCACCGCCGTCAGCCGTGATGCCGACCACGGCTACGTGTTCGTGCAGGACAAAGACGGTCCCTGTATCGCGTGCATGTTCCCGGACATGGTGAACGACGACGGCTACGCGTGCCCGGGAACGCCCGCCATCGCCGACATCCTGCAGGCGGTCGGATCGCTGGCGGTCTACACCGTCGACACCTTGCTCATGGACCGGACGCGAACCTGGAACTATCGGCGGCTGAGCCTTTCCGATCCAAGCCTCGATGGCGGCTCCATGATTGTGCGCAGAGGTTCCTGTTCGCTATGCAGACACAACATCACCTAAGTTTGGTACAATACCTTATTCCAGAAAGACCAATCCTCGGGGCGTGATGACAGCGATGGAAGTACCAGATCTCAGCAAAACCATCGAATCGCTCGAACAGCAACGAGACGCCATTGATCGCGCCGTCTGTGCGTTGCGGGAAGTCCAGGTTCAGGGTAGGAGTCAATCCCTCAAATCGATCGCGGTGTTTCATCAACGAGCGGACCATGAAGATAACCTATTCGTAAATCGTACATATGTCTTTATTACTTTCAATGCCTTCCTTGCTGTGGCTGTAGGATTGACTTCGGCGCAGCCAGCCACTGTCAGGTTTACATTCATCTTTATGGCCCTTTTAGTCGACCTCGCATGGTGTTTGTGGGCCCCAAGATCGAGGACATTCATTCGCGACTTACGAGACGCTGGCGGTGAGAGAGAAGATGAAAAGCGATGGCACGAAACAATTGGCGGTCCTGAAACCAAAGGTCGACTTCCCGGTCCGCTGGTCCTGATGAGCGTCTACATGCCTGTAGTAGTGTTATTGGGGTGGGCGGCGATCCTTGTGGCGACATTCATGTCGCCGACCTCTGAAAAAAGCTACCTACCCCCTCCGCCCATGGAGCATCACCAACAACCTACACCAAAACAACCTGTGAACAAGTGACTACGTTGGCAAGAGATTCCGGTCTGGCACGAACCGGCTCCACCGCTAGCCTCGCACGCGCCCGACAGTTCATCGTGCTTCAATGGATGAATCGCCGTTTAAAGGCCAAAGATGGCGATGGCTCGCACCACTTACCTGATAGCCCGTTTATGCGAGTTTACGATTTGAAATCTACCAACTGAGGAGCGGGCATAGTTCTCATTTGGCTCGAACGCCATCCATCGGCGTCGGCGACGCCCACAACACCGGCACCGCCGCAACCGTGTGTGAATCGCTTCACCGACGTGCAACAAGCACTCTTCCGCGTCCTGTTCGCCACAATCGACCACCTCTACCCATAACCGGGGCCGAGTGCCACGGGAGCACTGACGGCTCAGAGCCCAAACGCAGCATTTCCTGGCGAAATGACAGGCAACTGGCTCATTCTGGAATAGTTAGCGATGATGGCGAATAACCGTTGTTATCATTAACTATCGTGTTATACTAGAAGCGGCTACATGGCCATTTGTTCTTTGAAATAGCTGGGAGGGCAGCAATGTTCGATTTTCAGCACACTGAATTGTTGTTTAGTTTATTGCGATACATTGTGAAAATCGGCAAAGTGCTTGGCCCATGGCCGACAGTAGTCGTCGTCGGACTCTTTCTGGGCCTCGTTGCTTTTTTGTCAGCGGAACTTTTTGACCTAGCAAAATATATCATCACCAAAGCTGCCCTCGCAGCTTTTTCTTTTTTGTGCCCCCTTTGTTCGCGTCTCTTTCGCAGCGCCGTTGCCCGAGGCTGCAATCCTCCAATTCTCACCATCGAGCGCCTGTAGTGCGTAATTCCAAAGCCGAGCAAGAGCCGACACGAGCCGCCACACGGATGACTAACCTCGCCACCAGCTCTCGCGGTCGACAACGCGGCAGAAGCGCGGCTTGACGGGGATGTTTGCGAAATGCCCATCGTGCCCGCACTGCAAGTGGCAGTCGGTGCACAGGTCGAGGTAGTCGGAGTCATCCCCACGTCCGCGCGTATGATGCCGGTGAATGTCATACCCGTACTGGCCGCAACACTCGCACCGCCGACTCCGCGGCCCCGCCGACGAGAGCGACAACCGATCGCCATCATGCGGACACGTCGCGCTATTGTGACCTGCCTTCCCACACACACCACACGGCATTTTGACCACCAACCTCCTTTCACGCCCGTCAGCACTTGCTACATATAAAATACGACGTCCGCAAGGAGGCCGTCCGCCCCGCAATAAGTGAAGGCCGCCGCCAGAAGCCATTTCCCATTCGCCGAAAAAGGCGCGCTGTACAAACACCGACTACAATTGGTCCATGCCCCCGAAGGACAAGCAGGCGCCGCAAAGCACTCAGGCAGTCCGGCGGTTCGCCGTCGCCCTCTCGTTTCCCGGCGAAGCACGAGAACGCGTCGAAACGATTGCGGAGCACCTCGCAACAGGTCTGGGCCGCGATCGCATCCTCTACGACCGTTTTCATGAGGCAGAATTTGCGCGCCCAAACCTCGACGTGTACCTCCAACACCTGTACCACGACGATGCTGAGCTCAACGTCGTCTTCCTCTGCAAGGACTACGAAACCAAGGAATGGTGCGGCCTCGAGTGGCGCGCAATTCGGGATCTCATCAAGCACCGACGCCAAGAGATCATGCTCCTCCGCATCGACGACGGACCCGTCGCCGGCCTGTTCTCCATCGACGGCTACATCGACATCAGCAACCGCAACGATGATGCCGTCGCTGACGCAATCCTGCAGCGCTGGACACAACAGCAGGCACTCGCGACAAACTCGCAGACCGGAGCCGGCAAGGAAGCGCCACCGAGCAGCTCCGGCACGCCGCGGCCATTGCTCAAGGACACGGGCAAACTCCCCAACAGACGCACCGCCCGATACAAATTGGGACTGGAAAAGGGCGAGCGCGTACACGTCGAACTCCAAACCGAGCACGACATCGACTTCGCCATCTGCACACCCGCAACCTACCAACGGTGGCGCACCACAACAAAGCTCACCGGCAGCCTCCATCTCGCCCGCCGCACCAGCAACATGGCGATCACCCTCGTCGCCAAAGAGCCAGGAACACACTGGGTCCTGATCATCAACAACACCAGAAGAAAGGACCCCATCGGGTACACCGTAGAAATCCACGAACACTAGCGAGGGCGGAACTCCCCAACTTGGGGAAAACGCTCCAACACCCCACCGCGTCAACATCACAAAAAAGGCGTAAAATGTTTTTGTCCGGGATAACTCCCCGGCATTTTTCTTTCTGCCGCTCGGGCCGAAAAAAGACCTCAAGGCCTACGCTCGTGCCCGGTGAAGGAGGCTGCTGTGCAATCGCCTGAAGAACACCACAAGTTGGAAGCGCAGTTTCGCGAACTGGTGAACAACGCACTGGAGGAGCGCTGGACGAGAGACGGTCGCTACTCCGCAAAAGACATCCTCTCGGACATCCGCTGCGATGAAAAAGTTTGGAGGGCGATAGCAGAACAGTTCGCGCAGCGAGCCGCTGCAGTCGTCATCAGGAGACAGATGACGGCACGCGAACCAGAAAATGACCCAGCACAAGAGCGATTCCCATTCGCGAAGGAACTCCCGGTACCATCGATCACCTACAAGGGAAGCATCGTTTCCACGCTTCGCGCATCCGCCGACGAGTACGTGTGGTACACAAACTGGTACGAACGACGACTCGCCGGCACCGTAAAGAGATCGCGATTCGACAAGAAAACGCTCGCCAAAGTAAAACGCTTCGGGCGTGTCGTCGAGAAGTACCGCGACGAGAATCCCGGCATGGACGTACGCGCAATCATCGAAGCACGACAAGAACGCTTAGCTGCGCTACGAAAGCGCCGCAGCAAACGCGGCCGGTGAACACACACGATTCTTCGTGCTAGAGCACCGAAACGACGGGGCCAGGAGCCCTGGGACGACTGTAGAACGGCATAGAACTGTGCGGAATCGCACTGCGGCTCGCGCCGTCGAGTATCATGTTTAACAGCGACAAGCGGAGAAGTTATATATCGCCGCTTCTGGTCCAGTTGAAAATGAACCATCACCCCACCGCACCACTCGCTCCGCCATCTACGGCGACCGGATTCAGCGCGTCCCGCGCTACAGTCGGAGCGCCAGTCCAGCCACTCCGGCGCCTCCAAAATCATGGAGGAAGACGAGTGGGAAGAATTCATCCTGGAATGGGTCGATGCCCTGCGGCTCAATCAGCAGTATTCCGAAGTGCATCGCTGCGGTGGGAAGGGCGACATGGGCCGAGACATCATCGGATTCAACGGACCAATCGGCCCGCAACGCACCCCACGCGGGTCGATGAAGAGCCGACTGCACTGTTACCAGCCGGGACTGAAAGGGGCTATGATTGACGATGCCAAAGAGTAAGCGAGCAAAGCGGAAAGGTGCGGAGAACGCGGACGGAAACGAACCGCGTGGGAAACGGCGTGCCCATGGACAGCGGATCGGGGTGAAGGGGGAACACCTCTTCGCTGCTTGGGCCACTGATCGCGGACTCGCCCCCAACAAGGTGGGAGAGGATTACGGTGTCGACTATTTCTGCCAAGTTCTTCGGCGCGCGGGCCTCAAGAGCGAAGAGCCCAACGGGTCAATCCTAGCAGTTCAAGTCCGAACCACGGAGGGACACACACGACCGAGGGTCAAGCTGAACCGAGAAGACGCGGTCAGTTTACTGAAACAGAACCACGCCGCGTGTCTGGTCGCAATCCAACCAGATCTGCCGAATCCCGCTCGATACCTTTTCGTCGAAGAAACATTTATCGACAGGCTGGCAGCGTTCCTCGGTTCGTCAAACAAAACGTTTTCGATCCGGCTCGATGAGATGGAGGGTGACCCCTCAGCCTTTGATCAAAAACTGGCGTATTACAGCCGCCCTGGAGTGCAACACCGCTTGCGTTTGTACAAGGCACATGGCCAGGTCGCAGCTGCCATCCCCGGATCCTCAGTCTCAGTGCATCAAACTCCCGAGGGTGGTTTGGCAATCGTCAACGTGCCGTGGATAGGATCCGCACTGGTGGTTGAACCGAGCGAGCGCGAGGCCGTTCGAAGCAGGTTCTTTGATCTGGGCGAATCACCTGAGTCTCTAGCGGGCGTAAGGATTCGGCGAGAACTGCTGCCAGTTCTGGATCTAGCTGATGGGCCAACGCTTCTTGCTGGAATCCTGGAGGGCCGCAGTTCGCTGATGGTCGAGTCCGATGGTGAAACCGCAACGGCGGTATTCGACGTCCGCCGGCTAGGGGACGAGACAGCATTCACCCACCCAGTTGGGCTTAGGTTGCTTTATTCAGATCGTAAGAAACTAGGTAAGCGGTGGGTCCACGAGCTTCAGGCACGCGTCTTTCACGGCGACCTCTCCCTGAGCAACGCGGATGATGTCCGTCCATTCCTACGCTTACTTCGAAAAGGAGCGAAATTGTTCCGCGATGGGAATTCGTTCATTGATGCGGATGAATGGGCCGGCCCGTTGACCGCCGTTGGCCCCTCCGTTAAGGCACTCGAACACCTCGCCGACCTGTTGCACTTCGACCTTAACACGTATTATCTGGCGGACTTCAATGACGAAGAGTTTGGACGAGCCATCGGTTTTCTAGACACCCTTCTTTTGGAGGGAGTACCGGCGGAGAGCTTGATACCCGCATTCGTCATCGGCGACGCTGTGGATGAGGACGCCACGGCAATCCCTACCGAACCGGTCGGGATGGAATTGCCGGTAGTAATGAACCTAAAAAACAGCGGACTCGTTCTTTGGATCACAGCGCAAGGCTCAGCCTATCTAAGTAATGACGGAAGGTGGTGTGGGCTGCGCGTTTCCAAACAACTCGGCTGGTCCGTTGAGACGGCAAGTCACTTTAAGAAGTCCAAATACCCAGAACTGTGGGTCATGCGTTACTGGACACCTGTGCGCTTGGGAGAGACCAGCACAAAGACTTTTCATTTCAAGGTGGATCCCGATTACATGCTTGTGGAAGCGAACATCTGGCCTGACAAAGGGGTGCAGGCACAGGTTTAAAATTGAGGTCCCCATAGTTAGTGTGCCGCAACTGCGGCCGGGCTGCAGGTCGGGCAGCGTAGTTGCGGTGGCCGCAAACTCCGCGCCAAAGTCGGTGATCACCTCGATGGACCCAACTCCTTTCCAAACAATTCAAGAAGTTGTTCCAGGCGAGCGTGACGCGGCGGAACTTCATGCTCTCATTACAGCTCGATTCGCGACGTCTTCCTGGTCGACGGGTCCGAGGAAGCGTGGTTTGCCATCGAGAGTGAAAGTTGGAAGCCAGACCTCGTCGCCTGGATGAAATTGGGTTCTTAGATCTGCGACCGAGAAGACAACCTGGACACGTTGTGGGTATTTTGCGGCGAGCAGTTGCAGCCTGTCAGTGTATGCGTCAAAGTCAGTCTGGCTCAGTTCGTGCTGCTTGGGTGCATCAAAGAGGAGCCAACCTGGATGGTTTCCACCCCGCGCGAGCGAGACTTCCAGGAGGGCGGCGTGAAATGCGAGGACGATGCGCGTGCGTGTACTGCCGCTCTGATGCGTCGTCGTGGCGAATTTGGCATCATCGACATACAACACGAAATCCTCATCGAAATGCGCAGTTCTAGTGTTCTGGGTTCCGAGGGTAATCAACCATTGCTGCATCGCATCGCCCAGCATCTGGCGCACATCGTCGATTGCGCTTGCGCCCTTGCCACGTGTGGGCCGCGAATCGGCGACGGCGGATGCCGCCTGCTCGCGCTGATCAAGGAGTCGGTCGAACTTCTTTTGCTCGGCTGTGTACTGCTGCAGTTTGGCGAGGCGAAGCTCAACTTCAACGATCTCTCTAGTCAGTGCGCTGAGCTTTCTCATCACTTCGGCTTGCGGAGACGCATTGACAGCCTGCTCCCGCGTTGCCCGTTTTGCTGCCAGGGATTCATTGAGAACGGTGATTTGCTTTTCAATGGATTCTACATCGCGATTTAGCTCGCGATCGGATGCCTTTAGATCCTTGAGCTGGTCCTTCAGGAACAGGAGTGAACGTCCGAAGGACCGTTCAGAAGTAGCAAACATCTGGCATCCCTCCCGGCCACAGAATTGGCGTAGCAGATCTGTCGCCTGCACGTTCGCAGTGAGAATGTCCTCCTCGCCATCAAGTTCTGACAGTACGAGGCTGAGTTGGCCCTTGCGTTTCGTTAACGCACTATGGCGTGCTATCAATTCGTCGCGCTGAGCTTCAATCGCCAAGATGTCCCGATCGAAGAAGGCCGTTGTAGAACGAATTGCTTCAATAACCTCGCTATTCGCATCCAATTCGCGACGAAGCTGCGAACGACGCTCCGTCAGTCGAGGCTCCTCGCCGTCTTGAAGCTTCTCGTTTGTTCGAAGCCTGTCAACAATGAACCGTTGCAGTTCGATCTGTCGCTCAGTTTTTTCAAGAGTCTCTTTTGCCGCGTCGTATTCTGTTCGCTGATGGAACGGATGACGGGCAGGCAATCCGACCAGAAATCGGATGACTTCCTGCCGCTGATCCTGGATAAAATTGCGATTGGGTGGAGTCCAATAGTCGGTTGTCCAACCATGGTCCTGATCTACCCATAGCGCCGGCAGCAGCACAGTCGTATAGAGTTCCGCGGCCTGGTTCTGCTTGTTCGTCAGTGTTCGTGGTTCGCCATTGAAGAGGGCGATAAACCACTTCGCATACTCAGCTTGACTCGTGAATGTTTGTCGGTTGGGAACGTCATCAACACTTATCTCAAAATCAGAGCCGAGTCTCCGCGTTAACCTGACGGGATGCCCATCGACCATTAGCGTGGTTTCGGCGAACTGGCACCGCGTCAAAACATCGGGTGGCAGTTCCACTTCGTGGCCCAGTCCTTGGATCACGCCTTTCATAATAGGGGTTTTCCCAGTGCCGTTCGCCCCCTGCACGGCAGTAAACATGTCCCCAAAGTGCAGAAGCCGCGATCCCCATCCGTCGGGGCCGTGCGGCAAGTACTGGAAGGATACCAACCTAACGCTCATCGCCGATCCTCGCCCTGACGCGTTCCTGATTGATTCGAAGTTGCCTGAGGAGCAGGCCCAAATCGGTTGCGTCGTGAGCGGCGCGATCGATGTGGTTCTTGCCTGCTTGTGTCAGCGTGACAATACGCTGGGGATCCTGCGATATCACCGCCAATCCTGACGCCTCCAGAAAGGCCAAGGCATCCGCACATCGACGGCGCAAGGTGAGCGAGGTTTCCAGTCCATGCGGAGAATGACGAAGTGCAGCGAAATGCTCCACTAGCAGCATGGCCACGTTTCGACCAAGAAGAGCGGTGCGAAACGGCGTACGACGCGCGATTATCATCGCGGCCAGCGCGAGCAGGGGCAAATGAAAGAGCGCATCCATTGTCTCCGGAGCGCGCCCCGGCGTGATATCTGCGTCAGGCGCCGGCAACCGTATATCGGTTGACGATACACTTTCCAGGAATGCATCAACGTCCATATTTCACCCAGCCAAATCTAAGCATAGTTTAGAGCCTCCGCCTGGGCTGCCATCGAGAATACCAGGCCCATGACATGTTCCGGCGTCAGTGGTGTGGCAGTGAGCCCATTGAATTGTTTCGCAATATCTTTCGCTTCAGCAACCACCTTCCCAATCGCCAAGCGTGCTTTCAAAAGGTCTCTCGCTTTGTTTTCCAAGAGCACGTAGTCCACACTTTTCAAGAAATGTCGTTCGATGGTCCGCCAGATGTCCCACTGGGCTTTGAACTCGCAAATCTGAACAAGGTGATCACTCATCCCATTCTTGAGGCAAAATCTCTGCAGTCTCGACAGGGTTTTGACCGTCTCCCGTCCTTCGCCCGCCTTCAACTGGTCGTAAGCTTGGGAGGACAAGCTCAGCACGTTGAGCAGTTCCGTTATGCTAATCCCTTTATCGTGCCGGAGCTGGTCGTCGGATGCCGGAACTATTGTAGTGGAATGGGCCACCTTCTCGCGGACTCGGTTTATGATCTCACGGGCAATCTGTTTTGCTTGCCGCTGCGAGAGGTCAATTTCACTGTAGTCGCCGACTACGTTGCCCAGTTCAAGCAATGCAGCCTCCGAATTTTCAAGATGCCCCTGATCGGTGTGCACGGTTAACCCGCGAAGCCATGTAAATAGATCGGCGGCCGACGTAGCGAGCGGTGGATTCGCAGCCATGTAGGCGCGGGCGAGGTATTGAAAGGCATTCCTGTCGGCTTCCGGCAGATCAGCCTCACCTTGTGAATGACCGAGGGTTTTGAGGAATTGGGATAAATCTGGGTCAAGCCCTGCATTTGTAACGAATGCCAGGCCAGCGCAACTATCGCCGAAGTTCTTGTAATGCAAAACCATCAAGGGCACAATCGCGTTCGCATTGATATCTGCGGGCGCCTTTGATGGCTTTGCCGCCTTCTTCTTTAGGACGCCGAAGAACTCGCGAAACTTCCAAGGTCCTTGCGACGACTTGCGCCCTTTTACCTGGTGAAAGACATACCGAGTCGGGGGGCTACCGATCTCGGCGACGTAGTCGTCGTGCCAATCGCAGTAGACACATACGTGCCTTGAGTCATCTGAGAGAAGGTCTAACGCGGCGCGCGCGGTGCGCTCATATTGATACTCGTACTTGCGCCCGGTCTGGGCACCAGCCCGTTCTCGAGGCTCAATCTGACCAAGCCGTGGACCTCCACTCAACATGGGGTTATGCTCTCTTGTATTCTACGGTCCAACTCGGGCGCCAGGAGGAGTGACCGGAGCCAAATTTTTCAAACACTTCCAAGCCTTCAACCCAGCGAGAACTCCCCTAACGGCCCCAGTGTGGGGACTTTTGTGGCGATGCCACTTCAACGTGGTGAGCAATCCTGCTCAATTCAGACGACTTTGCGTTGAGGCGAAGCAATCCGGGCCGATCAGTTAATAGTCTTTGATCTTGTAGCCGTATTCGAGCAGACCGTGATGTCGAGGTAGCCAATCCTCCCGCCCAAGCTGACGCGATAGGTTCCCGAAGAAATAGTTGACGCCGGACACCCGGGGCGGACATATCAAAATCGTCCCCAACCCTCCAAGCTGAGATGGAGACATCCTCCAGGGGCGGGATGGGCTGGAACATGGGCCCGTAACCAATTAGACGGGCGAGGTCAGCGGGCTTGCTAATCGGGCTGTACATCCCCTCCTGCCCTTTTGCGATCTTGGCGGGAGCGCCGTCTGGACCCAGGACCGTCACCGAGAACAACTGCTCGGGGGTGGTGATAAACAGGACCATGGCGCACCGCTTCTGGCCCACCGAAGATGCCGTCGGTAAACGGATTCGACTGGGCGGAGCGCAGTCGAAATCGCCCTGGGTCACCGTAGTGGGCGTGGTTCAGGATGTGGAGCAGAAGGACTGGGGGGCCGCCGCTGACAACGAGTTTTACTTCCCCTACCGGCAGAATCCATCGCTCCCGCTGCGGTTATCACGCTCGTGGCAAAGACGGCGGGGGATCCTTCGGCAGCGGCCAGCGCAATCGAAAAGGAAGTGTGGTCTCTGGATCGCGATGTGCCCGTAGATGACGTCGCCACCATGCAGCAGGCGGTGGATCGGGCAGTGTGGCAGCCGAGGTCCTCGACCAAGTTGTTTTCCGGATTTGCGGCGCTGGCGCTGGTGCTGGCCGCGATGGGGATCTACGGGGTGATTTCGTATGGAGTGAGCCAGCGGCGTCATGAGATCGGGATACGGATGGCTCTGGGAGCGCGGCCCGCGGATGTGTTGCGCTCGGTGCTGGGTGAAGGCGCACTGCTGGTCGGTGCGGGGACGGCAATCGGGCTTGCGGGCCCTTTGGCGCTAACGCGGTATTTGCGAACGCTGCTCTATGAGGTGAGCGCCAACGATCCCGCGGTGCTGGCGGCAGCGGCGGGAATTCTGGCGGCGATTGCGCTGGCCGCAGCATTCCTGCCCGGCGCGGCGGGCGACGCGCGTGGATCCGATGATCGCGCTGCGCGAAGAGTGACGCCTACGCTTGGTAGACCTTCCAAAACACGTCGCGGAATTCCCCGTGTCCCCTTCCGTGCCGATGCTGACGCGTGAGAATCACCCGTACGAGACGACGAGTCAGCGGAAGCGGCGGAAGCGCTCCAGCGAGCGGGTGAGGACGGCACTAATGGTGCACTGTGAGCACCGCGCCAGCCTGCGTGGTCAGCCCGTTGTACGTCGCTGTGACCGGTTGGTCGCTGTCGCGACACACGCCGCGCAGGGATGGTGATAATGCTGAAGACGGGATTATTCCTCAGCATCGGGGAGGCGAAGCGAATATTTTGCATAAGGCTTTCTTATCCGGGTTCGGCTGCTCATGCGAAAGATACTCGCGAACGCAGGGAAGGTTACCCGTTGTGCGGGCACGTTGTCCTCTGGCCGAGAGTTCCTTGGGCTGTAGATAGAATTGTAGCTGGCGAGAGCCTCCGGCTTCCGCAAGTCTCCACAAGTTGCAACAGGTTCGCGCCATCTGCTTGAAACTTAAGTAGTTGAAAATAGGGCATCTTCGGCAGAAGCCGGAAACTGCCTTGGGCTCAGTGGATCTCCGGTTAATACCCGATGCACTTTTATCTTTGTTTTCAATAAGTTGCAAAAATGGGCTATTGCAGCTTGTTGAGCCGTGAGGATGCTACAGCTACAGTTTTGACTACAGTCGCCATGCCGGGTCACTGGAAGGCCGGTCAACAGCCGGTTTCAGCGTGGCGACCCCCTGCAATTGCGGCAGGTGGTCGCTGGGTACGGCCTGCACGCGGAAACCGGTGGAGCCGGATGATCCCGCATGGAAACTTCCTGCGGCGTCTTAGATGAGACGGCCCTCTGTCATCCCGCCACAATGGCGGAATGTCAGAGGGCCGCTTTAGTG
>OBLU010003926.1_pt1 | contig 13443 bp, 8 predicted proteins | sample 1518681 | NCBI WGS metagenome assembly OBLU01 (sample SAMEA3539304, study PRJEB22396) | soil metagenome | biome: tundra; feature: field; material: soil | place: USA | collected 2010-05 | depth 0.15 m | reverse complement strand
TTGCCGGGAATCATTGAGTCCGGTTTCGATCCGCTCCTTGAACGCGCGCCGGTGGGCGACGAGAAACTCTACGATGCGCAGCATGGCAGGCGGGAACTCACTCTCACTGACATACGGCAAGTAGTATTCTGACAAGGGAATTCCTGACAGCCCGCTAGAGTAACGCTCGTGCAACGGACGCGAAGTGTCTCCGCGCGCGGCCACGTCGTCCGGGTAAGTGGCAGGCGCTTGGTCTTGAGGGCCAGTTTGATCGCGGCCAGTTGATCCACATCAAGCAACACGGCTTCGATCTCTACCGACACGCCTTCCGTAACGTTGGTCTGCGCTGTCGTCGAAACAGCGTTGGCCAATTTGGCTTGGCCTGCTTTCACGTAATTTTCGAGGACGCGGATCTTCTGACGTTCCAGCGCGCCGCGCAGGGACTTGCGCTCCGTCATCACGCGGCCATCCAGCGATGATTCGAACTTCGCATAACCAGCAAACAGCCGGTCTTCCGCGCCGTCCAATTGCGATAGAAATGCGAACGAGTCGGCCAAGCTACCGCGCCGTTCATAAAAGAGAGCCGACAATTCCGGCACGCGCTCCAGCCAGTCGCCCGCGTTGCTAAACGTCGCTTGCAATTCGGCCGGATCAATGGGCAGTCCGTAGCGCTGCGACGCGAGCAACAACGCCAGCGCCGCGCGACTTTTTTCCCGCGGCGTCTGGCACTGCGCCGACGTCGTGTGGCTCAAGCCGCTCACGCCATAGACGATGGGATTGCCGGGGCTGACCTGGCGGCCGTCCTTCAGTTCCCGCTCGATGACACCTTTGGCAAAGTTGGCCACGCGCCGCCGCGCCGAAAGCAGGCGCGCGCGAACCTCGTTCGCAAATTCAAACCGCGCGTGCTCGTCGGCTTCCGGCCCCGCCAGTTCGCCGAACGAGAGAAAATCGTCGAAGGTGAGCACGTCCTCCGCGTGATTGCCTCCGTTGCCGGCCCGGTGTTCACCTCGTGAACTTTTGTCTCGTCAGGTGACATGTTGAGCAACGGTCTGAAAGCGGCAGCTTCGCTCGCTCAAGACCAACACGATGGTAATCTATAGCCCGAGGTGGCGGAAGAAGAACGGGCGGCAGGCGCGGATTTCGTCGAGGCAGAGCTTGAGCGTTTCCTTGCGCGTGCTCTGTTCCTCGGCGATGCCCCAGCGCAAATCCACCTCGACCAGTTCCACCTGCCGCTCGCGGCAGAATCGGCGCAGTTCGGGCCAGGTATGCGTCATCAACTCATCGCGCTCGGCGATCATGTCGCGAAAGGTTGAGGAAACGAAGACGCGGATGCAGTAACTTCGGGGTGCAAACACCGTTGTTCCGGCCGGCGGAATTGACGGTGGACGATTACACGATTTCCTGGCTCGTAAGACGCATACCAAATAACGGCAGCACTCACTTCGGGGCGACGGAACTCATCCCTCCTGCGAGTTTCGGAATATAAGAGGCATCGTATGAAGAGGGGAGAAGAACGAAGGGGCCTTTAGCTTGGTCAGCCTTCTGGATATCTCTTGGATAATCAGTCCCATAACCTTTTTTGGAGCTGCCGGCCATGTCTTGCTCCATCAACCACCCCGTGAACTTGGTGAACCTCTCGATCATAAAGCACATCGCAGGTCCGTATGATTTGGGCAATCCATCGGGTTTAGATTCAAGGTTGAATTCCCGGTCGAAGGAATCGAACACAGTATCTGTAAAAGAGGTGAGGACCAGCGAGGCTTTGCCGTCAAAGTTCCAGATGACTTGCCCTTCCCGATCCACGAGATAAGTGTCCACAACCAGATAGCACCAATCACTTTCGTTATAAAACCTGTGGCCGTATGAGCAGTTCACCACAAAGGCGGCTTCAACATTCAATTGTTGAATTAACTGGCGCATTTGTTGAGCGTCTGAAACCTTCAGCGGAGGCTTGTGCAAACTCAGAGGATGGATGTTGGTGCTGGTCTGGAACCTGAATAGCGAACCGAACTCTTTTTGAATCACTGCCGAGTGCCTATCCAAGAGGAATGAGGCCCCGGCGGTGCCTATGTCCTTTAGCCCGATAAATTCATTTGTGTGATAAGCCACCGAAACGAGTGCCACGGTTTTGCCCTTAAGCGCGGCTAGTTTCGGCGTGTCCGCAGTCGTGATATACTTGGGCGGCTGGTATGTGCATCCTTGGATTGCGATCACTAGCAATATCGCAGAGAGCTGATGTCGAAGATTGGTAAAACTGATAGGAATTTGCTTTCTGGACGCTACGTGGTTCAGGGAGAATTGCTTCTGCGTCGGGTTCATTGTTGGCTATTTTATGCCAAGTTTTTTGGGAGGCAAGCTGGCTTTTGTAGTATTTTAAACACTAAACTTCTGGGGGCGCGTTCCGCGTTCACGCGGCCCGACGCACGGCGAGGCCTGGCGTGCGAATTTTTCTCGCGTTCCCCGAACCGACTGAAGGCGAGACTCCAAACGCAGCCCGCAAGATGCAGCCGTTACGAATTTGCCACCACGTCAAGCTGGACTGTGACGCGGATTCAATAAGGATTTTCAATAAAGCGTCACCAGAATTTCCAGCGGGATTTCTTGGGTGAGAGGCTGGTGGCGGCGCTTCCAGCCATGTCCGCACTTTGGATGGCTTGACGCAACGCATTCAGAATCAGCGTGATTTGTTTGGCTAGAGCAGCATAGCCATGCGAATTGGCCAGACGCAGAGCTTCCTCCGCTAGTGGCAAGGCTCCACGCGCACGCCCCATTTGCATAAGAATTGAAGACTGATTCCCCAGCGATATGGCAAAGCTCTCCACATTGCCAAACTGCCGGCAAATCCGTTCCATTTCCTTGAGCAGCGTCATCGCGCCCTCCAAATCCCCGCGATCTCTCAAAATCAACGCCTGACCGTTCAGCGAGTTTGACAGTGAGTCCACATTGCCCAACTGCCGGCAAATCCGTTCCTGTTCCTTGAGCAGCGCCATCGCGCCGTTCAAATCCCCGCGCGCTTGCAAAATCAACGCCTGATTGCCCAGCGTGCCTTGCAGGTCGCCTTGGTTGCCCAACTGCCGGCAAATCCGTTCCACATCCTTGTCCCGCATCATCGCGCCCTCCAAATCCCCACCCTTATGCAAAATCACCGCCTGATTGCCCAGCGTGCGTGACAGTCCTTCCAAATTGCCCAATTGCCGGCAAATCCGTTCCTTTTCCTTTTCCAGCGTCATCGCGCCGTCCAAATCCCCACGCGCTTGCAAGATCAACGCCTGATGGCCCAGCACGCGTGACAGTCCGTCCAGATCGCCCAACTGCCGGCAAATCCGTTCCTCTTCCTTGTGCAGCGTCATCGCGCCCTCCAAATCCCCGCGCTTATGCAAAATCACAGCCTGATTGCCCAGCGTGCGTGACAGTCCATCCAGATTGCTCAATTTCCGGCAAATCTGTTCCTCTTCCTTGTGCAGCGTCATCGCGCCCCCCAAATCCCCGCGCGCTTGCAAAATCACAGCTTGATTGCCCAGCGCGGATTGCAGACTGTTCAAGTCGCTTGTTTGTCGGGAATGCCCCACCAACGCCATGCACACCCGGAACGCCTCTCCCGGGTGACCGGTGTCGCCCAGGAGCTTGCTAAGCTGCCAGAGATGATTCTTGCCAGGTTCCAGATCCGGCTGCTCAATTTGCGCACGATAGGCCGCAACCATCCGTAGCGTGCTGCCGGCTTCAATCCGCGCCCAATAGGTCTTGACCTCGAACTGATTGGCTTCCCAGGCACTGGTGAAAAAGACACGGTCGGCCAGCAGGTCGCACAGGCGCGGCCATGCCTTGGCCTCGGCCAGTTGCCAGGGCAGTTCATCCCTGCGGCGGGGCGAGGCGGGTTGTGGTTCAAAATAATCCGCCAATCGTCGGTGAGCTTTCTGCTGATGCTCCTCGTCGGGCAGATACGTCTCACGCGCCGCCGTGCGCAGGAAGTCATGCGCAAAGTTCAGCAACCCGCTCGGGCTGACCAGTGCTTCCGCCATCGCATGAAACAGCGGCGACCAGCAGGCACGCGGTAGCGGGCCGTTGGCATCGCCCAATGCTTCCAGAAGTTCGACCTCGCTCAATCCGCGCCGGGAAGCCCAGAGCAACGAAAGAGAGTCACCCACCAGATCGGTATCGCCTTCGTAATCGTCTTCCCACCGCGCAATCACTTTCTCGTAAAGTTCTGCGGGCGAGGGCGCACTCAAGTAGTGGTCAATCTTCTCGTCCAGTTTCTCGTGCTCTGCGGTCACGCATAATTCGTCCAGCAGCACGCGCAGATAAAGCGGATTGGCGCTTTGCGGCGCGGCAGCAATCCGGAGACGCCGGACGTCGCTCAATTTCTTGGAGCGGTCGCCAAGATATTTCTCAATGAGTTTTTTTCGCTCGTCCACGTTGAGTAATTGCACGCACATTTCCGGCCATTGGCGGCGGCGGGTTTCGTCGAGCGGACATCCGGGCAGCGTGGAGACGATGAGCCGCACGTTATCCGGCAGGACGGGCGGCAGCCACACGAGGTCGAGCGCGCCGTCGCGGTCTTCCAACTGGTTCAAGGCGTCGAGCACGATGACGATTTTTGACGGATGGGCCGTTGCATCCGCTGCTTTGTCAGGACTCTCAACCCTCAACTCTGAACTTTCAACTTTCGCATTGGCCATGTAAAGCCAGTTGGGGAAGGCGCTGCGCAGGGCGTCGGGCTGGTCGGGGATGTCCTGCTGGAGGCCGAGCCGCCGCTTGAACTCGCCCATGAGCCGCCGGAGCATCGCCGCCCAGTCGGCGCTGTAAGGCGTCGCGCCGATGTAGTGCTGGAGCACGAGGGCGTCGGGATGCGCCTGCCGGTAGCGCGCGACCCAATTGGCGAGCAGCGCGGATTTGCCGGAACCGGATTCGCCGAGAATGACAAGGGGTTTTATTCCCTCGACCACCGCATCCACAGGAGTTTGTTTTTCCCCGTCGGCCCTCACCCGGTCTTCGACCACCCTCTCCCGCTTGCGCGGGCGAAGGAATGCGCCGGTTGCAGTATAGTCGTCGAGTTGTTGAAAATATTCTTCGCGTCCAATGTAAACTTGCGCGCGGATGTGGGCGTAGGCTTCGTGATCCAATCGTTCACGTTCCAACTCGCTTGGCTGCGAGCCTTCCGGCCAGCGGTCGTTTATGATTTTGGCGAAATCTTCCAGCACCCACGCGCCCAGTTCTTCCGGCGTCTTGAACGATTCGCGCAGTTGACAGATTTGTTCATCGCGCGCATGACGGATGTCGTTCTTCAGCTGCTGCAATTTCTCGGCGAGTTCGGGACTTTCACTGGTGAAGTCGGCTTTCTTTTCAGCCGGCACGTCGGCCACGACATTCGGATCGCGAAAATAGAAGCAGGCGTGCTGGTGCATGTCCGCGTTGCGGAGGACGCCGTGGATGATTTCCAGTTCGGTGACGGAGCGGTGGCGATGTTGTTCAAGCCAGGGTTGCTGCGCGAGGAGGTCGTCGGGGATGTGTTGCGGCACCCAGCCGTAGCGTTCGCCCAGCAGACCGATGAACCAGGGCCGGCAGCGCCGGATTTCCTCCAGGCAGATGGGCAGCACCTTGCCTTCGGCGGCTTCCTCGTCGGTGACGCCCCAGCGCAAATCCACCTCGCCCCAGGTGACGCCGCGCGATTCGCAGAGGCGGCGCAGTTGCGGGAAAGTGAATTTGACGAGGTAATCCCGCTCTGCCTTCATGTCCCGAAAGGTCGAGGAGATGAAGACGCGAATTTGCCGTTCGTTTTGTTCCAATGATTGATTCATCAGCAATGGATCTTGTGTATGTTGGCAAGTCTTTTCAATTGGGGGGCGAAATGTTCAAACTGGAGGTCGGCGTTCTTCTTTTCGTCGTCGGTGAACTCGAAGCCGATGGGCGTGGCGAGTTCGGCGAGGGCGAGGCGCAGGTCGTCCTTGCCCGCGCAGCGCACCTGCCAGCGTCCGCCGCCGTATTCGTCGGCAAACGCGTGGGCGTATTCGATGGCCAGCGCGGTCTTGCCCAACCCGCCGACGCCGTTGACGGCGGTGACGACGCCGATGTGTCCGGGCGTGACGAAGTTCTCGCGCAGCATCCGGAGATTGGCGGTGCGGCCAATGAAGTGCGGGTTGTGCGCATCCACGTTGCCGAGGCTTTTTTCGGCGCGTTCGCCGCGCATGATAGTTTCGGCGATGCGGCGGTTGAGTTTTTCCATGCGCTCCTGCACGGCGGTTTCGCGCAGCGCCTCCTCACCTCGGTCATACCACGAGCGCAAATCGAAATACTGGCGCTTGCGGAGTTCGGCAATCCACGCGGCGCATTGCTGCTCGAAATCCTTGCTGTCCCAGCCCGGCACTTCGACGAAGTAAATCGGCGCGACGCCGTTGAAGCCATGCAGGTGGCCGATTTCGTATTTGAGGTATTCGACAAACTCCCACTTGCAATACTCGCTCTGGAGATACGACGGTGAAAGGCAGGCGAGCAGCAGGCGCGATTCGCGGAGGCCTTGGAGGATGCGCTGCCGCCAGTCGGACATGCCCTGGATTTCCTGCTGGTCGAAGAAGGGAACCAGTTCCCGACCATTGTTGCCCTCGAAATTGGCGAAGTCGGTCTTGATGCGCTCGACAAGCTGCGTGATGCGGCCCTGCTCGTTGTCGCGGCGGGAGTAGGAGATGAAAAGGTCGTAGGGCATGTGTTAAACTCATCAAGACTGTTTGCCGCGTTATTTGATGATACCGCTCTGCTTCCAAGTGCTCGTAGCAACAGCGAAAAAGCTGGCGGTTTCCCATCCAAAGAACCATGCTGGGACAGCTAGAAGGACATCCATTACTCCAAGCAAGGGCAGACACAATCCCGCCATACCCATGTATGCAATAGTAATCAGCAACCCGAGAAGGCCTGGACCATAAGAAAAGTCTTTTCGTCGGATACCCTCGGCAGTCAAAAAAATTGCATCCCGAGCGCTAAAGCCCGCGACGAACGCAGAAACCAAGCTGAGCGATATGGCAAATGCAGGATGGGGCGCTAGTGCCGCTCGTTTCAAAACTATTCCAATCAGAATAGGAATCCCCAGCAGTTGGGCAATCGCACTTAAGGGCACGACGACCCGCAGGATCTGGTTCTGGATTTGATTGCCAAGGAAACCGAACGCCCCGGCAATCCGGTAGTATCGAATGGCCGTGCAGATTTTTGCGAAGTTTTCCTCATCATAGGCTCCTACGAGGGAGCGCATCCAGTTCGGAATCGGGCGTGACGGTTTGACCAATAGTTCGCTAAAAAAGGCCCCGGCGGGCGTGGTCGAATCCGAAAAATTCACGTCTTTGGGGTGAATCACAAATATCTCTGGCGTGCGCTTCACCATTTTGACCCAAATTGCGGTGGCAAATTCAGCGGCAATCCATTCCCGGCGGGCTGCGTTTCCATCGAGCACAGCCACGAAAACATTCGAGTCACCAATGCCGGAGCGAAGCTGTCCTTTCCACGACAAGCCTGGCTGGAGCGAAACGCGATCCAGAAACACGAAGGCTCCAGTTTTCCGAAGCGCACCGGCCATCGCCTCTGCCACACCACTGCTCCAAGTGGAAGAGCGAGAGTAGCTGATAAAGACCCGTTTGTGAAATGGTTCAAACAACGGTCTGCCGGTATTGACTACAGCTCGTGCCATGCGGCCATAAAGCCAGTTCAGTAACAAGCCGTGTGGGAGCAGCTTGGAAAACTCAGCAAATGGGACCGATTGGACGCGCGCGCGGCTTCCCTTTCTCCCCAACGCGACGAGCATGAATCCTAGGCAAAGGCCAAAGGCGATCGTCTTTGCATCGCAGTTCCATGCCAGAAAGATTGCTGACAAGCCTATGGCCATACCTCCGCCTTCGACGATCAGCATTTCAACGCCGGCCAGAGGATAGTCTCGCACGAGATCAGGACCGCCTTCCCGCAAATCATCCAAACACTGGAACCTGAAAAATGTGATGGGGATGCTCGCTAGCGCCAGCACTGCTGAAAGCGGAAACTGATCCGGCTGCGGTGCCGGGGGAAAGTGGAACTGGATGTGGTCAACAATTGCCCCCTTCAGGATGAGGAAAACAATCATCGACGTCCACAATGCGTGCAGAACGATGAGCACCGAAGCCACGAATGCCATCCGCCCAAGCTCACCGGTGATCACCAAAGAAAGCTTTCGGAAGATGCTGAGCGTCCTAAGCGCATTCGCCCTATTCTCGACTTGGAGACAAATCATTCGGGCCAGTTCAGGAAGGGACTCCATGGACGGATCGAGCTGAATGTTCTCCACCAAAGCCACGGCCAATCGGTTCCCCTGTTCCGCTAGTTCCTTGAGTTCATCCAATTTCACATCCTTCAGCCACGGGAATACCGCGAAATCTTCGCGGTCGAAGACCGTCGCAATCGGCAGATGGATACCTTCCGCAAGCAATTCAGAGCTGAGTGCCTCTCGATCCACCACAACAATCACTCCTGTTAGGCGTGACATGCGTGCAGGAGGTTTCTGACTCAATGTGGAACCAGAAGATACATGCCACTTGAGTCTTCTTGATGTGAGGCCGAGCCGTTGATCGATCTCACGGCGCAAGACATCGCTTGGTTCCGTCTGGCATGAAATGATCCAAAATGCTGGCTTCATGATTAATTGATGGTGAGCGCCGTCTTGCCCATGCTGCCGACGCCGTGGATGCCAGCCGGGGATTGCTCCGGCGCATCGAGCAACGCGGCGCGCAGGCTGGCCAGTTCCGTTTCGCGCCCGACGAAGTTTGCGTTCGGCCAGGGGAGATTGCCGCGCCGGGCACGGTCCAGCGTGAGCAAGCGCAGCCGTTGCGCGACGTGCTCGGTGAGTTGCTGCAATTCGGAACGGGCCGCCGCATCAAGGAAGTTGCCGTGGTCGTCATGCCGCCACTCGTGGCATTGGATGTGGAAGCGCTGGAGCAAGTCGCCTTTCCAACGACGGAGCAACGCGGCATCCTCCGGCGCGTCGAGGTCTTCCAGTTTCACGAACCAGAGCGACGCGGCGCCCTGGCCCACGAGGCCGTGTTCGAGTTCGTGCCGGCACCATTCCTCCCATTCCCAACGGCAGGCATCGCTGCGCAGGTAGCTGCGGGAGAGACAGGCGATGAAGAAGCGCGAGTCGCGCAACGCCCGATGACACCGAACTTGCCAGTGGTCAAAATCCCGGATGTCCTCCTTGTCGAAGAAGATTTCCAGATCGCGGTTGAAGCGGCGGCGGAAATCGGATTCCAGTTCCGCGTGCAGCCGGGCGACCAATGCAGCCACTGCTTCGCGGGAGGTGTTGTCACCCTGATGCGCGTAGGAGATGAATAGGTCGTAGGGCATGATGATTCCTATCTCCGAAACACCTCCAGCCCGGCCTCGGCCAGAATTTCCGGGAAGGCGCGAACGGCGTTGCGGTCGTAGCGCTTGACGCCGTCCGGCCCATCCGAGAGCTGGTTCCAAGGCGCGAGACAATCGTGAAGTTTCTTCTCATCGTCGCGCTTGCCCGGTTTCCAACCGTCGCGAAGTCGTTCGATGTTCCACCGGCCGTGTTCCAGTTGGGCCATGAGTTCAATTTCCGCATCGGTGAATTCCTTGAAAATCACCGGCTGACCAGTGGCCTTTCGCACACCGAAGCCGGCGGCTTCGAGGATATGAATCGAATAGGCGGCTTGTTCCTTGTTTGCGGTCTTGAAGGTGTCCGGCAAGTGTTCCCACAACTTGAGGTTATCCGGTTTGATTTTCTTGAGGTTACCGTTTCGATAGCGCTCATGAAATTCCTGCGCCATTTGAACCAATTCGGTTTCGCCGAACGGATAACCGTCGCGGATGACAAAGGCACGAATGGTTTTGGAATCCGCCGGCAGGGGAAAAAGCCTTTTCGATGTGGACCAAAGCGGATCCTTTAAGATTTCGTCGGCAGCATCTTTTTCCCAGCCGAGCACGCCCACTGTAGCGCCCAAGGCCAGTGCCAGCCGGTATTCAAACGCCGAAATTTGTCCGCCGCCAAAACCCAGCACCAGCACGTCCGCCGGCTTGACGCCGACAGCGAACAAATCCTGCCAGCCTTGAAGCACCTGCGCCGGGGTGAAACCTTCCCGGCCGCAAACGATCAATTCATCGTAACGCCTGTCTTTGTCGGCGTCGGCGGGAAAGGCCCGCGGAATGTAACCGAGCAGATTGAAATTTTTCCCCCGCGCACCCGCCAGTTCCTCGGCCAGCTTCCCCGCGCAACCGGGAACGCCGGAAGTTGTTCCACCGGAAACGACCGTTCCCTGGAATGCTGCCAAACCCTCGCGCAGCAACGTTTCGACCAGCGGCTCTTGGTCTCCCTTCAAGCTCGCGGCGCCGCCGACCACGATGAGAACCGGCGGCTTGATTTTTTTTGCCAAAGGCTTCGCGGCTCCGGCCTCCGTTGATTCCGACAGGCCAAGTTGAAGAATTTTTTCGGCCCACAGATACTGTTCCGGCAGAGCCCTTCCAGCGTTGACCCGGTGCAGCCACGCGATTTCGTCCTCGAGAAAATTACAGGTCATGCAACCGTCCTGGCTCAACCAGTGCCGGAGGCCGCAGGCGTAGTCGTTGAGGGCGGAACAATAATTTTCCAGGAGCAGATTCAATCGCGCGGCGGTGAAAAATGCCGCCGGCAATTCCGTGCCGGTGTCCGTGTGCTGCCGGCACGTCGCCAGCGCGCTGTTGATGGACGCGCGGAATCCGGCAACGAGGTCCGCGCCGGCGGCGAATTTCAGTTCAAAGCCCAGCATCTCCGTCAGGTAATACGGATTGCCTGGTTCCAGTTCAACAGCCCCGCGGTAACATTCCCGCGCCTGATGCGCCTCCGCCTCCAGCGGTTCCCACGACCAGCCGAGCCGCGCCAGCGCGCGCGAATGCAGCCCGCGAATACGCCGCAAATCCGGCACTGTGGTCAGGTCGGGTTTCGCGCAGGCGCTCACGACTTGCTGAAGCAACGCCTGTCCCTCCCGATACTCGCGCGAGTGCGGCTCTTTGCGATGCCGGTGACACAGCGCGTGCCCCAGTTCAAGCCGCAGTGCCGACTGCAGCAGCCCGTCGGAAACGTTCTGGAACGGTTTGAGCGTGCTGACGATTTCATCCCAATTCCCCGTGGACGCCGTCAGGCGCGCAAGCCGCAACGCGATCTTGGGCCGCTCATGTTCCGAGGAATGCTCCAGCAACAATTTCTGGATCGCTATTTCCTCGATAACATGCGCGCGATTCGTGTAGGCGGAAAAATTGGCGAACATGCCATCGAGCTGTCCGGCCAGCAGATTGAAACTCCGGTCGCCGTCCTCCATGATGGCCGCCAGCAGCGCTCCCGTCCGCTTGGTTTCGCTGCAGAGTGTCAGCGGCGCTTTATACATGCGGTCGTGCAGAATATCCGCCCAGGCATGTTGCACCACCGAACGCACCTGCAGTTCCGCGATGCGTTTTTCGATGGCGCTGCATTCGGCGTCGGTAAATCCAATCGCCATCGCGCGGTCTGGTATTAGGCGGACAAGATAATGCATGTCGCGGTAGCCGAATTCGCCCTCCTTGAGCAATGTGGTCTTGTCCTCGCGCTCCACTACGTCGAAATTGTGTTCCACGAACTGCTGCACGGCGCGGACGTGTTCGAGGGTCGGCAGAATCACCCGCGCGCCGCACAAATCCGTCAGGTCCCTGGCCGGGTTTTTGTATTTCGCAAATTTGCGGACGCACTTCTCCGCAAAGCTCGCGATGTCCTTGGCGCGCGATTGCACGATGACGCCGGGGACGGAAACTTCACAGGCCTTTTCCAGCACGCGTTTCAGCGCGTCGGCGTAGGTTTGATAATGCTCCAGTTCCGCCTGGTAAACCAGAACCTGCTGCTGAAGCCAATAATGCTCCAGAAATCTTTGGTGTGGCTCCATCATCCCCGGCTTCAACCAGCGCGCTTCCGCGAAGGTCACCCACTTGAATGCCTGATGCTCATCGCTCAAGCGAACGTCTGGACGGGGTTGCGGACATTGCCAGGCAAAGAAGGCATACTCCACTTCGCCGTTCGCCGTGAGGATGCGGCGGGCTGGATCGCTAGGCAGCAGCGCGGGCGTGATGCCTGTTTCCTCCCGCACCTCGCGCAGCAATGCTTGGTGCGGCGTTTCGCCAGCGTCAAGCTTGCCGCCGGGAAATTCCCACCAGCCGACGAAATGTTTGGAAGTGCCGCCGCGTTGCAGAATCAGACACGCGCCGGTGGAATCTTGAATGAGGAGCGAGACGGAGTTTTTCATAATCACGTTTTTGTTGGTGAGCGAGCTTGTTTAATGCCTGGTCTAATTCGCAGCAGGAGATTGTTGAATTCGGAAGGATTTGGCTCTGACCTGCGGCTGGGGAATCCAACAACCCAACCGGGCGTGCCATGTAAGACACTGCGAACGAAAGTTGCGGCGAGGTGTCTCATCGGCCATGAACCATGCGCCTGTCAGCGCAAAGTGTCGAGGACAAAATGCCCGGAAAATTCTCGCGGCCTGCCAACTTGGGTCGTGTCGAATTTGCAACCGGCACCGCGCCTCACCACCGTTCGCGGAAATGGCTGAATTTTCCGTGATTTTTTTCGGAACGCTTTTTCAGTTGCCGAACATGATTGTTTCCACTATCACTCAATATCAATGCGCGCTATGAAAAACTGGCTTTTCTTTACAGGCTTGAATTTTGGGCGATCAATCTGATCGTATGAAAACATTATTTCTGTCCCATGTTGAAGAAGACGAGACGCTGGCTCTCGAATTGGCAAAAGAACTAGAAACTGCCGGTTACAGCACTTGGTGTTATGAAAGGGATTCGCTTCTCGGCCAGTCATATCTCCTGAATGCGCGAAGGGGCATTGACGAAAGCAAGGCATTTCTGTTGTTGGTATCAGTTCATTCCATGGGGTCACGACAGGTTGACGTTGAGCTTGAACATGCCCATGAGGAAAGCAAAACGATCTTCCCAGTGCTGGTCGGAATGAAGGACGCTGATTACAAGAAAAGAAATCCAAAGTGGGCGCAGATAGTCGGCACTTCTGTCTCAATTGCAATTACGCCGGCGACTGTTCGGCCTGTCGCGCAACGGATAGCCATCGGACTTGATACGATGGGAATCTCCGCATCACCCGCAACCGTTGCCAGCAGTCCAAAAATATCCGCTGATGCCATTCCATCGCAGCAAGAACTAAAGCCCCCAATTTCAAACTTTCCTGTAGAAGTAGAAACACCAGAGGCGGCAGAAGCAAAGGAATGGCTGAAGGCCGCCGAGCAAGGGGATGCAGGGGCGCAGCGTTGTCTTGCAAAATGCTACGCAGATGGCAAAGGCGTGGCAGAGGACAAGGCGGAAGCGGCGAAGTGGTATCGCAAGGCGGCGGACCAAGGTGATGTCGAGGCCCAATTTAACCCTACTTCCGCTACTGGGGATGATGGCGGGTTGGGGGAGTTAATTTTGCTGGGG
>OBLU010003925.1_pt1 | contig 13443 bp, 10 predicted proteins | sample 1518681 | NCBI WGS metagenome assembly OBLU01 (sample SAMEA3539304, study PRJEB22396) | soil metagenome | biome: tundra; feature: field; material: soil | place: USA | collected 2010-05 | depth 0.15 m | reverse complement strand
TCAAGCTGACAGTCGAGCAGTAGCGGCTGGCAGCCATCATTGTGGGGCGGCTAGCTCCGCTCCCGGTGATACGGAGAGGAGATATAGCGGCGCGATTCCCGCGCAGCCTCGGCCTCGGGCGCGTACGCCATAGCCCTCTTATATGCCTCGATGGCCAGGCTGTGGCGTTCGGTGAGATCGTAAATCTGGCCCACACGCATCCAGGCCAACACCCCGGTGTTCAAGTCCACCTCGTCGGCATGCGCGGTCACCTTCTGCATATTGGCCAGCGCGGCGTCCAGGTCGTTGTACCAGAACTGGATGGTCCCCAACTGGTAATAAATCGACTCCCAGGGCACCCTCGCATAGCCCGGCGCTCCCTGGGTCTTCAACTGCGCCACTTGTTGGACGTAGGCAATGGCCTTGCCGCCATCGCCCAGCGCCGCGTACATTCCCGCCTGTTCGAAACGCAGCAGGTAGTTGCGTGGAAAGCGGGCGATCAGACTCTCCACCAACGGCAGGGCCTTGGCCGGCTGGCGCTCGCGGCGGTAGATGGCGGCCAGAAAGATCTGCGCTTCGATCCGATTCAGCGAACCGCGCGCCGCCACCTGCTCCACTGTGCGGATGCCGCGCTCCTTGTCTCCGCGGAAACCGATCAGGAACCCGAACATCTTGTAGAAAGCCGGCAGGCTGCCGACCACGTAGTCGTGCAGGCCCTGCACCAGACGCGCGTCCACATTTGACGGATCCAGCTCGCTCACCCGGTTATGCAGCTTGCGCGCGGTGGTGGAGTCGTGCAGGGCATCCACCCAGGTCTTCTGGACCAGGAAAAAGTAGTTCGCCCGCAAGCCGTAGGTGATGCCCATGGCATAGAGCGCGCCGGTATCGTTGGGATTCCGGCGCAGACGCGCCTGCGCCAGATCCAAGGCCTTCCGGATCTCGTCCAGAAACCGCTTCTGGGTTTGGGGCGATGGATTCAGCTTGGCGCGGCGCAGCAGGGAGTTGTTGCCCGTCACCAACTCGCTTTCGAGCGCGCCATTGCGATACATCTCGCGGAACACGACAGTCTCGGCGGCGTGGTTGTGCAGGTCCGGGTTGTTGGGGTCGTGCGCGATGGCCTGGTCGAAATCGCCCAGCGCTTGATCGAATTCCAGGTTGTAGAAGTGGTCGTAGCCTTCGTCGACCGGACTTTTTCCGGCATAGAGACGCGTAGCGAGGCAAGCGGCCGCGAGGAGAGTGACTCTCAATACCTTGATTATAAATCGGCGTGGAATGGCGCTACCGCCGCACTTTGCGCATCCAGCCGCCCCACGCCAGGCCCGCGCGGGCCGTCAAAGCGCCTAGCGCCACAGCCATTGCCATGCGGGTCCAGAACTGACGGGCGCCCGGCTCTACTTGCGTGAAGACGTTGCGCACCCAGTCCGTGTCGCTGGGAATGAAGAAGGGAAAGTATCCCGATCCGAAGAACCAGTTGCGGGCTGCCGGCGTCATCAGAAAATCCGCGAAGGGCCACTGCACGGCCGCCAGCGCAATCACGAAGATGGGGGCGATGGCCGCGGCTCGCGCCCAATAGGTCCAGCGCTCCCAGTAGGGACGGGTCAGATCCAGGACGAATGCGGGCACGATGAGTAAGATCGGAAAATCGGGCGGCACGAAATGGGTTACTTGCTGGTAGACGGGACCCAGCTTGGGTTCCGCCGGGAACAGCGGCAGAATCCATACATAGAGCAGGTTCAGTGTCGTGTATATGGCGGCGACGACCGTGCCCGCCCAGCGGTAATCGGTCATGCGGTAGAGCGCGGACAGAAAGAAGCACGATCCCAGCGTCATCAGCAGATAGAACAGCGCGCTATGCATGTAATTGCGCAGCAGGTATTCCTGAAAGATGCCGAACGACGTGACCAGCAGGAACGTGTAGGTGTATAGCATGAGCGCGTGCAGCTTGGTGCGCAGGGTGCCTTGCGCTTGGCTGAGATGGCCCATGATCAGCAGCAGCGTTCCGATGCGGATGACCAGGATGCCGAAAATCAGCAGCACGTGCGGCGGGCTGAGGACCTTCACGTCCAGGCCGTAAGCATCGTGCCACCAGTTGTCGAAGGGCGCCGAGGTAATCATGGCCATGCCGCCCCAGGCGCAGACGAATGCGCCGAGCGGCCCGCGGAAGCCCCACATGCGCACCGAGCCCGCCTGGGCTGCCGCCGACTGGCCGAATGAGCTGGACAGGATCAGGTAGCCGCACGAAATCCCCGCCAGGATGCCGCACAGATAGATCAACATGTGCGGGGCGGTCCAGAAGGTATCGCGGCCGATGCTCTTGTGCCAGGAGATGTCCCAGATGCCTCCGATGGAGGCGGAGGTGATGGCGATTACGCAGGTCGAGATGTACCAGGGGACGGAGGCCGTGCGTTCGGCGGCGCGTTCCGCCCAAGCGATTGCAGCGCTCTGAGCCATAGTTTGAGTCTACCCCATGGGCGCGTTTTGCGCGCCTGGACAGGCCAGGAGGCCTGTCCCACCTGAACGATCAAAGCCCAAGTGGTTGGATCTAAAGTGGGTGGGGGGTGATGTGTGTTGGGTGATGGGGCCGCGCGCTTGGCGCACCGGGGCCGGGGTTGCGTATCCGTTGTGCCGTGGGGTCCGGCTGTCAAAGATAAGGGGGGCGGATTGTTAACGGGTATCGGAATGTCTGGTTTTGCGGCTTGCACGGTTTGCTTTGGCTGTTGGCGCTGTTGCTGGGCCTTGCGTTCCCGTTGCAACTGCTTCAGCTCTCGCATGGCATCCCTGAAGGAATGCTCCAGGCGGACGCGCTGCGTGGAGACGCGATCCAGCAAGGCCAACTGTTTTTCGAGTGGCAAGGCTGCCTCATATATGCGGCTCTCGCCTTTGGCCAGCCGCGCCAGCAACCATTGGGCGATGGCCATCTGTTCCAGATGGAGCCGTTCGGTCCGGGTTTCGGGTTGCCACTCAGCTTCGAGATCGGCCCAGAGTTGCCGATATTCCGCCGGGTCTTCGCTGGGGAGGATGACGTCACGGGCACGCAGGCCGTAGGTGATGGGGTTGAGGCGCACGCGGTCTTACCGGACCCAGAGGGTACGCCGGTCTTCGGACCGGTGGAGTGCAAGGCATTCTGCCGGTTGGCTTTTTGCTGCTTGTCGGAAATTGTCGGAAATCAACTTTAGTGGCTGTGGGATGCGGTGACGGAATGTATTTTCGAGGCTTGTGACCGCCGGGCGAGTTACTCAGGCGGAGGGTCGGAGAATACGATCGCCTGGCGGAAGCCATTGGTCTTGATGGCCGCGTAAATAATGCCAACCGTCAACCAGATGCCGCCGGCCACCAGGGCGGGCTTGTGCAGGCTGGTCCAGATGGCGAGGCAGAAGACGAAGCCCAACACGGGCGGCAGGAATGCGCCCAGGCTTTTGCGGTCGCTGCGCACGTAGTAATGGATGAAGGCCGCCGCGTTGACGCCCATGAAACCGATGATGGCGCCGAAGTTAAGCAGTTCCGCGCCGAGCTGATAGGTCATGGCGAACGCGCCGGCCAGCGCCAACGCGCCCACGAACAGCACGTTGTTGCGGGGAATGCCGTGCTTGGGCTCGATCGCGCCGAAGAAGCGGCGCGGAATGGTGTTGTCGCGCCCCATCCCGAAGAGCAGGCGGGCCGCGCCAAGCTGCGATCCCATGCCGGAGCCGATGGTGGCCACCAGCAGGGTCATATTCACCATGTGGAAAAGCAGTGGTCCACCGGCGCGACCGGCTACGTAGGAGAACGCCGTGTCCACGTCGGGATAGGAGCGAAAGTTGGGCCACACCAGTTGTCCGGCGTAGACTTCCGCCGACGCCAGCACGCCGGTGATCACGCACGTGAGCACGGTGGCCAGCATGATGTTGCGCCGCGGGTTGTGAGCTTCTTCGGAGAGCGTGGAGATACCGTCGAACCCAATGTAGGTGAGCACCGCGACGGAAGTGCCGGTAGAGATTCTGCCCAGGCTGAAGGTGTTCGGATCGTAGAACGGCTGCGTGAAGGAGACCCCATGCTGGTGCATGATGTAACGCACGGCCGCGACGAAGAAATACACGATGACCACGCACATGGCCAGCACCAGCACCTCATTGGTGCGCGCGGTGGCGCGGATGCCCCGCAGATTCAGGAGCGTGAACAGCACCGCGAAGAATACGGCCCAGATCGCATAGGGAATCTCGGGCACCAGGTTGAGGGCCGCCTTGCTGCACCAGATAGTGCAGATGATGGGATTGAGAATGTAATCCATCGCCAGGCTCCATCCGGTGATGAAGCCCAGCCCGGAGTGGATCTCGCGGCCCACGTAGGTGTAGGCCGAGCCGGCGCTGGGATAGGCGCGCGCCATGCGGCCGTAGCTGATGGCGGTGAACAGCATGGCGACCATGGCGATCAGGACCGTGGTGACCACGTGGCCGTGCGCCACCTGACTGACGACGCCGAACGGCGGCATGGGCGCGGTCGGCTGGATGAGGATGATTCCGTAGAAGACGAGGTCCCACAATCCCAAGGCGCGCTTGAGGCGCGGACCGGATTGTGGGGCTTGATCCGGACTGTCCGAACTGGTGGCACTCGACATGGAAGTTCGATTGTGACACAACAGAGGTGAGGCATTGGGAGACCTCTGGCGTTGGGCGCGCGTTGGTTCCGGATACGGCATTTGCTGCTGCGGCGGGTACGATACAAAGTCACGCGCGGCGGCGTGCTGTTTACGGCTGCCGTCGTGCTGGTGGGCTTCGCGGCGGTGGCGTCGGCCAACAATCTGCTGTTCCTGATCCTGGCCACCATGCTTTCCACGCTGATGGTGTCGGGGCTGGTGAGCCGCCTATGCCTGGCGGGGCTGGAGCTGGATTTCCTGGTTCCCGAGCACGTCTCGGCGGGGCGCACGATTCCGGCGAAGCTCTACGTGCGCAATGTGAAATTCTGGATGCCGTCGTTTTCCATCCACGTGGTGGGGGTGGAGCAGGATGCGCCGCCGGTGCTGCAATCGCCGGTGTATTTCCCCGTCATTCCGGGCGGCGCTACGCTGGAGGAGACCGTGCAAATCCGGTTTGCGCGGCGCGGCGAATACCGGCAAAACCACTTCGCCTTCCATACGCGGTTCCCGTTCGGTTTCCTGGAAAAGACCGCGCGCGTGGTGTTGCGCCGCGAAGTCGTCGTTTATCCATGCATCGACGCGCAGGCCGGATTCGAAGAACTGCTGGCCGATCTGGCGGGCGAGATCGAAACGCATTACCGCGGGCTGGGCCGGGACTTCTACCGCATACGGCCCTACGAGGCCTTCGAAAGCGCGCGGCACGTCGACTGGAAAGCCACGGCGCACACCGGCGCCTTGCAGGTGCGCGAGTTTGCGCGCGACCAGGAGCAGACGGTCGAGCTGTTTCTCGATCTGGAGGCGCCGGAGGGTTTCGAAGAATGGTTCGAACACGCGGTGGATTGCTGCGCGTTCCTCGCCTGGCGGCTGGCGGGCAAGGCGGTGGGGATTCATTTCCGCACGCAGGATTTCGACTTCCGGTTGCCGGAGGAAGGCGACATTTATACGATTCTGAAGTATCTGGCGGTGGTGGAAAGCAAGGCGGGGAAGCCGCCGGAAGCGCCGGGCGATGAGACCAGCTTTCCGATTGTGCTGACGGCGTCGCCGGGGAGGTTTGGGGATGTGGGGTGGGCGGCGGCGCGGGTGATTGGGCCGGAGTTGTTGGTGGGGTTGGGCGGTGAGGAGCGGGAGTAGGGCTCTGTCGGGCGTGCTTTGCAATCTGAGCGTGGCGTCACATTTGGGGTTGACCAAGCAAACACTGAGTGCCGCGGAGTGCTCCCGCGCTGGAAACCGACCCACTTCCGAGATCCAGCCCAAGGGGACTGCTGAAGCGATTTGCCAGGATTCCCCGCTGCTGTGTTGGACCGGCACATGATATCAGGCTGGGCCGTAGACCGTCCGCGAATTGCGAACCGAGATCACCCCTAGCCTAGCCAAGCGCTACGCGAAGCAGAATGGCGTCTCATTGTCCAAGATGGTGGAGGCTTACCTCGCGTCGATCTCGGCACCCCAATCGGCAAAGAAGATGCCGCCGGTTCTCCGCCAGCTCCGCGGAATTCTCAAGGAGGGGGATCCCGAGGACTACAAGAAGCACTTGGCCGAAAAGTACCTATGAAAGTCCTCGTCGATGTGAACGTCGTGCTGGACGTTCTACTCGACCGCCAGCCTCATTACGCGGCGAGCGCCACGGTATGGTCCGCCATCGAAAGCGGCGCAGTGGAAGGCCTGCTTTCGGCCCACGCGGTTACAACTATTCACTACCTGGTCTGCAAAAACGCAGGCGCCGCCAAGGCCAGGCAAACGCTCACCGCGATCCTGCGAGTTTTCGGAGTGGCGATGGTGGATGAACGCGTCATCCTGAAGGCGCTGGAAATGCAGTCGCCCGACTTCGAAGATTCAGTCACCGCCGCCGAATTGGCAGAATGCGATCTCATCGTGACGCGAGATCCCAGGGGATTTCGTGGATCGCCCGTCCAGGCGCTGGCGCCCGAGGCCGCCGCGCCTCTCCTCGCGTAATTCAATCGCCGGAACGTCTCGAACTTCGTTATCCGTTCGGTCCGCGGAACTCTCAAAACGACAGAGACTGAGGACCACAAAAGGCACTTGGCCCGCAAGTATCTCTGAAGCGCCGACCCTCTCTCCTGATCAATCCCCCGAAACCGTCTCGTACTCCCGCACCGCCGCCGGCTTCGACGCCGCCAGCGCGCCCAAGCTGACGTGAATCGTGGGCATCGCCCCAGTATCGAACGATTCCTGCACCTTACCTTGGTCGTGCTGCTTCTCACGCGCCAGTTGACGCCGCAGGCGGGCCTCGAATTCGGCCATCTGTTCCTCGATGCTCTTCACCTTATTCTTATTCGCCACCATGTCTTCGCGGTAGCGCTTCAGGAAGTAGCCGATGGTCTCGACGCGGATCCGGATGGAGCCGGTCGGCTTGTTCTCGTCGATATCCTTGAAGCAGAAATACGGCGTGCCGGAATGCTCCACCACCTCTTCCACCGCCGAGTAGATGGGCGCGTCATGCCCGCACTTGAAGCTTGAAAGCTCCAGCGCCACCAGGTTAGGGTGCCGCCCGGTATACTTAGCGGCCCACACTTTACGCGACGTGTTCTCGCTATAGGAGTTCTTCCACACGTCGTCGATGTTCATCGGATGCGGGATCTCGCCCGATTCCACCTCCGGCCCGAACAGGCGCCAGACCATGTCCTCGTCGATGGGCAGCGAATCCTGCGTGAAGACCGGATAACCGAGCTTCTGGAACTCTTCCAGGATTTCGTGGTTGACACCCGGATCGTTGTGATACGGGCGGCCCAGCACCACCACGCCCAGCCGGTCCTCGCGCTCGAGTTCCTCCAGCACTTGGCGCGCCTCGCCGCGGATGGTCACGTTGTTGTAGTAATCGAGGGCGCGATAGCCTTCCTGCACGGCCCGCGCGTTCTCCTCGGCCGACAGTCCGAAGATGTCCTTGAACTGCTCGAACATTTGCCGCTCCAGAACATCCGGCTTCGAAAGATTGACGAACGTATCCAGGAACAGGACGCCCTTCTCCTTGAACAGGTCGCCTTCCTTCGTGAAGGCAGCCTTTACCGCCGCGGGGGTGGCAGCCACGGTCGGACACGAACGGCTGGCCTGCACCCCGTGCAGATCGGTAGTAAGGCAGTCGATCATCGGGAAGAAGATCATGTCCAGCGGCTTCTTGGCATGCACTACGAACAGCAGATTGTGCACGTGCGGAATGCCCAGCTTCGACGGGAAGCACGGGTCGATGGCGCCGCGCTTGGCGCCTTCCTTATAAAGCTGCTCGCTGGTGTAGTCCGAGTAGACGATGTTTTCCGCCTTAATGCCCAGCGACGCGAAGTAGCCCGTGAACACAGGCGTCATCGAGTACATATTCAGCACGCGCGGCATGCCGATACGGATCTCGGAGCGCTTCTTCATCAACTCCACGCGCTTCTTGGCGGACGATGTGAGCACGAACTTAGGCAGCGGATCGGCCACCAGGGGCGCGTCCGGCACCCGGAATACGGCCTTCGCCGATATCTCGACAAAGTTGGGATTGGCCTTCTTGATCTTGTCCAGACTCCCCTTGATCTGGCGCATATCGTCGACGCTCTCGACGGTGCCCTTCTCGCATGTCGCGATGATGAGGCGCTGCGATCCGGCTTCCAGCGGAACCTTGGTCTTCACCGGAGGCTTGTAATCCGCATTCATCACGGTGGTCTTCACGTCGATGAAAGTGCGCAGGCACTTATTCTTGCAGAAATAACAGCGGGTAGCTTCCTCGCGCGTCGTCTTGTAACTGATCTGCGCGATGGCATCCATCCCGATGAAAGTGGACACGCGGCCGTGGTCCCACAGGCGGCCGGCCTCGAGCGCCGAACCGATGGCCCCGGCTTCGCCGCAATGCTCGTGTACGATCACGTCGGCCTTCTGCTCTTTGCCCTTGAAGCGCGACTCGATGAAATCCACCTGCGCCTTCACCGCGGCCAGGTTGTACTGCGTTCCGCCTTGCAGCAGGAAGCGGCGCCCGATGGCGGAGATGTTCGGAATCTGCGAGACGTACAGCCAGATGTTCTTGGGCAGCACGTTGCACAGCCCGGCCATGATCTCTTCCGGCTTCCAGCCCTGGCGCTGAAAATCCACGATGTCCGACTGCATGAACACGGCGCAGCCATAGCCGAAGCTCGGATAGCCGTTAGCGGCGAAGGCCGTGTCGGCGTACTGCTCCACGGGCACGTTGAAACCTTGCGCGGTGGATTGCAGGAAGTAGCCGTTCCCCGCCGAGCACTGCGTGTTCAGCTTGAAATCCTTAACGCGGCCGTCTTTCAGGATGATGATCTTGATATCCTGCCCGCCCACGTCGCAGATCACATCCACGTCGTCGTAGAAGTGCAGTCCGGCTTGCGTATGCGCCACGGTCTCCACCAGCGCGGCGTCGGCTCCAATCACATCTTTCAGGATGTCCTTCGCGTAACCGGTAGTACCCACGCCCAGAACCTTGAGCGTGGCGCCCTGCGCGGAGATTTGCTCCACCAGTTTGCCCATCACCTCAATGGTGTCTTCGATGGGGTTGCCCTTCGAAAGCTGGTAAGTCTTGGCCAGGATGCGGCGCTCTTTATCCTTCGAGAGCAGCACGGCCTTGGTGGATGTGGAGCCGCCGTCGATGCCGACGAAGCCTTCCACCACTTCACCCGGCTGGAAGGTAGCCCCAACGAATTTCTTGGTGCGATATTTCTCTTTGAAGCGCGCCAGATCGGCGGCGTCCTTGGCCAAGCCGCCGGTGCCGCCGCGTTTGGTCTTCTCTTCTTCGCGGCCCACGTTGACGTACCATTCGAGCTTGTCGAAGCCGATGTAGCGGCCCACCTCGGCGTCTTCGGTCTTGCCGAATTCCACCGAACCGATGGCGGCGAAATACTGGGCATTATCCGGCGTGCGGATCAGATCCTCGGGCGGAACTCCCGCTGGCAGTTCGGTGCCGCGCTCCTCCCAAATTTTCGGGATGTTGTGCTTCCAGCAATCGCGCATGCCCTTGATGTAGCAATTGGGACCGCCCAACAGCAACACCACCGGCAGCAGCGTGTTGCCGCGGGTGAGCACGGAGAGGTTCTGCATCACGATGGCTTCGAACAGCGACGCCATCAATTCGTCCGGCGGAACGCCCATCTTCTGCAGGCCGTTGATGTCGGTCTCCGCAAACACGCCGCACTTGCCGGCCACCGGGTGCAGTTTCACCCCTTTGTAGCCCATCTCGCAAAGCTGCTCGGAGGGGATGCGCAGCTTGGCGTTGATCTTGTCGATGACCGCGCCGGTGCCGCCCGCGCATTTGTCGTTCATGGAGGGCAGCTTCTTCTTGCGGCCGGTCTCCGGGTCTTTCTTGAAGATGATGATCTTGGCGTCCTGGCCGCCCAATTCGATCACCGAACCGCATTCCGGATACAGCTTTTCCACCGCCAGCGAAACGGCGTTCACTTCCTGGACGAACTTCGCGCCCAGGTATTTCGACATGCCATTGCCGCCCGAGCCGGTGATGAAAATGCGCGACTGGTCCGCCTTGAACCCTTCAATCTCAGTGTCGAAGCGCTTCAGAAACTCCAGCACCTTTTCCGGCTGCTTGGTATCGTGACGCTGATAGTCCGACCATAGGATCTGGTCGTTGGCCTGATCGACGACCACCGCCTTGACGGTGGTCGAACCTACGTCCATGCCGATGAAAAACTTTTTATCCATGGAATCCTCGGCTATTGGACTGCCAGTACTTCTTCGCGCTCTGCCACGGCAATGGCAACCGGTGCGACGCCTTCTTTCTTCATTTGATCCGCGATGTGCATCACGAAATTGGCGGCCATACCCACTACGCCGTCGCTGTGCGGCACCGCATAAATCGGCCGCTTGGACTCGGGGTGCGCGTTTACCCAGGCGCGGCACTGATCCATGGTCAAGCCGGTGCGCTCCAGAACCTCGGCGAACTCCTTCTTGGCCTTGTTCTTGGCTTCGCCGAGCGCCATCTGCACGCGCGAATGGGCGTTGATCTCGCCTTCGCCGGAAGTCTCGACCGGCAGGTAGATCATGTCTTTGTAATTCGACACGACCGCCGATTGTGCACCATCCGATTGCGTCGACGGCATGCAGCCGAACGGCTTCACCGACAGCACCATGTGCGCCAGGCCTTTGTTCGAGTAATAAATGTTCTTGGCGACTTCCAGATGGCCCTCGCCGCCGCCCGCGCGCGAGTTGTAGAACGGATGGCCGAGGCGCTGCAATTCGTACTGGTCGGTCAGGTGATGCGCGATGTCGCCCAGCGCGCCGACGATCTTGTGATATTCGTTCTTGAAGATGGCTTCCGCGAGTTTCAGCTTCGCCACTTTGTTGCGGAAACTCCACTCGATCTTGACGCGCTTATCGAGACGCCACAGGGGCGGCAGCACGGCGCCCTCTTCGAGTCCCTTGAAGTCCTTGTACTTCTGCACCACCTGGTGAATCATGTACATGATCCACGTGCCGATGGGCTCCACCAGCACCTGCGCGCCCTCGCGTTGCAGGAAGTTGAACATGTTGAAGTTGCCGTCGCCTTCGGTAGTCTGCGCCCAGAACTCGCCGGTGATCTTCACGATGGGCTTTACGCGCAGCCGGTCGATTTCGATCTCGTTGAACGCGTCGCGGCAGCGGTGCAGCGCCGGGATGTACTCGTCGCCCTTCAATTGGTTCACGAACTTGCCGATGTACTCCGCGGTGTCCTTGAAGCCGCCCAGGTATTTCGTCAAGCTGTCGCCCAGTTGCCACGGCTGCTTCTTGCGGAAGACCTCGTGCATGTAGTCCATCGCGTCGTCGAGTTTCTGGTCCGTCTCGCCGGCATTGACCTCGTACGGGCGAACCGCGTAGGCGACTTCGTTCAGCACGTCGCCGCAGTTCAGCGCGTTGAGAATGCCCAGGAAGAAGTCCAGGTTCATCTCCAGGCCGGCCTCGGCGTCGGACTGGCTCAGGCCGCCGGATTGCTGGAACAGCAGCACGCGGAAGCCGTCGAAGCCCGCGTTGCGCAGGGCCAGGCGATACTCGGCTTCGTACATGCCGAAACGGCACGGTCCGCAGGCGCCCGCTGTGAAGAACACGTAGCGGTCGATGATTTCCTGCTTGGTCAGCCCCTGTTCTTCCAGAGTTTGCAGATATTGCACCAGGTTGCCCACGGTGAAGTAAGTCGGGTTGCACTGGCCGTTGTTGCCGTACTCCTTGCCGGTCTGAAACGCGCGCACGTTGGGCGTGGGCACGGCTTCGGCGATGTAACCGAGGCCTTCCAGCGCGCCGTGCACGAGTTTCTCGTGCTTCCAGGTGAGGCCGCCGAACAGCAGAGTGGTCCGCCCGCGTTGTTCCTTGGTGAAGGGGTGCTCGACCGGGCGTTTGAATTGATGCGTCTCGCGCTTCACCACGCCGGCTTCGCGTTCCAGGCGCGCGCGCTCTTCCGCCAGGCGTTTCTGAATGACGTCTTCGATGCCGGCATTGATCTGGACCAGACCGGCAGATGGTGCGGGCTTCGGTTCAAACGGCTGAGTGCTCATAGTACTCCTCTGAGTTCGGGAGTTTAAGGGACACCCCTCCCGATTGACTGCATCTTCGCCTGTTAAGCCATTGGAAATAAAGAGGGGTGCATTGAATGGCGGGTTTTTCAACAGGAATGGCGCGTAATACGGGTGAGCGGGAGGGTGCGGTTCGGCACGGTGGGAGTGGACCGGCTCATGAACGGCCGGTCAGGAGAGATAGGAGGTAGTCCTGTGCGATTGCTTCATTCTGAATCGCGCGCCAGATTTTGAAGGCTGTTTCGGCCTGGTTGACCATGCCAATCGCCTCAGTGCGGGACCATTTCCGGGAGCCATCGTAATCCGCGATGTGACGAAAGTCTTGGAGACGGACGAAGGTCTGGGCCGGGGTCTTCAGGTCCGCTACGGTTTGGCCGTTTTGATCGTGGAATTTGGCATGAATGAGTCCTTCAGATGCCTTTCTCATTCTGCCGTGCTCGAAAGTCCGGGCCAGACGTGCACGTTGAACATCTCTTTTCCAGTTGCCTGTCGCCTCCCTGATCAATAGGTGGAATAGCGCGTAGTAGGCCGTCGATATCGCCCGCCGCAGGCTCGCTTGCCTCGGTTTGGTTCTCTCGCGGCGAGCGAGATGGTATGCCTGTTCGAGCAAGTCCTCGGCAAAGGCCATGGCTTACGACCAGGCGGGGTCTTTCATCATGGCCTGTTCGGATTCACTTCGAAAGCTGGGGTACCACATAAGGCCTAGGTCATCGAGCTTCAACTTTTTGGATAATTCCGCCTCCACGCGCTCGACAACCTCTCCTAGTCTCTCTTCGCGGCTGGCATCGTCGGACAGAAGGATTCGGAAATAGATTGCTTCCTTATCGGTCGAATCCAAAGCTATTTCGTATCGAATCCGCACCACGTCAGGCGCCAGCTTACGCGCCACCGCCTTGACGCGACGATCCAGATCGGCCTCATTCAATACGATTCGGGTAATGATCACGATGCAAATTCCCTTCCTTTGAAGATAGCGCATCCGGCGGCCCCGCCGTCCTTGCGCCGCCTCTTTCAAATACGGTAGCCTCTCCTTTCATGGCTACGCACACCGCGGATGTCGCCATCGTCGGAGCGGGCATTCTGGGCGTCGCGCACGCGTATGCGCTGGCCCGGCGGGGACGCTCGGTGGTGGTCTTCGAGCGCAGCCCGCAGGCCGCGGGCGCATCCGTCCGCAACTTCGGCATGATCTGGCCCATCGGGCAACCCGCCGGCCGCATGCACGAAATGGCGTTGCGCAGCCGCGACCGGTGGGCCGAAGTCTTGACAGCCGCGCGTCTCCCCTACTTCCCGACTGGCTCGCTGCACGTGGTCTACCGCGCAGACGAAGCCGCCGTCGCGCGTGAGTTC
>OBLU010003924.1_pt1 | contig 13452 bp, 5 predicted proteins | sample 1518681 | NCBI WGS metagenome assembly OBLU01 (sample SAMEA3539304, study PRJEB22396) | soil metagenome | biome: tundra; feature: field; material: soil | place: USA | collected 2010-05 | depth 0.15 m | reverse complement strand
AGTAATACTGCCATGGCGGATCCGCGGAGCGCCCCACTACGTGCACAATCGAATTGGGCTCGGCTTGCAGCGTGTCGGTATACATCGCCCGGATCGACAGCCGGCCGAGTTCGCTCAGCGACTGGAGGTAATTTTGGAGAAGCGCCACGGCACGGTCGGAAGTAGGCTCGCCTTGCAGGAGCCCGCTTTCGAATTTCAGGAACAGGTGAGACTTGTTGTCGCGCAGGGCAGGTACCAGCCAGTTCTCGGGATACAGGAAGACTTTCCGGTTGGCCTCCCAAACGCGATAATTCCGCGCCCACTCGAACTGCCGGCTTACCTCCTCCATCTCTGTCTCGGACAGCGATGAGGGCTCCAAGTTCATGAGCCAGCGCTGGAAGAATAGCTGTGTCGAGCTGATCGCCTGCTTGAGCCGCGACGTCAGCATTTCCGGCCCCATCTCGACATCGATCAGGTAGCGCGCGTGGAGGTCGGCGGAAACCTGCAGTCCATCGCGCTGGATCAGGTATTCGACGAGCGCCGCGCGCTGCTTCTCTCGCAGCCGATTCATGGCGGCTCTCAACCCGTCTGAGCCGAGGTCGGCGCCGAACTTCGCGATGAGCAGGCTCCTCGCGGCGAGGGAGTCGGATTCTCCGAGAGGCGTTCCGCAGAGCGTCGCCAGCACGGAGGCCGGCGCGCCGGCGCGGCGCAGCACGGAGGCAGCATCGACTACGTATTGCAGGTTCTGCGGGTCGAGCAGATCGGCGCCTTGCGTGAGCAAACCGTTCAGGTGCAATGCCGCGACCGCCGATCCGGGGACCAGCTCGAACGCGGTTTCGAAATCGCCCAGCGCCTTATCGAGCGACTGGCCCGCGTCCACCCGGATTGTATCGAGCGTGGCCGATTGCCCCGGGAGCCTGTTCTTTGCGGCGAACCACTGCACGGTCCGGCGCCACGCCAGCAGGCGAGCGGGTGCCAGCGAGTCGGCCACGTGGAGCGCGACGAACCCGCACTTCGGAGGTCCCAAAATGCCGAGCGCCGGGTCGAACCAGTGCGCGTCCGCGGCTGTCAACCGCAGTCGCCCCGCCAGGAGGCCGACCCGATCGAACGCGACGGCCGAAGCCAGCGCGGCGGCCGGTGGAACCAGCGGATCGATTGTGGAGTCGAGGAAATCCTGGGCGCACAGCGGCGCGAGCACGTCCAACGGCGGCGCGGCCAATTGCGCGTAGGATTCCAGGGCGGAGAAGAACCGCGGATCGACCGCCATGCGCGCGCTGGCGAGGCGGCCCGCGACTTCGCGCCGCAGCGGCCGAACCATGGCTGCATAGACCGCCGCGTACCGCTCTTGAACCGTCATGCCCGAAAGAAAGAGGTCGCCGACGGCAGATGCGGTCATCAACTGCTGGCCCGGACGCTGTTCGACGAATGCGTTCGCAGCGGCCGCGAGTTGCTGCACGGCAGCGGCGAATTCGGGCCGCGCGTTCAAAGCGGCGAGCGCGGCGGATTCGGAGGAATCGAGATACCCGGCGAGGGTCAGCGAGCGATCGCCGGGGCTGTATTGGAGCCTCGCATTGGCCCCCGTGATCGCAGCCGGCGGCCCGACGATCGAATTGACCTGCTGCGCGAGGGCCGCGGCATTCGTGGCCGTAGAGGCCCAAGCCGTCAGCGTCTGCGCGCCGGCGCTGGAGAGAAACCCGCTGACCGTCAACTTTCCGGCTGGTCCGGCGATCACCGTGGATGCGAGAGCGGCTGGAATCGTGGGATCCGCCAGGCCCGAGGGGGCGTCAATCTGGAACGCGAGCGCGCGCTCGAAAGTCGGAACCTCGATGGACTGCAGCCATTTCGCAACTGTCGGGATCCCGGCGTTCAAGACCTGCCACTGTGCCTTGAGAAGAGCTGCGGGGGCGGTCGCGGTGCTAAGCGGTCCGAGACCGGCGACTTGCGAGAGCGCGGTGAACGCTGGGTCAGGACCGTATACGGTGAGCTGATCGAGCACCGCGGTTACGGTATAGTGTCCGGCCGGCGCGCCCGGGGAGACGACGAACGGAAGCCCGGCCGGAATCGCCGGCGCGGCTGCCGACGCGACATCCACTGCTACGGCAACTGCCGATGCCAATCCGTACGGAGCACCTTCGGGGAGCCCGATCGCGCGATCGACGCAAGCCGCCGGCCAGCCCGCGGTCGCGAATGCGGAACGGAGCACCGGTTCCGTTACGTCCGCGCCCGTTGCGATCGCCCGCAACGCCGGCTGGATGGTGGTCAGCCATTGCAGGCGGTCCATATTGCGCGCCGCATCCGCCGTTTGGTCGGGCGATGCCTGATCGAGGCATTGAGCCAGCGCGTCAGCGGAGAAGCCGGATCTCTGCATGAACCGGACGAGATCGGCGAACTCGAGCACTCGGGCGGAGCGCTCGTCCGCCGTAAGCGGGGGAGTTGTGGCTGCAAAGGGCGGCTTGTCAGTGCCGGCGAGCAGGAACCGCAACTCGTCGAGAGACAGGCCCATCGCCTTCGAGAACGTCACGTACTGAAACAGGGTCTGTAAATTTGAGAGTGTCAGCTCGTCGCTCACCAGACGGGTCGTGCCGGTAACGAGAGGAGCGAGCGCCGCAGTTGGGACGTTAAGCGCCGTTGCCAGTTGCGCGAGTTTGCCGCTGAGCGGCTTCAGGTTCCGCGGAGGCGGCGGAAGCGGTTGCGCGGTGATGTATTGAAGCTCGGCGCCGGCGGCGTCCAGCAGGAAATCGGGATCTCTCGTCCACCCGATTTGAGTGTTGAGGAACACCTCTTCATAGAGGCTCGGCAGGTCGGGCGTCCCTTTCGCCTCGGCATCGTGGTAGGTTGCGGTCTCCATGGGACCGGCCAGCGCGGCCGCCACGCGGAGCGGCAGCCGGAGCCGCCGGCTCAGTTCCTTCACATTAGCGAGCGCCACGATCTGCGCCTGTTGAACGCTCGCGGCGCCAGCGTCCGTGACCGCCCACAGCGCGGCATCGAGATCGCGGATCGCCCAGCCTGTGATCAAGCGCAGCCGCAGGAAACGATGCAGCCGTTCCAGATGGTCCCGATGCAGGTCCTTGACGGTGATGCGGCTGGGGCGGCATTCGAACAGCGGGTCGAGCGACGGTGACGGCGCGACCGCCGCCAGGTAGCGCGTGCTCCACAGCGCCGCCGAAAGCGTCAACATCGGAATCCGGCAGCGATCGAGCAGTACCGATAACCTGCCCAGCGCGCCCAGGTAATCGGCCGGAATCGGAGCGGCCTGGGTATCGCCCGTCGGATCGGTTAGTTTATTGCCGGTCGCCGTTAGTCCGAAAAACGCGGCCGTCGCATCATCGGTAAGGTTCGCATAGAGGACGCTGGCGATCTGTGCCGGATTGGTTTCGAAGGCTTCGTACGCGCCGTCGGCACTCCGATACCGGCTCTTGGGCCGAAGGACGCGCAGCAGCCGCGATCGCGGCAAACCGAACGTAGCGAGGCAGGCGCGGACTTCCTCAATGAAGACGTCGAACGGCAGGGTCCAGGGATAATTCGCCCCATCCAGCGTGGAATACGCTTCAGGGTTGCGGTTCGCCGGAAACACCGTCAGATCTGCGCCCGTCGCCGACGCCGTGTACACCATGCCGGTCAGCCTCAGTTGGTCAGGCGCATAGAAGACGACAACCTGCTGCTTCGCGGTCAGAATCCAGCGCGCGCTGCCGGCAAGGTACGTCACTGTATATGGAAGCGCGGGCAGAAGGTTCTTGATGAATACCGGCACGACGCCGGCACTCAGGGATGAGACGAAGCCCTGAACCAAGGACCAAGGCCAGAATGGCGCGCTGTCGATATTATGGAAAGAGACCGCGCCGCCCGAACCGACGGCTACGAAAGACACGGCGACGGAGCGCGTCAGCAGCACGCTCCAGGTCCGAACAGTCAGCGGCGCAGATGCCTGCCCCGGCGTTTCGCTGATCAAGGCGGAACCCTCGACCGGCAGCCGCGCTTCCGGTGCCATCAGGTTCTGTAGATCGGGAGTCAGGGTGCCATGTTCGAGGGCCTGGAGTGCCGTTGCGACCGAAGCTGCGGGAACAAGCACGGGAGTCTCGCGGCTCGCCGTCGAGGTCGATCCCTGAAGAGCCATCAGCTCATGTTGCCGCGCGCCAACCCAGGAGCGGGAGTTGTTCTTCAGCGTGAAATCCGCCAAGCCTGGATTCGAGCTCTGGGGCTGATCGATGGCGACCGAAACATCGCCGGTGAGAGTCTCGACCGTGGACGACAAAGCCGTAATGAGCGTAGCGGGCGCGTGGCCCGCATCGAAGTCGGCCATTTCGGCGGCGCTCAATACGACGCCCTTCGGGAACGTGACGGCGCTCTCCAGAGTCTCGAGCACGAGATCTACATAAGGCAGCTCAATATTCGTGTTATCGCAAGTGAGTTCCAGCCGGGCGATGTCGGGCCGCCTCCGCCGCAGCTCCGATTCCGCGCCGCTCGAAGACAATGTCTTCAGCAGGTCGACAAGGTAGGCGGCCGGACCCAGCACGCTGCTGCAATGCCGGCACGTGCAATACGACTGATCGCCGAAGAGTCCCGCGAGGCTGGGAAATCGCTTGACGGTCTCCGGGGCGGCCGGTTGCTTCGGAACCGCACGGTATTCGCCCGAGTTGAACCGCGTCGCAACTACGCTCGCCAGGCCGAGCGCGCTCTGAGTCAGCCGTTGCGCGCTCCCGAAGATCGCCGCTTGGCGCGGCGGCGCAATGCGGCCGCCCGTCTTTGCGCCAAAGGCTGCCTGCCCGTGAGCCGCGATCTTGCGGCCTGAATCGAAGCCGGAGTTGAGCAAAACCGCCGCCTCGTCGAGCGTGGCGCCTAGCCGCAGCATTCGCTGAACCCCGAGCAGAGCTCCTTTCAGTTGCGAATCGTCGATCTTCTGATCCAGGAGGTAGGGCTCGATGTCGCCGTTCTTGATGTCGAATGCCTGGTTCGAATCCAGGAATTTGGCAACCGATGCGGCCGGGAATCGATCGATCCGCAGCGCACCGCTGGACAGACCCGCGCTCAACGCCGCGGATGGGTACTGGCGCTCGATGCCCGCCTTGAGGACCCGCGCGCGCGATTCAATCGCAGCCAACGAGTCGGTCTCGGCCGCCCCTGTTGCCGCGATTTGAATCCAGTCGTTGGGAGCCAGCGCAGCAAAGTGCCGAAGGCCGCCGTCCGGCTCCGCGGGCGTAGATGCCTGGAGCGCTTGCACGAGTTTGAGATTGCCCTGTGCGAGGTCGTTCAACGCGACGGTCGTCTTGAGCGCCGCCGTCTGAGCTGCCGAGATTCCGGTTGCCGTGACCTTATTCCAGAAAGTGTCGCCGCGCGACGCATCGGCCATCCATACCTTGGCAATCGCCAGATGGAGCGACGGATCGATGGCGAGCTTGTCCGGGAGACTCGCGATCAAGTCTCCGAGCGAAGCCTGCGTGGGCCCACCGCCCTTCGCCGGCGACGGCGTGAGCGCCTGCTGCGCCTGGTATTCCGTGAGCGCGTCGATCCACCCGTCCGCTTGGGATTTGAGCGCTTGCGGCAGCGCGTTCCGCTGGAAGGCAGATGCAAGGGACGTACGCCAGACACTCGCGCCGAGCGCGAGGATTTCGGGAAGCGTGCGCTCGTTTCGGGTACGCACCAACCCGTAGAATGCCGGCAACAGCTCGGGGTGGTTCGTGGTCTTTGCGAGCGTAGCGGCGGCAAAGAGCGATCGGATCATTTCCGAGCCGACAACCGCGTCACGACTGAGAAAATCCAACTGCGCCGGCGTGAGAGCTTCGAGCGCAATGCCGCGCAGGCGAGGGAGGATGAGCTGCGAATGGCGCTCGATCTCCGACCCGACATAAGGCAGAACCAGGTCGACCTGCAAATCGTGCGCGGCGTTGAAGTACGTCTGGGATTGGACAAGATAAGTCTTCCCATCGCCCGCAGGCACGCCTACCCAGATGTTGACTCCCGTTTCGGGCGACGGCTGGGGAGCATTCGACACGCCCGGCAAAAGGCGCGACACCGTATCGGGACCTGGCAATCCTAAGCCTTGCGGCCCTGGCTGCTCGACGGTGAATGTTGCCGAATAGACCCCGTCGGCATCGGTCGTCGCCTCCTTGAGGAGCGTCGCTTTGGCTATGTCCTGCTGATACACCTGGACTTTCACGCCAGAGACAGGCGGGCCCGCAGCTCCGGCGAGCGATGGACGGCGGACCACGCCGTGCACGACGAACGGCGATGACTTGAGTGGTTTTCGTGATGAACTCATGGCGTTTGATGCAATGGTGTTGCTTAGTGTTGCTTAATTGTCAGTCTCGGTTGCGCATCCAGATTGAGGGCGAAGAGCCGCGATTACGGAGCGGGAAACGACCTCGCACCCAGTTCGGTAAATAATACTCCAACACTCGCGACCACGCAAGGCCATTGCACGGCCATTGCACGGCTTGCACGGCTTGACAGCCCGAGACGGCGTGTCCTAGCGGTTTCGGAGGACCGCGATAGGCAAAAGTAGGCGCGGCCGGGTTGATGACGACGGCGCTGGATCTTCCGGAAGGAGTTGGGGGTATACTGAATCAACTCGGAGATGCCGCAGCCTCAACCGAGGCAGGCAGAGGTGAGGGATCATGACGGTTTCGGGCTTCACTTTGACTTTTCTGATCGGCTGTTTCGGCGGTGTGATGGGAGAGGCGCTCAAGTGGTACCAACTGCGCGAGTCGCCGAACCTTCCAGAGTACGCCCGCCGGCCTCTGTACTGGGTTATCACCGCGATCATGGTGATCCTGGGTGGAATTCTGCCCCTGCTCTATGGCGTCGAGCCGAAGAGCGCCCTTTTGATTGCCAACACGGGTCTCTCAGCTCCGCTGATCATCAAAGCGCTTGCCGGAATTAATCCGGTGGAGTCGCAATCCGCGACGCGGGGCCTTACTGCGCGTCGTTCCGCGCCCAAGCCCGGTCCTCTCGCTTTTTTGGCCGGCCGATAAGATACCCAGGTGTAAAGGCCAAGCGTGCACGGTGAATTTGCGCCGGACCATGCGGTCACGAGCCTGATGAAGAGACTAGTCACATGGATGAAAACCTAACTGCTGGCGACAAGGAGCACGCGCGGTCAGCCGAAGAGATCGATGACCTCATCCGGCAAAGACGATTTCAAGCCGCCCTACCCCTGGCGGTTGAGCGGGTCGAGCGAAGCGGTAGGCATTTCGGAGAGGAGTCTGCGCGGCACGCCGAGGAAATGAATCGCCTGGCCGATGTATACCGCGGATTGGGTGACTATGCCGCCGCCGAGCCTCTTTACCGGAAGGCTGTCGATGTTTTCAGTAAAACTCTGGGTGAGAACAATTCGCAGGTCAGCACGAGCCTGAACGGTTTGGCAGCCACTCTTTTCGAAATGGATGAGTACGCAGCGTCTGAACCCCTCTTTCGCCGGGCCTTGGCGATTGACTTGGTGACTGTCGGCGAGAAGAATGACGCGTACGTGACGACTCTCAGCAATCTCGGAATGCTTAAGTTCCGCAAAGGGGAGTACGCGGCGGCCGAACCCCTGTTAAGGCGGGCGGCGGAAACACGACGCGGTATGGGAGAGGACGATCCCCGTTTCGCTCAGAGTCTTAACAACCTGGCAGGTCTGTATCAAACAATCAACAACTACAGCCAGGCTGAGAAACTCTTCAGACAAGCGCTGCAAATCAGACGGAAACATACCGAGCCTCTGGATGTTGCTCAGAGCCTCAACAATCTGGCGTTGCTCTGCCGCCAGACGGGCAAATTCGATCCGGCGGAAGAGCTTTACCTGGAAGCTCTGGAGATCTACCGCATGAATGCTGGGGAGGACACCGAGAAGTTCGCCAATACGCTCAGCAACCTCGCAGGTGTGTATTTTGTTCTCAACGAGTATGAAAAAGCCGAGCCGCTTGTGCGCCGCGCGTTGGCGATACGCAACGCGCTCCCCGGTCAAACCAGGGCCGTAGCCATCAGCTTGAACAACCTGGCCACGCTGTCCCACGCTGCCGGCAACTTCGAAGAGGCCGAGCGGCAATATCGAGAAGCGGTCGCTGTCGGACGCCGGCTCTTAGGACCTCGGCATCCCTGGCTCAGCACCAGTCTGGAAAACTTGGCGTTGCTGTACATCGACATGCATCGGGAGCCGGAAGCTCTGCCCCTGATGCGCGAGATTATGGAGATCGACGATCGAACGATTGACAACGTGTTCTCGATGATGTCGGAGAGGCAGCGGCTGGCTTACGTTGCTACTCTTCAATACCGCCTTGACAACATTCTGTCCGTGATTGGCGCCTATTTCTCCGACTCTGCTTCTGTTGTGTGTGAAGGCATGGACATGGTGCTGCGACGGAAGGGAATCGTAGCGGAGTCGGTGGCGGCGCAACGAGACGCCTTGCTCGGAGGCAAATACCCGGCTCAAGAAATGAAGTTGCGCGAATTGCGAAGCCTTCGCATGCTCGTAGCTAAGGAGACCTTGGCGGGCACTGGGCCTGAGGGATACCTCGCGCACGGACAGCAACTGGCGAAGTTGGCAGTGGACGTGGACTGTCTCGAGACAGAATTGGCTCGCGAGGTTCCCGAACTGAGCCTGAGGCAGAGGCTGAGGTTTGCGCATCGGCGGGATGTCGCGCAGGCGCTGCCCGAGGGAGCGGTCCTCGTTGAGTTCGTTCGCTTTACTGGAACCAGCTTTAGGACTGCGCACGGGCGTGAGAAGCTGGCGCACTACGCGGCCTTCATCATGGCCGCTGGCTTGCCGGACAAGGTACGGCTGGTCGACCTGGGGGATGCCGAAGAGATCGAACACATAGTCGAGAGGTTCAGAGCATTGACCTCGCGCGAGCCGACGCTTCTCACGAGGTTCCTTTCGCGCATCCGCCCTGGAACTCATTCCGAGGTGGGAAGGGCGCTGCGCGCAAAGATCTTCGATCCGCTTGGACTGAGTCCTGGTGAGCAGAGCCGCCTGTTTCTGGCGCCGGAGGGCGCCCTCGCCTGGATACCGTTCGAAGCTCTGCCAAGCGCGGATGGAGGTTACCTTCTCGACCGGTACAGCATTAGCTACCTGAGCGTCGGCCGCGACATTCTGCGTTTTGGAGCAACCTCACCAGTCCCTTCCAGTGACGCGGTCGTGATCGCCGACCCAGACTTCGACTTAGTGGACAACGAAGCACTTGGCGCCGATTCAGTGGAGGCGCAGTCGGCATCGCAGTTTCGCGAGATCTTATTCGACGACCTGTACTTTCCCCGCCTGGAAGAAACACGAATCGAGGGCGAGCATGTAGCTCAGATGTTGGGCGTTCGACCGCTGTTGGGGGACGCAGCAGTAGAGCGGTGTCTGAAGGAATCGCAAGCGCCGCGCATACTTCACCTGGCGACCCACGGATTCTTTCGGCCAGATCCGTCGCCCGCAATAGCCCAGGCTCAGCATTCTTCAGGCACTGAAGGTTGGATCGGAGCCGATGACGGCAATCGATCAGGTGGATTTGGATTGGAGAACCCCTTGCTGCGTTCAGGCCTTGCCCTCGCAGGGGCAAACACCTGGCTCCAGGGCCGCACGGAAGACGGAGTTGTCAACGCAGTCGATGTGTTGGGTCTCGACCTCTTGGCGACCGACCTTGTCGTGCTGTCTGCGTGTGATACTGGCCTTGGAACGGTGCGGGTCTGGGAGGGCGTCTTTGGGCTGCGGCGGGCTTTTGCGCTCGCTGGGGCCAAGACTTTGGTGATGAGCTTTTGGAAGGTTCCGGACCGTCAGACCAAGGATCTGATGTTGGATTTCTACCGGCAACTGCTTGCCGACAAGCCCCGCGCAGAAGCCCTGCGGGAAGCCCAGCATGAGCTCAAGAAACGTTACCCGAACCCCTTCTACTGGGGTGCATTTATCTGTCAAGGCGACCCAGGACCGCTAGCTCAATTAGTCCCACGATCGGATAGTGAGAACCGCAGGGACGCACGATTATAAACCGCCCGAACGCAAGGTCCGGGTGAGGCGGCTCTGTCTGAGATGCCAAGCCCGAAGGCGAGATGAAGATTGCCGGTTCGATCATGAACGTGGTCGCGCAAACGCCCTCCCAATCCTTTCCGACATTGTTGAGCTAGGGTGAGCTCTAGTCCTTACTTGCATAAATCTGCGTAAAGTCGCTTTGGGGCAGTTGGGTGAACCACGGCCTTGGTCCATTCAAACGGCGCGGCGTCTGCGTTGTAGACGCTCACGAGCTTGTCAATGGCCTCGCGCAGTTGACGTCCTGAGGTGAAACTGGCGCCGCGCAGCACGGAGCGACTGAGGATGCTGAACCAGCATTCCACCTGGTTCAGCCAGCTACTGTACGTCGGCGTGAAATGCAGATGCACTTGCGGATGCCGTTTCAACCAGCGGTCCCGTTTGGGTTTGTGCGTGTTCAAGTTGTCGAGGATGACGTGCATCTCACGGCCTGGGTTCGCGGCCACGACTTCGTTCATGAAGTCCAGGAATTCCCTGCGCCGGAAAAAGGACCGGTCCAAGGATTGGGCCATCGCGGCAATCGTCCGGGAAGCAATCGCAGCCTACCTGGGCCCAAAACAGTGACGCCGCCCGCGCCAGGGACTGGAAGAGCAGCGCCTCTGCCCATATAGCAAGCCGCCCGGGGCGGCGGCAGTAAGAAACCCCATCCACCCCCATACCCAGCCCAATGGCACCGCCGGTCTCCCAGTCGCGACACGCCTACCGTGACCGGATTCGGTATTCCCGATGCCATTGGCGGGCTCGGCCTGGCGACCGACGCCCGGTGTTGGCCAGCACAGTGCGGAATCCGGGGCTTTACAAGCCCGCCAGCAGGCCCGCGCCGGGGAAAAGGCTCCGTGATGCACACCCCGGCCGCGACGCGCTCACCGTGGCCGGAATTCAGAGTACCCGCAGAACCGGACGGCACGGTTGCAGCCAGGGGCGCCGAATCCCGGGAGCCCAGCGGTTCCCGGCATCCACGTGCGAGCCGAGAGATGGCTCAGTGGATGGCGCTTCGGTGCCATGGCTGGATTCGATGTTCCCGGGGGCCCTGGCGCCGCCCCTCGTCCGGAGCGGACGGCACGGTTACAGCCGGGGTTGCCGGGTCCGGGAGTACCGCTGCCGCCGGAGGCGTCACGCGGGCGCCATCGGGGAAAACGGCCGGGTGGACGCGGACACCTGGTTTCAGACTATGCTGCCATCACGTAAATCCCCGAACTTATCGAACAGCAGAGCATGTGTGGCGGCCCATAGCTTATTTCTACTAAAAAACATCTTGGTCGAACTCATTCGACATAATCGCGGGTCGAAGTCGGCGATCCAGTTGCCGGAGAATTTGCCTGAAGAGCCGTCCAGGCTCTGGCTCGACGGCTGCAGGTCGGCCAGCAGATCCTCGCGGATCACGCCGTCCGGCGAGCTGGAGAATTCCTCGATCACCAACCCCTGATACCCAGCCAGTTCGATCCGGAAGCGATTCAGGATCTGGACGGTGTTGAAGTTGAATACCAGCTCCAGTTTGCTGCCGTTCCATGTCATCGACGTCTCCGTCAGGCCGTCAAGCAACAGATCTGTCGTGCCCGCGCCTAGGGCGCCCTCACAAGCCACGCCGAAGTCGATCGAGTCCGGCGTCACCATGACTTCCGACACCAAAGGCAGCATCACCACACCGGCATTGAAATCTACCACCGCGGTGCCGGCGCCGAGCTTGGTGTTGCTGATGAATTCCTCGACGTATCGCCGAGGGCCGGAGGTGTAGATCATCTGCCGGACGGTCTGCCGCAGGTTGTTCTGCGTCGAGGCGAACAGGTTGAACAGGGTCGCCGCGTCGTTCTCGGTGCCAAGAAGCTGGCGGATGATGGCCTGGGCATCTTGATTCAGGATCTGGAAGTTGCCGTTGAGGTCGCCGGCGATCGCCGGGCCCTCGCGCGCGACGGGGAGAAGCGGCGTCACGTTGTTGCCCAGGGCCAGCACGGCGTTCAGCCGGCTGTAGACGGTGGCCAGCAGATCTTCGCGGGTCGTTACCTGCGTGCCCCTCAGGCTAGCTTCGGCCTGCGCCAGGCGGGCATTAAGCAACTCCTGCGCTCCGGTGGTTGTGATCGAGTCGTCGTACATGCTATGCCCCTTTGGTAACCTGCAGAAGAAAGCGGGTGAGCACCGCATCGTCGCTGCGGAACACCCACTTCAGATAGAAATCCGCGCCGGTGAGCGCGCCGGCGGTCCAGACATCCGGAAACGAGAATGCCGTACCGGGTACGAGCTGCTGAACCACGCGATCCGTGGTGACCGTAATTCCTTGCGGCCGGCAGATCAGGTAGCAGTCCACCTGGCCGGTGATATCGGCATCCAGCCGGATGATCTCCGGCATGCCGTCGAGGTGAAACGGACCGGAGACGAAGACGCCGGGACCCGCGGGGTTGTACCGCTCGCCGGCGATGTCGCGCAGACCGAACTCATACTGCGCACCCACCAGGCTCGCAGGTACTGCGCCCTGCACTGACCGATCGGAGAATGGCAGCACGGTCTGCAGTCGGGCCAGGGAATCCTGCCGTGCCTGGTCCACCGGGTTTACTAAGTGCTCCTTGAGATCGTAGTTGGGCTGGTAGAAATCCAGGTACAGCCGGCGGACGTAGATAGGTTTGCCGAACGAATCAGCGAAGCGGATCGACACCGGCCTGTCGATCAGCATGTCACCTTCGAAGATCGGTGGCGTAGTGCCCAGAGCCAGCATGCCTTCCGCCCGGATCTGGGTCAGACTGACCGGCATGTTGACGAAGGGAGACAGGCGCAGGCCGTTGTAGTAGCCCGGCCGGTCGAATTCGATCTCCAGAGTTCCAGTTACGCCGAAGTTTGGGCTGGCAACGACTTCGATGCGCAGCAGGGCTTCGTAGGTTATGTTGCCCTGCACCGGCTGGATCTGAATGCCCAGCGGGGAGCCCAGTTCATCCACCACCGGGAACCAACCGTCAGAGGTGATCTCGATCGGGAAGTAGTTCGCCCGCACGTCGGCGAACGGCGTGTTGGCATCGAACATGACCGCCGGGCTCCAGTCCGTATTGTTGATCGAGCACTGGTACCCGGGGAAGTATTCGGTGACCTGCACATTGACGGTCTTGCCCGCCATGGTGGCGCGCGGGACGATGTTGCTGCCGCCGGCGGGGGTACCAGGTTTCTCCACCTTCCCTGCGGCGGGACAATCCTACGGTATGGGATTCACATTGCAAGCAGCGCTGTTAGTCCCGCCGTTTGTTGAGCCGTGGCGCTCCGGGGTTCCAGTGAGCGGCCCGCCAATCCAGCCACTGCCGGCTCCTGCACGCCGACAAAGCGCGCAGATACGCGATCCAGGCGCCCGGCAGGAAGACCCGCGGCCGTTCGGGCTCCGCCGCGTAGGGGGACCACGACAGCACCACCGTCCAATCGTCGCCACGCGCCGGCTCCCATACACCGTAATCGTCGAGCCCGGCCTGATCCGACACTCGCAGCCGGAGGCGCCGGTCCTCGTACAGGTAGTACAT
>OBLU010003923.1_pt1 | contig 13460 bp, 12 predicted proteins | sample 1518681 | NCBI WGS metagenome assembly OBLU01 (sample SAMEA3539304, study PRJEB22396) | soil metagenome | biome: tundra; feature: field; material: soil | place: USA | collected 2010-05 | depth 0.15 m | reverse complement strand
CACGCCATTCAAGTTGCGGACCAGCTGGCCGTTGCCTTCTCGAATGTTCAATTGATTGAAGCCATGGAGCAACTCCATTGGGGAACCCTCACTGCGCTGGCGCGTGCGATCGACGCTAAGTCCGCCTGGACGGCCGGTCACTCGGAACGCGTAACGCAACTGGCATTGAAGATCGGGAGCGCTATGGGTTTATCCTCCCGGGATTTGCAGATCATGCACCGGGGTGGTTTGTTACACGACATCGGCAAGATCGGTACGGCTCCGGAAATTCTGGACAAGCCCGGAAAACTCGACCCGACAGAACTGCAGCACATGCGCGACCACGTCCGCGTCGGTGTTCGCATCCTCGAACCGATCGCTGCCTTTAGCGCGGCGATTCCGATTGTTGCACAACATCATGAATGGTTTAATGGCGGTGGCTACCCGGAAGGTTTGGCGGGAGAAGAAATAAGCCTCCACGCGCGCATCTTTGCCGTCGCCGACTGCTACGACGCCATGGTGTCCGATCGTCCATACCGAAAAGGGCTCCCGAAGAAACAAGTTGTACAGATGCTGAGAGAAAAGTCAGAGATTCAATTCGATCCTAAAGTGATCGAAGTCTTTGTCAGGCTGTGCGCAGACGACGAGACCATCTATGCCCCGAAAGAGGACGTGCGATTGGTTGAGCAATCGATATGATCGGGTTCCCATCGCAGAACGAACCGGTTTGGGCGTTGCGGCCAACACTGCTCCTGTTCCCGCTGCTTCTATTGCTCACGGGCTGTGATTGGCGGGGGCCCCAGACGTTGCCTGGGCAGATGGTTGGCGAATGGAGAACCGACGAGCCTCGCTATCACGGACGGTTCATAAGACTGGAGACTGACCGGATTACGTTCGGCTTGGGCGGCGTTGCGCCGGACACCGCCGAACACATCGAGAAAGTCAAGATGGCGCCGAGCGACAATCCGACGGACTATACCATCCGGTTGAAGGCGGGAGACGGGACACCCGACTCGATTGTCCTGCAGTTCACTTGGCAAAACGGCGGAGAATTGCGCCTGAAAAGTCAGCCGATGGTGGTTTGGAAACGCAAAAACGAGCCTGACAGAACGCTGCCTAAGGAGACTCCACAACCCGAAACTTCACAGCGCAAAACTCCGCGACGCGAGACTCCACCAACCGGTCGAATCTACGGAGAACATATGACGGTTTACAAGATCGATTGCCTGAGGCCCAAAATTTGTCGCAGCTATTAGACTGGTATAAATCTAACAATGCGCTATCATCGGTTAATGCCCCCTGCGCCTGGGGTCCGGTGCGAGCTAAGGGTTTCCCAGGCTATTGCAGCTTCGCGTACTCTGCCTTGGCTTCCTTGAGGATAGGAATGTCGGCGTCGGCATCTTTCCAGAGCGCGAGGAAATCCTTGTAAGCGGCGAGCGCTCTTTCTTTATCTCCGGCCAGCGCGAGTGCGCGAGCCAGGCCCAGATGAGCCAGCGCGCCCGTGGCGCAATTCCACACGATTCCCTGGTGATCGAGAATCTTTTGAAATTCGATGGCGGCGGACTTGCCCTGTCCAGCGGCCAGATATGCTTGGCCGCGCAAGTAGGGCGAATAAAGGCAGGAGACATTTGTCAGGAACGGAATGGCAGCCAGCTCAATCCGCGCCGAGCGAGTGCCCGAGGGCAGAAGCGCCAGCGCTGCTGCTGGATTGGATCGATCGAGAGCCAGTTGCGCCTGAATCGCCGGCAGCCAGAGTGACTGGATCTGTGTGTCCAGCGGAAACCGTTTCGCCAGATCCTGCGCCAAGGTATCGGCCTGTGCCACATCTTCCTGTCGTGCATCGCCGATGATTGCCAGTGCCAGCGCAGCTTCAATCTGAACTCCGCGGCTGGCGGGAGCGAGCTTCATGGCATCTCTCGCGTACTGCCTCGCTTCGGAGGCATTGCCAAACGCCGCGTCGCGCAGCGCGGCGCTGCCCTCCCACAAAGCGCCGCCCTCTTTGTTATCGTTATGAACGGCCGAGTCCACAGCCCGCTTGGTTAACTCCCGCGCTTTGAAAAGCCGGCCATAATACGCCTCGGTGTCGGATTCCAACCCCAGCCCCTCGTTTTCAAAATCAGACTTACTCTCGAGCCAGATGGCTTGCTCCCCCATCGCCTGGGTCTCGCCGCCGACAAAAGCGATACCGTAGAGGCTGAGATGGAGCGCGTCCGAATCCAACTTCTGAGCCAACGCTGACTGGATGGTCTGCCGCGCCTCGGGGTAACGCTGCGAAGCAACCTGCCAACTGCTGAGATTCGCATAGGCAGCCACGTTACCGGGCGCCAGGCGGATACTTTCACGACCTGCTTCAACGGCCTTCTCGAATTCCCCCTCCTGCGCGTATACACCACTGAGGTCGTTGTAGATGAGACCATCTCTCGGATAGCTCTCAATCGTCTGCTGATAAATCTGTGCGGCCTTGTCCAGCTCTCCGGTCACGGCGCGATAGTAGGAAGAAGCGATGCCCAGCTTTTCACGCTCGCTGGCGTGATCTCGCAACTCGAACGCCTTCGTCAGATATTGACTGGCTCTTCCCAGCTCTCCGAGATCGGCATACTGGAGTCCCATCGCTTCGTAAGCGGTGGCAAACTCCGGATCGAGCTCGATGGCACGCTTTTCAAACGGCAACGCCGCAGCCGGACCCTTCTCATGCAGGATCCTTGCTCCAAGACTGTAAGCATTCAAGGCTTCCAGGGAAGAGGTCGTGGCCTGTTGCAGCGGGACATCGAATTTCTGCACCGAAGCCAGCGATTCGCCCAGTTCGCGGCGCAGTTTCGCGACCGCCCCGCCCAGCGTGTCGAGCACGTTCTCCTTGGAATGTGCGGTCGCCTGTTCCTGTCCCAGCGTTTCGCCATTCTGGCAATTCACTGCTTTCAACCCCAGCACGTATTCGCTGCCCAGGGCCGCAATCGCGCCGGCAATGTAGGCCTTGCTCCCGGAGCGCAAGCAAACCTCGCGAGCGATCTCGGGCGTCAGCGGAGTGTTCGCCGCCCGAGTCATCATTTTCAGGGACGCGGCCACTTTATCGTCGGAAAGTACATTGAGTAATGCCGACTGTCGGAGGGCGACTGCCAGGGCTTGTTTCAGAGTGTCATCGAAGACCGTATCACCGGTGGAGTTGGAGAAGTCGGCGAGAACAATCGTGTCCTTTTCGGTAAGCCTGGCAGCCGATCGCGAACGCCAATATAAGCCGCCACCAGTCAGCGCCAGGATAATGATGACGAGCAAAGCAGCGGTAGCGAATAGCTTCCACCGGCGCAAGCGAGTCGTGGCCGTAACCAGATCCTTCGTTTCGCGTGGTGCCTCCGTGACGCCGCTCACCATGCCAGCGCTGCGCGCTCCGGCCCGCGAAATGGGCGAGATTTCGTCACTGGAGTGCGCGAAAGAATCCGGCGGAAGGGACCCGATGTCCGGGTTGAACCTTCGGCCAGATTCGGTGTCCCGCTTCAGCCGCTGCAGGTCGGCGCGCATTTCGGCGGCGCTCTGGTAGCGCAGGTTACGGTCTTTCTCCAGAGCTTTGGTAATTACGTCTTCCAGCTTCGGCGGTAAATCGGGATTCAGCCGCACCGGGGGGAGCGGATCGCGATCCAAAATCGCATGGAAGATCACGCCCGAGCTCTCGCCGCGGAACGGCAAGGTGCCCGTTGCCATCTGGTAGAGGACGGCCCCGAAAGAGAACAAATCCGTGCGTGCGTCGAGCTCCCGCGCTCGCACTTGCTCCGGTGACATGTAAGCTACCGTGCCCAGCGCCGCCCCCGGACTGGTAAGGTGGTCATCGCTACCCGTCACTGTCGCTTCCATTTTTGTATCAGCTGTTTTCGCGGCCCGGTTGTCGATCGCCACTTTGGCCAGTCCGAAATCAAGAACCTTGGCGCGCCCGCGTTTGGTCACAAAAATATTGGCAGGCTTGATGTCGCGATGGACGATGCCTTCGGAGTGCGCGGCATCGAGCGCATCGGCAATCTCTATCGCCAGGCTGAGGAGGATTTCCGTCTCGATCGGTTTCCCGGCGATACGATACTTCAGCGTCACCCCCTCCAGATACTCCATGGCGATGAAGGCCTGCCCGTCCTGTTCCCCGATGTCGTAAATCGTGCAGATGTTGGGATGGTTGAGCGCGGACGCGGCTTGTGCCTCGCGCTGAAAACGGGCCAGCGCCTTCGCGTCGCGGGCTACTTCATCGGGAAGGAATTTCAGGGCGACGAAACGGTGCAAGCGAGTGTCCTCGGCCTTATAGACCACACCCATACCGCCGCCACCCAGCTTTTCGATGACACGGTAGTGCGAGATGGATTTGCCGATCACTAGCGCACAATCTTACGGGGGGGAGACAGGCAGGTCAATGAAACCAGAGAAGTTGGCAGCGTCGCGAAAGAGCGCGAAAGTCGGCCTTGAGCACTCCCCCAACTTGTGTTCTCATAACCGTATAGGCTCGGCCCGTGGGGGCCAGCTAGCGCGCTTTACACTCAAACCTCAGCCTCATCTTTGTGCGACACCCGATGAGAGGAACACGAGAGGAGAATAATCATGAGCAAAGTCAACTACATTCCCAAGGGATACAACACCATCACGCCGTACCTGGTCATTAAAGGTGCTGCAAAAGCCATCGAATACTACAAGAATGTTTTCGGAGCCAAGGTAGTCGTGCGTATGGATGGTCCAAACGGCCTTGTCGGTCACGCTGAGTTGCAGATTGGAGATTCGCGCTTCATGCTGGCCGACGAAAATCCACAAGTGGGCCACCGCAGCGCCGAAACAATTGGCGCGTCGCCGGTGAGCCTGTATGTTTATCTTCCCGATTGCGACAAAGTCGTCGAAAAAGCGGTCGCGAGTGGAGCAAAAATCCTGAAACCGGTCGCCGACCAGTTCTATGGAGATCGCAGCGGCTTCCTGCAAGATCCGTTCGGACATCTCTGGGGCATCGCTACCCACGTGGAAGACGTCTCTGATTCCGAGATGAAGGAGCGCATGAAGAAGATGATGCCAGCCGCATAATGCTCTCACTGTGGATAACCGTGAAGCCGTTAGCGAAGGGAAGCAGGGCTCGCCTAGCGGCTTAAGAAGCTGCAGCGACAAGGTCAAGATTCGTACAGTTCAGATTCGTATCACCTCAGGATTCGTATCAGGGTATCGCTTTGGCAATACCACAGGTTCTTCAAATCAGCCGCCCCTTTAGGGGCTTGGTCATTGCAGCAACATTAGAAAGGAACTCTCCCAATGCTTTCTGCTGGCAATCCTTTTCCAGATTTTTCGCTTCCCAACCAGGATGGCAAAACCATGAAGCTTTCCGATTTTGCTGGACACTGGCTCGTGGTTTACTTCTATCCGAAGGACGACACGCCAGGCTGCACCACGCAGGGCAAATCGTTTACCGCGGCCAAGGCTGATTTTGACACTGCCGGAATCAAGGTCATCGGCGTCAGTGCCGACGACGTTACCTCGCACAAAAATTTCCATACGAAATTTGCTTTCGCCATCGATCTGGTGGCCGATACCAACGCCAATCTCATGAAGACCCTCGGCATAGGCCAGTCGGAGTGGAAGGGGACGAAGTACTGGGACCGCACCAGTTTCGTGGTCGATCCCCGGGGCATAATCCGCAAGGTCTATGAAAAGGTAAACCCCGAAGGCCACGACAAAGTGCTGCTCGATGACATTCAGGGAATGAAGGCAAAGGCCGCCTAACAGGGAAATTTACAAGCGCTTGTCGTCAGAATGTTGTCATCAGACTGGGTTATCACCAGACTGGTTGTCATCCTGAGCGAAGCGAAGGACCTGCTGTTTTCGCGTCGGTAAGAAGCAGGTCCTTCGCTTCGCTCAGGATGACAAATCGTTAAAGCTAAGCGTCTCGACGATGTGCTATTCGGAAAGCAGGTCGGTGGCGAGTTCTGATGCGCTGCTGCCCCTCCACGACCGGCGCAAGCTTCCAGTCAGACCCCTTACCATCACGGAGGGCAGAATGCGGCAGAGCCGCGCCCGCAAATCACGGTAGTCCTGAATGCCGGCGAAGAGGTCGCTCATCAGGTCTCGGATGCTCGCGCTTTGCGCAGTTAGAGCCACCATCCGCTCCAGCACACTCTCCCCGAAAATCTGTCCCGTATAGAAGCGCTGCGAGATGCGTGCCGCCAACTGCAATTCCGGCAACACCTCTTCTGCCAGCATTGCGCCGTACTCGTATGGCCGTCCCGCCAACAATGCGCTGGCGCACAACTCAGCGGATCTAAGCGCGTAGTACAGACCTTCCCCGGTAATCGGATCGACCAGGCCTGCACTGTCGCCGATCATGGACCAACCGTCCCCGCAGACTTCGAGCCCTTCGAAAGTCTGCGCACGATACGACGGGAGAATGTGCGAGTAGAAGCTCGCGCCCTCCCGACGATAGCCGTTTTCATCCAGCCACTGTTCCAGGATGCGGCGCAGTTCGGCGGTCGGGGATTCCCCCATCTTGCCCGCGATTCCCGCGGAAACATGATCTGCCCGCGGGAAGACCCATATGTATCCGGTGATCCCCTGCAGGAATTGAATTTGCATCAAGGCGCTGTGGCCGGGGATGAAATAGCCAGCGGTGACCATCAAGTCGCTCGAGGAGATCGGCGCAAGAAACTGAGAGCGGAACGGATTACGCGCGCCCGCCGCCAGCAGGAGATAGGAAGCCTGGTATTCCCGTTGAGGAGTGTGTAGATGCCAGTCGCGGCCGGTTCGCGTGATCCGCGTCACGCGCTCTTGTCGCACATCGACCCGCGCATCAATGCCGGCGCGCCGTGCTTGTTCCAGCAACAATCCATTCAGCGCCAGGCGCGAGAGGATCGCGACCGGGTACCGCATCCGGAAGCGTACCCGCTTCCCAGAGGGACTGATCAACTCGCAGCGGTCGACGAAATTTGAATTGAGATTGCTCGCGCTCGCGGCATCCGCCAGAAACGGATATTGCTGCAACGCTTTGTGCGTGAGTCCGCCGCCGCAAGGTTTTTCCCAGGCAAGCTTCTCGTCAAAAAGAACGACATCCCGCCCGCCCTCCGCTAGCAATGTTGCTGCCAGCGCGCCTGCAGGACCGCCTCCTACGATGGCAATGGGATATTGTCTTCGCATATTCGGGCCGCAAGTCGTGCCTGTCGTGCCCTGAAGAGTGTTGCACAAAAAGAAGGAGAACTCGCCGGTGCGCGGTAACGCTGCCACCACCGCGCTGGCGAGTTCTCTCCGAGGTTGGGGTTGACAAGACAGATTGCAACCCCGCGAGCTCTCTGTTTATTGCAATGTGGTGGCGCTGGTCAGTCCCTGATAGATAAACAATCCCGCAATGATCAGGATCATGGCCCCCGACAAGGCGCCGAGCACCTTCACGATGGGAGTGATCTTTCTCATCTTGGCCAGGACTTCCGTCTGGTCTTTATGCATCTGGGATTCCGTGTCGTGCAGAAAAATGGAATCGTCCTCGTGCATGCTGAGGGTGCTCTTGTAAATCAGGAGGATAATGAGGATGCCCGTCAGGATTCCCCACGCGATAAGCAGACCGAACATCATAGGCCACCTCGGAGCTGAGATCGAGCCAATTCCCGAAGGTTTTCCACTTGAGCCCCAGCGAATTAATCAGGCTATCCGCTGGCGTTCGGGTACGGGCCCCTACTGCAGCACGATTATAGACCCCTTTGGCAAGAGGGGGATGGTACTTCTTGCGGATCCTAGGCATCTAATCAGTGAACTTGATAATGTTTGAGAGGTTCGCGAAAAGCCTTGCCTAGCCGGTCGTAGCCTTTGTTATACTAGTCTTTTACAAGGAGAGATAGAGATGGCAACTACCACCGCACCCGGAGTTAACGCACCCCAAGTCCAGCCCCAGACCGGCGCACCCGTTCTGACCCCTGCCGCGATTGCCAAAGTGAAAGAGATTATGGCTTCGCAATCGCCGGTTCCATCGGGATTGCGCCTCTCCGTAGTGGGCGGTGGATGCTCTGGCTTCCAGTATTCCATGGCCTTCGAGAACGGCGCGGGCATGATGGACAAGGTCTTCGACTTCGACGGCCTCAAAGTGTACGTGGACGCCACTTCGCTGATGTACCTTGGCGGGGCCCATGTCGATTACGTCGAAACGTTGGAAGGCGCCGGGTTCAAATTTGAAAACCCGAACGTGAAGAGCACCTGCGGCTGCGGCTCCTCGTTCAACGTTTAATAGTGAATCCTCGATGTTTAAGGACTTAAGGAATACCGAAGCCCCGCCCAAAGGCGGGGCTTTTCTGCTGCTGGGATGTGCGAGAAGCGAATCTACTGCTGAGGCGGTGTCTGGCCAGAATTCGGCTGAGGTTGACCAAAACCCTGCCCAAACCCCTGGTTCTGGCCGTTGTTTGGCATTTGCCCTTGCCCTAGTCCCGGGGGTATCGGTACTCCCAGTCCCGGTCCCTGACCGTTCAGGTTTGGCATCGGGGGTTGATTAGGATTCACCGGCCCCACCAGCAAGCCTCCCCGATCAAACTGCGCAAGATAGATGAAAAGCCAGTCGTTGTAATGTGTCTTGTCGGCGAACACCCGGATCGTCTTCGCTTTGCTCGTGCTGGCGACTCCGATGATCGGCCCCCCGCCAAACGTCTGCCCGCTTAATCCCGAGCCGGAAGTGGAAGTGGAACCAGGGCCTGCATTGGAATTACCAGCCGGCGAGCCGGACGAAGCCGGATTACCTGAAGCATCGTTGCCGGTGGCGGAATCGCCGGAAGTCTGGGTGCCCGCGCCACCCGTCGTCGGGAGCCCACCCGTCTGCGTTCCCAAGCCGCCAAACGGCGTGGCCCCGCTCTGCCCCGGCTGTCCACCGAACCCGGTTTGCCCCGGGGGCATTTGGCCGATTAACGGTGCATTGTTCAAAGCGATGTCGGTCTGGTGCAGGAGTTTGAAATCCTTCTCCTTGCCCGCCGCATCCCGGCTCATCGGATCCTTATAGCGCTTGCGAAGGAAACGGAGGTTGTTGGTGCTCTCCAGTTCCTCGACCCGCGTGGGGTAGCGACCAAATTTCTTGTAGAAGTGTTGAATGGCGCGCATGTACGCCGTACCCCGGTGTCTCAACTCCTCCTCGCGGTCGCGTTGCACCTGCTGTTTAAGATCGGGAAGCACGGCCAGCAGCCCAATCGTGATCAGCGCCATGGCGAGCATCAGGGTGATCATCATGTAACCGCGTTGAGGATTTTGTAATTTCGTAATTTTGTAATTTCGAAATCTAAAACTACGCTGCATAAGGCTCGCCTTCAAATTACCAAATTACAAAATTACAGATTACAAAATCCAGCCCAGTTGTAGCCGGTTATCCCGGAGCCTGAGTCAACGGCAGGCTTTGCCGGTTATTGTTGAGCACATCTTCCACGTCCACCGCTGTCGGTGAAATTTTCAGGACGCGATAGCGCCGGTCGACGATGTCGCCCTCAGTCGCGATAAAAACATCTTCGCCCTGCGACAAAAACACCTTCTTCGTCTCTCCCGGCCGGTTGGCAAAACCAAAAAATTTGAGCGTGATCGGCGGCGGCTGCGGAATTGACGGAGGCACGAACGCGGCTGCCTGCGGCTTAGCCGTACCGTTTCCTCGGGGCCTTTCAATCACCGCTACTGAATGAGGGACAAAAATGTTTCTTCCATTCCCGGCGTATTTGATTTCCTCGCTCTGGCTCAGCAGTTTCAAGTCGAGAGTGGGATCCAGGCGAGGCTCCGCCGCGGGCACCATTTTTCCTGAAGCCGAACGTCTCATGGTGGGCTTGGCCGGGGTCGACGCGGTCTGCGATACTGCCGGCGTTGCGGTTGGCGAGGAGGGCCAATACTCGTAACCCAACGCCAGGATCGCAATCCCGCCCAACACTGCCAGCAAAATGACCTGCGTCCGATTTTCTGTTCCCAGTTTCACTTACGCACCCGACCGCAGATAACTGTGGATCGTGATTTGCAACCGAACTTGCCCCGTATTCTCCCCCGCGAGATCGACGCTATCCACCGTAAAAAACATCGTCGAGCGTTCCAGTGTATTGATGAAGCGCACCAGTTGCAGATAGTCTCCGGAAAAGCTGCCCTGGACTTCCACGGGGACAATGCCCGAGCCTTCCGCTAGTTCTTCCTTGTAGCTCATCTGGTGGATGCGGACCCCATTTGCGGAAGCCAGTTTGCCCAGTTCGTTGGCCAGTTCGGAATCCCTGGCGGCGAAGCGGTCCTTGTAGAATCCGTTGATCTGCTCCTTGGCCAGTACGACCTTCTTGTCCATGCCGCGCAGCGGTTCCACGGCGTGGTTTTTCTTCGTGAGTTCAACGCGCAGAAGGTTTAACTGCAGTTGCCGCGAATCGGCCGAACCCACCAGCGGCGAGAACAGGACGGCCACCGCGACGACATCGACGGCCAGCATCGCCCCTATTACAATTTTCAATTTGCGCCGCGAATTTCCCAAGTCCGGCATCGCTTATCGCCCCTGCCGGGCCGCGTCCGGGATATAAATCGAGACCACCGAAGCGACTACGACGGTTGTCCCGTTTTCTCCCGATAGCGACTCCGACACCAACTGCGCTTGTTGAAAATGTTTCGAGCCCTCCATGCGATGGACCAGTTCGATGGCGGCCGAACGGGTTTCGCCCGCCACCCTCATTTCCAGTTCCATTTGATTCTGGTCATTCAATTCCGGGCGCAGCGAGACCACGTGCAGGTTCGGCGGCATGACCTGCTCCAGATCTTCAAACACGCTCGTCCACGAAAATGACTTGCGCTGGATCAGTCCATTCAAGAACTGCGACTGGTCCCGCGTGCTGCGGTTGGCGGGCTGGTCGAGTACGGCTTGATCCTGCGCGCGTTCGTTGTCGCGTTCCGCGATCTGTGCCTGCAGGCGAGCGATGTCCTGGCGATCTTTGCCCGCCTTGCGCCAGTCATTCACCGTCCAACCCAGCAGAGCCACCGTCAAGAGGGCCAGCAGCCCTACTCCCACGCCCCAACGCGCCCAGAATTCCCGGGCATCTTCATAAGGCCGTGTCGCGAGATTGATATCAAGACGCATAATTGCTGCAGGCTTCCAGCTACTGACTCTTAGCTCCCGATATTTTGCTCCTGGCTAGAAGCTCGCAGCCAGCAGCCCTTTACGAAATTAACGCGCCCACCACTCCCGCCATGCGCCAGCGCGGGACCGTCCCCGTCGTGGACCCGATCTGCGACGCCGCTACCAGTTCTTCCACCACCGCGCCCGACTGATTTTTCAGCGCAGGTGCCGCGCCGTCCGATTCCGGCAGGCCCGCCACATACACGCGCTCAATGTTCAGGTTGTAAGTGTCCTGGAAAAACACGACCGACGGATAGACTTCCTCCGCCAGTTGATCGCCGGTGATCTTTTCGCCCCGTACATTTTCCAGCGTGCGGAACAGCAGCAGTTGCTCCTGATCGAGAATCGCAATGCTGATCGTGCGCGCGTCCACTTTGACCACCAGCGTCGGCCGTTCCGCGTCCGCGGCACCCAGCGCCGCCAGCATCGACGGCATCACCACTCCCGCGTTATAGCCCACATCGCGAAACGCCGATTCATACTCCTCAAGAACCGTGTTCAGTACGACCGCCGCGACCGCGCGCACGCCTTTACCGGTCGACTGCGCGTGATACGAGACGCGGGCATTGTCGGGATCAAACGGCAACGATTTTTTCAGCCGGAAGCGGACCACCGCTTCGGCCTCATCCCGCTTCGAAGGGAGCGTTTCGAAGTCAAGCAGCACCACCCGCACCGAGGTGTCGGGCAGGATCGCGATCACGTCGCGCGACCGTCCGCCCACGCTCGCGAGCGAACTTTCAATCGCCTGCCGGATCGCCACCCCATTCCGCAGATTCGCTTCCATCAAATCCGGCACCACCGTACCCGGCGCCAGTTCACGCGCGGCCGATACCTCCACCATCCGCCCGGTGTCCGCGGCGCGGCCGGCCAGCACGCGATCCGCTGCAATCTCGCAGGCCAGCGTTGGTCGCCGAACGTGTTTGGAAGAACTGGTCATAGTGATGATCGATTGACTATCGGCTGATTGAAATTACCTCTGCTTCGGCACTCGGCTCCGGAATCGGCAATCGGTCTTCTTTCAGCCCATCCAGGTGAAACTCAATCGCCTCCTGGATCAAAGAGCGGACTTCCGCTCGGGGTCGCCCTGTAGTTATCACTCCCGGCAAGTCGGGCACGTATGCGGCCCATCTGGTCTGCGATTTTTAGTAAACCACAACATAGTTCACGAGTTCGTTCACGGCTTCAACCTCGCTTGTTTGAGGACGCTGTTCAGAGTGCCAGGGGGAAGATCGTCATTCGGATGTCCCGGCAAGGTGACCCGTCCTGCCTTTGTCGGGTGTTGTATTGCCGGTGACTACCACGCGTTTGCTTAAGAAACCAGCCATCCCGCTCCAGCAATTTGATGATATCCCGTACCTTCATGGCGAGAACAGTTACCTAGGCGGGTGCTCCTGTGCCCAGCCAGCCATGCCTGCGGTAACTATGCCTCAGCGCATGGTCTCGATAAAGGTGACTTTGTTGATCTCCTTCAAGGTGGTAAAGCCGCCACGCACCTTATCCAGCGCCGATTCGCGCAGGAAGCGCATGCCCTCTTCACGGGCGGCTTTTCGTATCTCCGATGTCGACTTCCGATCGAGAATCATCTCGCGAATACGGTCGCTCAAATCCAGCAACTCATGGATCGCCGTCCGACCGTGGAAACCCGTCCCTGCGCACTCGATGCAGCCCTGCCCTTCATACAAAGGAACCTTCGACCACTGTTGCGGGTCAAGACCGCTCGCCTCGAGCACATCGTTCGGATAATGTACGGCGGTGCGGCAGGAATCGCAAATGATGCGCACCAGTCGCTGCGCCAGAATGCAGTTTAGCGCCGAGACAAAATTGTAAGGCTCGACGCCCATGTTCAGAAAGCGTCCCAGCACGTCGACCACGTTGTTGGCGTGGACGGTGGTGAACACCAGGTGGCCCGTCAGCGCCGATTGGATGGCGATCTGCGCCGTTTCGTTGTCGCGGATTTCGCCCACCATGATCTTGTCCGGGTCGTGGCGCAGGATAGAGCGCAAACCGCGGGCGAAGGTCAATCCCTTTTTCTCGTTGACCGGAATCTGGGTGATGCCCCGCAGCTGATATTCGACCGGATCTTCGATGGTAATGATCTTGTCTTCATCGGTCTTGATCTCATTGACCGCAGCGTACAGGGTCGTGGTTTTGCCGCTGCCCGTTGGCCCCGTGACCAGCACCATGCCATAGGGTTCCTTGATGTAGCGGCGGAATCGCCGCAGGTCATCTTCGGCGAATCCCACCACGTCGAGCGTGAGCTTTTTGAACTTCTCGCTCATCGACTCCTTGTCGAGCACGCGGAGCACGGCATCTTCGCCATGGATCGAGGGCATGATCGAAACGCGGAAGTCGATGGCGCGCCCGTTGTACTTCACCCGGAAGCGGCCGTCCTGGGGCA
>OBLU010003922.1_pt1 | contig 13460 bp, 9 predicted proteins | sample 1518681 | NCBI WGS metagenome assembly OBLU01 (sample SAMEA3539304, study PRJEB22396) | soil metagenome | biome: tundra; feature: field; material: soil | place: USA | collected 2010-05 | depth 0.15 m | reverse complement strand
ATCGCGGCGGGCCGATGTGGCATGCCGACACGGTGGGATTGCAAAAGGTCTACCAGCGAGTTTGCGAATTCCACAAACAGCACGGAGAACTGTGGGCGCCAGCTCCTCTGCTGCAGCGCCTGGCGGAAGAGGGCAAGACTTTTGCCGAGTTCGACAAAGAGCAGGTTGCGGCCGCGTAGGGTTCTGAATAGCCAAGGGCCAACGCCGGCGAGAGGGAAACTCGCTGTGCGTATGACAAAGACATAGGAGACCTCATGAGAGAAGCAGTCATCGTAGCCAGTTCGCGCACAGCTCTGGCCAAGTCATTTCGCGGATCGTTCAACCTGACGCGTCCAGATGAACTGGCGGCGCACTGCATCCAAGATGTGCTGCGCAAGACACCTCAGCTCGATCCGCGCGAAGTCGAAGATGTCATCCTGGGCTGCGGACAGCCCCATGGCCCGCAGGGACACAACATCGCGAGAGTTTCCGCCATGCTGGCCGGGCTGCCTACTTCGACCGGCGGCGTCACCGTCAACCGGTTTTGCTCGTCCGGTCTGCAGTCGATCGCGCTGGCCGCGTACCAGATCGTGAGCGGAGGCAGCGACGCGTTGATCGGGGGCGGCGTGGAAAGCATCAGTCTGGTTCAGCGCAACTACGATCCGAATCCCCGGCTAATCGGGCAGATGCCGGGCGTATATATGGTGATGGGAGAGACTGCCGAGGTCGTGGCCAAGCGCTACAAGATCAGCCGGCAAGTGCAAGACGAGTACTCGCTCCTGAGCCAGCAGCGCACGGCTCGCGCCCAGCGGGAAGGCTTTTTCCAAGGGGAAATCGCTCCCATGCGCGCGGTGCGCGCGACCCTGGATAAGAAGACCGGCGAATTGATCGCGAAGGAAGAGGTATGCGCGGACAAGGATGAATGCAATCGTCCGGACACGACGCTGGAAGGCCTGCTGGCGCTAAAGCCGCACTTTGACCCGACGAGCGGCCAGGGCACGGTGACGGCGGGAAATTCCTCGCAGCTTTCCGACGGCGCTTCGGCCACGCTGGTAATGTCGCGGCAGCGCGCGGAGGAGCTCGGCATTCCCTACAAGCTGGTGTTTCGAGGTTTCCAGATAAGCGGTTGCGATTCCGACGAAATGGGCATCGGACCGGTCTTCGCGGTACCGAAATTATTGCAGCGCACCGGCGTGAAATTCAGCGACATCGACCTCTGGGAACTCAATGAAGCATTCGCGGTGCAGGTGGTCTACTGCCGCGATCGCCTGGAAATCGATCCGGAGAAATTGAACGTGAACGGTGGTTCGATCTCGATTGGGCACCCCTACGGCATGACCGGGTCGCGGCTGGTGGGAACGCTGGCCAACGAAATGGCACGGCGCAAGACGCGCTACGGAGTGGTCACCATGTGCATAGGCGGCGGGCAGGGTGCTGCCGGGTTGTTCGAGCGGGCGAACTGAGAAGAACGGAAGAGCATGACCCACGACGGTTGCGGTTGGATCAGAAATCTCACGTCCCTGGCGGCCGCTGGGATCGCCTGTCGCGCGTGAGCCACATCATCCTGGTGCGCCATGGGCAAGCATCTTTTCTGGAGCGGGACTATGACAGGCTCTGTGCGAACGGCGAGGCGCAGGCCGGATTGCTGGGGAAGTATTGGTCGCGGCGAGGCGTGGTTTTTGGCGGCGCATATTCGGGCCCACGTGTCCGGCAACTGGAGACGGCCCGGATCGTGGCCGAGGCGTATCGCAGCGCCAGTCTTGGTTTTCCCGAGACAGTGGTGATGAGCGAATTCGACGAATATCAAGCCGAGGCGGTGCTGCGGGAATGTCTTCCGCAACTGCTGCAGAAGAATGCCGAGATCAAAGAATTGCGCCGCGCGTATGAAGATTCCAGCGAATTCGGTGACCGGCGCAAGACGTTTCAGAAGTTGTTTGAGGCGGTGATTAGCAAGTGGGTGGCGGGAGAAATCGCGGCAGACGGCGTTGAATCCTGGCACGAATTCTGTTTGCGGGTGGAGCGCGGGCTGGCGCAAGTGGTGCGCGACACTCCTCCGGCAGCGAGCGCGGTGGTCTTCACTTCGGCGGGAACGATTGGTGCGGCGATGCGCCGGGCCCTGCACTTGTCTGCCGAGGACACGCTGCGGCTGACCTGGATGTCCCGCAACGCTTCGTTCAGCGAATTCTTGGCTTCGGGCGAGCGTTTCACGCTGAGCACGTTCAATGCGCACCCGCATCTCGACGGGGACTCGTTGCTGACGTACCGGTAGCCGATAGAGGAATTGCAAGTATGGCGGCACTTTGCGATCAAGCGGGAACGGTGAGAGCAGGCGAAGAACTCGATCTCGCCCGGCTGCAGCCGTTTCTGCTGGAGCACTTCGGCCACAGCGGACCGCTTTCCGTCGAACAATTTCCGAGCGGCCACTCTAATCTGACGTACCTGCTGCGGCTGGGTAACGCGCGGCTGGGTAACCGCGAAGTCGTGCTGCGGCGCCCGCCCTTTGGCAGCAAGGTGCGGTCCGCGCATGACATGGCGCGCGAGTATCGCGTGCTGTCGAAACTGCACAGTGTGTATCTCGTCGCGCCGAAGGCGCTTCTCTATTGTGACGATCTGTCGATTCTCAATGCGCCCTTCTATCTGATGGAACCGATTCGGGGAATGATCGTGCGCCGCGAGCCCCCTCCGGGTGTGCCTTTTCTGCCGGAGGCCGCGCGGCGATTGAGCGAAGCGTTCCTCGATAACCTCGCGCGTCTACACCGCCTGGACTACGCCGCGATCGGCCTCGCTGATTTAGGCAAACCGCAAGGCTATCTCGAACGCCAGGTCAAGGGCTGGATCGAGCGCTACCATAATTCAAAAACGCACGACCTGCCGGAAGTCGAACGCATTTCCGCGTGGCTCACCGAACAAATGCCGGCCAGCCATCAGGCGGCGCTGATCCACAACGATTACAAGTATGACAATGTGGTGCTCGATCCCGGCGACGCGACGAAAATCGTTGGCGTTCTGGATTGGGAGATGTGCACGTTGGGCGACCCGCTCACGGACCTGGGGACGGCCCTGGCGTACTGGACTGATCCGCAAGATCCCGAAGAGCTGCAGGAGATTCGCACCGCGCCGACCACGTTACCGGGCACGCTGACGCGGGCGCAGTTGGTCGAGCGCTACGCGGCCGCGACCGGCCACGATCCCGGCGACATGATCTTCTATCTGACGTTTGCCCGCTTCAAAGTCGCCGTCATCATTCAGCAGATCTACTACCGCTTCGCCCAGGGATTAACGCAAGACCCGCGTTTCGCGGCCATGCCGAAGAGAATCCATACTTTGCTGCGCGCCTCATGGCATTGCGCGGAAAGCAGAACGATATGAGCGGACACTCACTGCGGATAATACCGAACCAGCCACTCGGCGACACAGCAGGGCTTGCTGGAGGACTTACTGTCAACGCCCTGACTCTCAACCGACTGACTCTCGACATGGATGAGGAACGTGGTGTCCACAAACTCGGGCGACTCCTTCACCGAAAGCAAAGTGACGCGAGCGCGAACCGGCGCCCCAGCGTGAACGGCCGAGGGAAAGCGAACCTTATTCATGCCGTAGTTGACGGTCATCGCGACGCCCGAGCGGATATGGATTGCCTGCTTCAGCCAGTAACTCAGCAGCGAAAGAGTCAGAAAACCATGGGCAACGGTGCCGCCGAAGGGCGATTCGCGCCGGGCGCGTTCCGGGTCCAGGTGAATCCACTGGCGGTCCTCGGCGGCGTCGGCAAATTTCTGGATACGATCCTGCGTGACGGCGAACCAGTCTGTCGCGGGGAATTCGCGTCCTTCCCACTGTTTCAAAGAACTTAGATTTTCAATCTCAAAAGGCGGCATAGGAGTATTTCATGACGACATTAACAGACATTTCGCGCAAGACGACAAGGGGAACGGCGTTTCTGATCGAAGATTCGGCGCCCCAAGACCTTTTCACGCCCGAGGACCTGAGCGAGGAACATCTTGCCGTCGGTCACATGGTGGACGAATTCTGGGCCAACGAAGTGGAGCCGAATCTGCCGGCGATTCGCGAAAAGAAGCCGGGCGTCGCAATGGCGGTGCTGCGCAAATCGGTGGAACTGGGTCTGACCGCGATGGCGATCCCGGAGGAGTATGGCGGCATGGCCATGGATCTGCCGTCGCTGATGGTCACGTCCGAACGCATGGGACGCGACGGGTCGTATGGTGGCTGGCACTCGGCTCACACCGGCATCGGCACGCTGCCGGTCGTCTACTTTGGAAATGAGCAGCAGAAGCGGAAATATCTGCCGAAGCTGGCCAAAGTCGAGATGCTCGCCGCCTATGCGCTCACCGAGCCTCTGGCGGGGTCGGATGCGCTGGCGGCGCGGACGCGGGCTGACCTCGCGCCGGATGGAGAACACTACCTGCTGAATGGCCAGAAGGCGTGGATCACCAACGGCGGCGCGGCCGATCTGTTTACGGTGTTTGCCAAGGTTGGGGGAGAAAAATTCACGGCGTTTCTGGTCGAGCGAAACTTTTCCGGTGTGAGCAGCGGAGCGGAAGAACACAAGATGGGCATCACCGGCAGTTCCACTACGGCTGTGTATCTCGATAATGTTCCGGTGCCGGTGGAAAATGTGTTGGGAGAGATTGGACGCGGGCACGTGATCGCATTCAACATCCTGAACATCGGACGGCTGAAACTGGGTCCGGCCACGGTCGGAGCCGCGAAAAACGTGCTCGCGATTTGCCTGAAGTATGCCAAGCAGCGCAAGGCATTCGGCTCGGCGATTGCCGAGTTCGGCGCGATTCAACACAAGCTGGCGGAAATGGCGATCCGGATTTTCGTGGCGGAGTCGATGACCTGGCGTGTAGTTGGACTGATTGAAAATCAAATGCACGGCGCGTCCCGAGACTCAGCCAACGCTTCCGGGGACGGTTCCAACCGCGAGCTAAAGGCCATCGAGGAGTTTGCCGCGGAGTGCTCGATGGTCAAGGTTTACGCTGCCGAGATGCTGGACTACGTGGTCGATGAAGGAGTTCAGATCCACGGCGGCTACGGATATCATCAGGACTACGCGGTGGAACGCGCCTATCGCGATTCGCGAATCAACCGTCTATTTGAGGGGACCAGCGAAATCAACCGGTTGGTGATCACGGGCATGCCGTTGAAGCGCGCGGCCCGGGGACAACTGCCTCTGCTCGAGGCCGCTCGCGCCATCCTGCAGCAGACCGAGAGGCAACCCGCGGAGCCAGCCGGCGAATCCGGCGATGCAGAGATGAGCCTGGTCCACAACGCGAAGAAGATCGCCCTGCTGACGCTCGGAGTGGCGCACCAGAAGTATGGCGCGCAGCTCGAACAACAGCAGGAGATCATCATGAACCTGTCCGACATCATCATGGAAGTGTTTGCGATGGAGTCGAGCCTGCTGCGCAGCCGGAAACTCGCGGCGGCCGGTGGCGGAGTCAATGCTGCGGATGCCTGCGCCGTGTACTTGCGCGATGCCATCGCCAAGGTCGAACTCTCGTCGAGGACAGTGCTGAGCGCCTGCGCACAGGGCGACGAACTGCGGCGAAACCTTTCCCGCTTGCGCGGGTACGCCAGTCACGATCCAGTGAATGCGATCGCACTACGGCGCCAGATTGCAGGGCGTCAGCTGGCGAATGAGCGCTACACGGTCTGAAGTTGGGACAGGCAGAGATGGTTTAAAAAAGCGGTAGGGAAGGGCACGGCTTCAGCCGTGCCGCCAAGAGCGGCCAACAATGCGGGCTTCAGCCCCTGAGGGCATTTTCTGAATCCTCAAGAGTACTTTTGCAACCAGCTCTAACCAAGGAGGCAGCATGGCAATCACTAATCACAAGTTTCTGCTGGCGGCGCGTCCGGTAGGAATGCCGAAGCGCAGCGACTGGACCTACACGGAAGAACCGGTCGGGGAGCCGAAGGAAGGCGAACTGCTGGTCCAGTTGTTGTACATCTCGCTGGATCCGGCGATGCGCATCTGGATCAATGACGCGCATTCGTATATGCCGCCGGTGGGCATTGGAGAACTGATGCGCGCGCTGGGTGTGGGGATCGTGACGGCGTCGCGCAACCCGCGCTTCGCGGTGGGTGATCACGTTTCCGGATTGTTCGGAGTGCAGGAGTACGCGCTGAGCGACGGCCGGGGAGTAACGAAGGTCGACGCGAAGATTGCTCCGCTGCCCGCATATCTTAGCGTGCTCGGCATGCCGGGCATGACCGCGTATTTCGGGCTTCTCGACACGGGGCAGCCGAAGCCGGGGGAGATGGTGGTGGTCTCGGCGGCAGCGGGAGCCGTGGGCGCGGTAGTGGGACAGATCGCCAAAATCAAGAACTGCCATGTTGTCGGCATCGCCGGAGGTGCGGAGAAGTGCCGCTACATCGTGCAGGAGCTGGGCTTCGATGCGGCCATCGACTACAAGGCCGCACCCGTGAGCGGGTTCCTTCGGAGGCATTGCCCGGGGGGCATTGACGTTTATTTTGACAACGTGGGCGGCGCGATTCTGGACGCGGCGCTGGCGCAACTCAGGCTGGGCGCCCGCATTGTGATCTGCGGGGCGATCTCCCAATACAACAACACCGGCCCGATCACGGGGCCCAGCAACTACCTGTCTCTGCTGTCGAATCGCGCCACGATGAAGGGCACGCTGGTGCTGGACTACGTCGATCGCTATGCACAAGCCGGAGCGGAAATGGCCGCATGGATAGCGGCGGGCAAGCTCAAGTCGCGCGAGGATATCGTGGAAGGACTCGCAACCTTTCCCGAAACGCTGCTCAAGCTTTTCAAGAGCGAGAACTCGGGAAAGCTCATGCTGAAAGTGGCCTAGGACTCTGGTAGAGACGCGGCGTGCCGCGTCTCCGCGGCGTGAGTAGGTTCTGTCGCTAAGGAAGGACTCGATGCCATTCGTCGAAAATCAAGGAGCAAAGATTTATTGGGACGAACAGGGGCACGGAGCACCGGTTCTGCTGATCATGGGCCTCGGGTATACGTCGGTCATGTGGCATCGCACGCGACCGGCGCTGGCGCGGTACCGTACGGTGGCGTTCGACAATCGAGGCGTGGGACGGAGCGACGTGCCCCCCGGGCCTTATTCGATTGCGACTATGGCATCGGACGCCGCCGCCGTTCTGGATGCCGCTGGCATTACTCGCGCCCACGTTTTCGGGGTTTCGATGGGCGGCATGATTGCGCAAGAATTCGCGCTGCAATATCCGGCGAGGACGCGCTCGTTGATTCTGGGCTGCACCTCATCCGGCGGACCTTCTTCGATACGCGCAGATAGTAATGTGATCGACGTACTGTTGATGCGCGGCATGACGCCGGAGCAAGCGCGGGAAGCCATCCTTCCCTACATCTACGATGCAAACACACCGCGAGAGAAGATCGAGCAAGACGTCAGCCTGCGCCAGCCCTGGCTCCCCTCCCCGGACGGCTACATGGCCCAATTGCAGGGGATCCTGGCATGGGAGGGCTACAGCCGAATCGCCCAGATCACGGCGCCGACGCTGGTCATCCATGGAAAGTCGGATGCGCTCGTGCCCCCCGGCAACGGGGAGTTGATTGCAGAGCGGATTCCGGGCGCAAAACTAGTCCAGCTCGAGCACGCGAGTCACATGTTTCTCACCGACCAGGCCCAGGCGGCACACAAGGAAATACTCGAATTTCTTTTGTCGCATGCTGGCGGAGAGCCGGGCCCGGAAACAGGAAAGTCATGAGCCATTCTCCTGGCGGAAGCGAACCTAGCCGCCATTCCCGGCAGGCATACATCATCATCAAAACAATTCATTTGATGAATTTCGCGAACGCGGATACGCTCGCGCCCATTAATAAGAAGATGCGGCGCTCTGAATCGGCAAGAACGCGGGGAGTTGTTCGTTTTCATTCAGCAGATCGAAAAAACCAGGGAAGCTCGCCCAAAACAATGCCGGACCTGGAAACCATTCGGCAGGTTGGAAGAACGTGGCTGGATGCTGGTAGGCGACCGGGTCTTTTGTTGTGATTCAGGCAAGTCTGAGGTAGGGGGAATATGGTTTTCGAACAGAGCAGTCTGGATGTTCGTGCGGCTTCACGCTACGGGGCCTGTTCCTGGAAGCGGGTATTTGTCTATTCCACGATGAAGTCACTCGCATGTGTTCTTGTGTGCTTCCTGTTCGCAACCTTGATGGCTCGCGCACAGGGCGTGGGCACGTCGGGAGAGATCACCGGGACTGTAACCGACTCTTCCGGCGGTGTTGTGCTCAAAGCTACTGTCAATGTGGTGGATACCCAGACCGGTCTGAAGCGCACGGCAATGACGGATAGTACCGGTCAGTTCCGAGTAGCAGGGCTGCCGCCGGCCACTTACGACGTCAGTGCGGAAATGCCAGGTTTTGCGACTGAGATTCGAAAAGGCGTAACTGTCGCCATCGGGCAGACGGTCATCTCCGATTTCAAACTGAGTCCGTCAAAGGTGGCGACAGTCGTCGAGGTGACGGACCGGCCGCCCGTCGTGGAAACGGAACGATCGAGCCAGGCAGACACAATCACACAACAGTTCATTACCGACCTGCCCGTTGACCGGCGCGATTATCTTACGTTTACCTTGCTCGCGCCCGGTGTCTCCGATTCCACCCGGCTGGCGGGAGACCAGGATTTCAGAGTCAAGCAAACTCCGCAAAGCGGGCTGTCCTTCTACGGCAGCAATGGCCGGGGAAACAGCATCACGGTGGACGGTGGCGAGACCTCAGGCGATAGCGGTGGCGTGCGCCTGACGGTAGGCCAGGACGATGTGCAGGAATTCCAAATCAATCGCAGCAACTACGGCGCGGACCTGGGGGCAGCCTCCGGTGCGTCGATCAACATTGTGACCAAGTCCGGAACCAACAATGTGCATGGCACGCTCTTTGGTTTTTTCCGCAACGATGCCATGGATGCCCGCGACCCATTCGCCTTCAGCTCGGCCCTGGCGCCGGACCCGACCTTCTCTAATTTCAACACCACCTCGACCGGCGATCCCATCAAGAATTCGCTCAGCCGCCAGCAGTACGGCGGCTCCGTCGGCTTCCCCATCCAGAAAGACAAGACCTTCCTGTTTGCTTCTTTCGAAGGTCTGCGGCAGAACTCACAGAATTCAGTTCCCCTTCTGACGAACAGTTCGATCTTCGCCGGACCCTCCGCGACAGCAACCACGAACCCCTTTCCGCAGAGTGATCCAAGGTTTGCGCAACAGGCCATTATCACCGCGGTGGCGGCGGGGCCCAACGGGAACCCCCTCGCCCTGGTGCCTTGCTTGCCGAATCCACAGACGCCGGGAACATATGTGATGCTGCCGGCCATCAATTGCGCTTTTACTCTCCAAGACGCCCTTACGGTGACCCCGAATGCGGTCCCCATCCCCGGGCTCGTGGATCCAGCGCTGAATGCCTTCCTCGTGAGCCAGTTTGAAAACGAGGGTGGAGTCTTTCCTTTCGACTCGCGGGAATACCTGGCGTCGGTCCGATTGGATCACCGCTTCGATGCGAACAACGAGCTTTCTCTGACCTACAGGTATGGCCACGATCTGGAGCAGTCGCCGGATGTGCAGTCTTTGACAGCTTTTTCGGCGGGAAGTTCGATCCACAACTACGATCATAATTTGCAAGCGGCCTGGTATCACCAGTTCAGTGCAGCAGCTCAGAACGAGGCCCGGGTGCAGTGGGATTTCAACAGCTTTAACGTGATTCCTAACGAGCCCGGAGAGGTGGGGCTCCAGATTCCCGGTTTCATCAATAATCTGGGAACGAACATTTTCCTGCCTAACATCACCATCTTGCGCCGCTACGAATTCGCGGACAATTTTACCGTGATCCGCGGCCATCACACCCTTAAGTTCGGCGCCTACGAACTGCTCCGCGGCAATCACACCGAATCCCACACTTTTATGCCGGGCCGCTTTGTGTTCGGGTCGCTCCCGGGAGGTGCGATCAGCCCGTGCTTAGCTCCCTCCGGCACGAATCCCTGCACCGGAGAACCTACACCATCAGGCGCCAACATCAACTCGTTGCAATCGGCATCGCTGGGCCTGCCTCAGGTCTACCAGCAGGGCTTCGGAGATCCGACATACGGGAATTACACCCGGCCGCTGACCGGGCTATACGCGCAGGATTCCTGGAAGATAACGCCAAACTTCACTTTGAACTACGGTCTCCGCTACGAACTGGACACGCAATTCGCCCCTTTGACCACCTATAAGAAGGATTTTGGCCCCCGGGTTTCCTTCGCCTGGGACCCCTTCAAGGATCACAAGACCGTCTTCCGGGGCGGATACGGAATCTTCTACGGACCCGTCGACGCCCAGATCCCCGACGTCGACTTGAGCCTGGGGGTTGTGAACAAGAATAAGTCTGCGGTCGAGAACAGATCCGCAGTCGGCCAAGTCGCAAATGCTACCGCGATCTGCGGAGTTTCCCAGTTCGGGGTACCGATAATCCCCGGTACCGGCACTAGCCCTTGCAACCGGGAAATTTCCATCTATGCGGATCCCATCACTGGAGTTCCGGCTTTGGGCATAGCCGGGTCGGCGGCGATTTTCCAGACACTCTTTGCGCAGGGAGCGCCGAACAACCTGATTCAGTGCACCACCCCGGCCCCAGGCAATAATGCCTGCATCACCCCGGCTGCTGTGGGCGCGTTGGGCCTCGACGTTACCAATACCGGTCCCCTCTCTCCACTACAGGTAATTTTCGTGAACCAGCCGGGCTATCGTCCCCCGATCGCGCAGCAGGCTTCCTTCGGAATTGAACGCGAGATCGGACCTGGGTTCTCGATTTCTCTGAGCGGAATCTATACTCATACCCAGAGACTCCCAGTCGCAATCGACACTAATCTGGGGCCGGCTCCGTTCAGCACCGTAACTCTGGCCAATGGCCAGACGGTTTCCTATCGCAACTGGAATTCGAGCCCGTTGACCGACCCGCTGGGCGGCACTGAGTTCCCATCCGGTGTCTTCCCCTGTGCAAGCCCAACCGCTAACTGTTTCCTGAATCCGCTGATTGTACAGAACAACCAATATAGCTCTGAGGCATACGCTCTTTACGAGGGCGGCATCGTGGAAGTCAAAAGGCGCTTCAATGAGCACTTCACCTTGTTCGGGAATTACACCTTTAGCAAAGGCTTTGACACGTCCACGGATTACAACACTGACTACGGGCCGCAAGATCCGACGAACCTAAACTTGGATCGTAGTCTTTCCGAGTTTGATCAGCGGCATAAACTGGAGATCGCGGGAGTGCTCGACAGCCCCTGGAGACAGACTATCTTGTCCGGTTTCCAGCTAGCTCCGATTTTCTCCGCCCACAGTGGACATCCTTTCAACTTGCTCGCCGGAGGAGAGGTCAACGGCAACAATCACATCACCAATGAACGTCCCATCGGAGCCCGGCGCGACACGGGTCTGGGTCCCGACTACATCGACTTCGATATGCGCTTAAGCTGGGGACACAAACTAGGCGAGAATGCTCACCTCCAGTTTACGGCGGAAGGATTCAACCTCGCGAACCGGACAAACTATGCCAGCGTAAACAACGAGGTCAGCCCTCTCTTCGGTTTTGCCCCTAACTTCACGACGTTCAACGTGCGTGGGATTCGACCGGGCACGGCCCTTCTCGGTGGCGGAACGGCTAATTCCAGCACGCCGCTAGCCTTCACCTCCGCCTTCCCCAAGCGCCAGGTCCAACTCGGCCTGCGCTTCACGTTCTGAGGCAGCCCCGTCTCCGCCGTGCACCTGGCGCGGCGGGACCGGGTAGAGCAACCGCGAAACCGCCCAGGGTGCCCCACTCATCGCGCTTTTTGCGATGAGTGGGCTCAGGCCGAGGTCACGCTCTTGGGTTTGTATTTCTTCAGTTCCAGCTTGGCTATCAAGGCGCGATGCACTTCATCCGGCCCGTCCGCGATGCGCAATGTGCGGATCGTGGCAAACAGCTCGGCCAGGGGAACATCGGCGGACACGCCGGCGGCTCCGTGCATTTGAATCGCCTGGTCGATAATCTCCAGGGCAATGTTGGGGACGGCGACTTTGATCTGGGAGATTTCGCTGCGAGCGCCTTTGGCACCGACTTCATCGAGCATCCAGGCGGCCTTGAGGGTAAGAAGACGGGCTTGCTCCAGCATGATGCGGGCGTTGGCAATGACATCGGCGTTGGCGCCCAGTTCGGCCAGAGGTTTGCCGAAGGCAACGCGCTGGAGCGAGCGGCGGCACAAAAGTTCAAGCGCGCGTTCGGCCGCTCCCAGCGTGCGCATGCAGTGATGAATGCGACCGGGGCCGAGCCGGCCCTGCGCGATTTCGAAACCGCGCCCCGGTCCAGCGATGATGTGGTCGAGCGGTACCCGGACATTAGTGAAGCTAACCTCGCCGTGACCGAAGGGCGAGTCATAGGATCCAAACACGGGCACCATTCGCTCGATCTTGACGCCGGGTGCGTCGAGCGGCACCAGAATCATGGAATGACGCTGGTACTTGCTGGCAGAGCGATCGGTTATGCCCATGAAGATGAGCAGCCGGCAATGGGGATGGCCGACTCCGGAACTCCACCACTTCAACCCGTTGAGGACGACGTGATCCCCCTCGATGAGGGCCGTAGCTTGCATGTTCGTGGCATCCGAAGAGGCCACGCCGGGCTCCGTCATGCAGAACGCGGAACGAATCTCGCCGGCCAGCAGCGGCGTGAGCCAACGCAGCTTTTGCGCTGCCGAACCATACTTCACCAGCACTTCCATGTTGCCGGTGTCGGGTGCGTTGCAGTTGAAGACTTCGGGGGCAATCGAGGAGCGCCCGGTGATTTCCGCCAAGGGCGCATATTCCACATTGGTGAGGCCGGCGCCATACTCCCGGCCGGGGAGGAACAAGTTCCACAGACCGGCCGCCCGAGCCTTGGCCTTCAAAGTCTCCATAACCGGAGGCTGCTTCCAGTTGCGCCAGTCGGGAAGGTTCTGCAATTGCGCGCAATACTCAGGCTCTGCCGGCAGGACATGCTCTTGCATGAACGCCGAGAGGCGCTGGACATAGCTCTGGGCTTTCGGTGACAGAGAAAAATCCATTGGTAAGCGCTGACCCCGCAGGCATTCTAGCCTAGCGATTTCAGCAGAATTCTCCTAATGAATCCTATGAATCCTGTAATATATGCGGCGTGCATTTAAGTCAGGTCGACCTGAACCTGTTCGTGGTGCTGGAAGCCATCTATCGCGAGGGCAACGTCACTCGCGCCGGCCAGCAACTGAACCTCACCCAACCCGCGATCAGCCATGCGCTGAAGAGACTGCGTGATCTTCTGCAGGACCCGCTGTTCGTCCGCCAAGGGCCGCACATGGTGCCGACGCCATTCACGCGGAACATGATCGAGCAAGTGCGGCAGGCGCTGCAAATCCTGGAAGTGAACCTCAGTCAGAGTCGCAATTTCGTTCCCGAACACACGCGGCGGAACTTTCACCTGTCGTTGTGGGAATACGCCGA
>OBLU010003921.1_pt1 | contig 13463 bp, 12 predicted proteins | sample 1518681 | NCBI WGS metagenome assembly OBLU01 (sample SAMEA3539304, study PRJEB22396) | soil metagenome | biome: tundra; feature: field; material: soil | place: USA | collected 2010-05 | depth 0.15 m | reverse complement strand
CTTTATGTTCAGGCCTCCAAGTTTGCTTGTCTCCCAGATCGTTCCTACCGCTGCAATACTGCCGCAGGGCAGCCGAGACTTTTACTTCCGGGCAGAACGCGCTTCGTTACCTCCACGCGCACCGGATATGCTAACCGTCCGAATACAGGTAATTGACGGTACAAGGACTTTCACCCTGCTAGATTCTCAGCCTTGTCGGCTGCTCATCCCTCTCACCTATAATCTGCGAACAGGAAGGCAGTTCGATTTTGACCGGGACGCCGCCAAAATCTTCAAGGCCGACAGGCTTCCCTCTGACCAGTTGATCGGTTTATACAAGCAGGCCTACCCCCCAGACAGCGGAGAATGCAATCCATCGTTGATCGAGCCCGGAACGAAGCTCTTCCTGCATTTGGAATCGACGGGCCTGTCGATCACTCCGGAGATGCCTCACGTTGCCGCTGCCTGCGGGCCAGAGATCGTAATCTCCTACCAGCAACTACGTACTCTGCTGAAGGACGGAAATCCCTTTCAGAAACTGGTCGGCCCATGAAGCGGGAACAGCCATTCGATGCTGTGGACGCAATGCTTCTGTGTTTACCTATCCGTGAAGGGATGCAACCGCTCCATGAGCCACTGAATGGCTCCTTCCGCATCTTCGATATCGATCTCGAGACGGGCGGTCTTCAGCGGGAACATCCGCGATAGCGCAACATTGAGGCTGCCAAGCCGGACGTGATCTTTTTCGGTCGTGATCAGCGCTGCGGCGCCGGCGGAACTGGCCGCTGCCAGCAAGCGATCCACGTCACGGGCTGAATACCGGTGGTGGTCAGGGAAAACAATCTTCGAAGCCACGCGCAGGCCGCCCGATTCAAGCCCCGCAAAAAACTGCTCTGGACGGGCGATGCCGCAGAAGGCAATCACGGGACCGTCGATCTTCGGAACCTCCATCCGGCGCTGCAGCCGCCAGACTGGCCCTTTCCAGCCCCATTTCCTCAGTTCGGCATCCAGTTCCGGCTCGTCCGTTGGAATTGCAAGCACGCTGGCTCGTTTGATCGCCTGCAATGGCTCGCGAAGGTTGCCCGCAGGCAGAAGGCTGTCGTGCCAGTCCGCCCGATTGATCAGCAGAATGTCTACATCGCGGTGAAGTTGGCGATGTTGAAACCCGTCGTCGAGAAGATGCACGCCAAGCCGCAAAGCCCCGGCGCGGTCTGCCTCGGCCAGTAAGCCGGCCTGGTAACGTTGCCCGGCCACGTAGACCGGCACACCCGCCTCCCGCGCAATCAAAAGAGGCTCATCGCCAAACTCGGCCGCCGTTCCTTCCTGTCGAACCTTTGCAGGCGTGCTGCCTTCCCGCCCGTATCCCCGCGACAATATATCGACCTCGAACCCGGCTCCCTTGAGCAGCAAGGCCAGGACGATCGTGAGCGGCGTTTTGCCCGCTCCGCCGGTGGAGAGATTGCCGATGCTGACGACGGGCCAGTTCAGCCGCCGCACAGATCGCACGTGGGCAATCCTCGCGTTGCGCAGCGCCACGCCTGCCGCATAGAGCGGGTTAAGCGGAGCCAGCCACGGTCGTCTCATGTCGCCCGGTGCCCTTCGGCAAGCAGGACTTCGAGTGCGCGCACCGTCCGCTCTGTTGCTCCGGCCTGCTCTTCGAAGACCTGCCTTGCCCGCGCGCCCATGGCCGCGGCGGCGGTGGGATTGCGCAGCAGGTCGGCGACCGCCGCGGCGAGTTCCTCCTTCGAAGCGATGCGGATGCCGTCGCGGGCGCGCAGGTCCTCCGTGATGGCGCGGAAGTTGGCGTAATGCGGACCCATCACGATCGGCACTCCAAACTGCGCCGGCTCCAGCGGATTATGCCCGCCTGCTGCAACTAGGCTGCCGCCCACAAACGCCACAGCGGCCAGCGAATACACTGACGCCAGTTCGCCGATGGTGTCGAGCAGCATAATCTGCCCGGGATTGATCGGCTTGAACGCCTCCCCTGCCTTCCAGGACGATCGCCTGCCCCATGGATTCCCGGACTTATCGAGCAATGCGGCCACCGCACCAAAGCGTTCCGGATGCCGCGGAGCCAGCACCATCGCCAGTTGCGGATCGCCTTCGAGCAACTTCGGCCACGCTTGCAGCAGCGCAGCCTCCTCGCCGTCCAGCGTGCTTCCAGCCACGATGAAGCGCAACCCATTCGCGTAAGTCCTCAGCAGCTTCGTTGCCTCGCCCTCCTGCGCAGCGCGCACATCGAATTTCAAGTTGCCGCTCACCGTGACCCGTTCCGGGAGGCAGCCAATTTCCGTAAGCCGCTTCGCGTCGGTTTCGCTCTGCGCCAGCGCTCGACTGACTTGCGCAAGGATCGGATTCCACAGCCGACGCAGCATGCGATAGCGCGGCCAGGAGCGGTCGGAGATGCGCGCATTGACCACGGCGACGGGAATCTGCCGGCGAAAGCAGCCGTTCAGCAGATTAGGCCAGAACTCGGTCTCGGCCAGAATCAGCAACCTGGGTCGCAATGCGTTGAGATAGGCACGCACCGCCCACGGCAGGTCCAGCGGGCAATAGAACACCCTGTCCTCACCAAAGCGCTGACGAGCAAGAGCCTGCCCTGTCCGGGTTGTGGTGGAAACCAGCAGCTCGTGCTGCGGAAACGTGCGGTCCAACTCGCCGATCAGACGGCCCACCGCCAGAACTTCGCCGACTGACACGGCATGAAGCCAGATGACCTGCCGTTGACTGGCCTTGCTCTTCAACCACGCCGGGACCTTGCCCAAACGCTGCGACAGGCCCTCGCGGTATTTCTCGGTCGTCGCCATCCGCCACAGCCACCACGGGGAGCCGGCCGCGAGGGCCGTGAGCAGCGCCAGGTTATAGAAAAAAAGAATCATGCGTGACGGAATTCCACTGTCCCCGGTCTAACCCTCAAATGATACAGTCGTCCACGATGACGATACTCAAGGCGATTCCGCTGTTCGCGGTCTGGCTTGCTTTGCCGGCCGTGGCCAGCGACCACAAACCACCGCCCGTGCAGCCCGCGACGTCGTTTGCCGCGGTCGAAACGCACGACAAGGAAAAGGTGGCTATTGCCGCCGAACCCTATGACACGAAGGAGAAGGAATCCATCTTTCGCGTCGATTACCTCAGCCACGGCGTGATGCCGGTGCGGCTGGTGGTGACCAATCTCAGCGACCGGCCCGTCTCCCTGCGCGACGCGCGCATTCTCTTCCAGACCGCGGCCGGCGACCGCATTCAGGCCGCCGAACCTGAGGATGTGGAGCGGTTGATGACTCTGAAGGAACGCCAGGGCGGCAAGCTCCCGATGCCTGGCCCGATTCCCAGCATCCACTTGAAACCCAAGGCCAGCAACAAGGACATCGAGGCCGATTTCAACCAATTTGAATACCAGGCATTGGTCGTCGAGCCGCACAGCACTCAGGCGGGCTTCCTGTTTTACGACGTGTCGCAACTCGACCATCCGCTCAAAGGCGCCAAGCTGCATCTGCACGAACTACGCGACGCCGACGGCCACGAGCTCTTCTACTTCGAGATACCTTTTGACAAGTATCTCCAGTCCAAGTCGAGCCAGATGAATTGAAATCCCATTGCCCAGCAGGTGAGTGCTACTCGTAGTAGGTAGCCGTGGTGGTGTCCGTCTCCCAGATGGTGCAGTCTTTCACCCGCACGCGCCCTTCCGTCATACCGTTGAGCTGGTGGTTGGTCTGATCGTAGAAATACCGTGCGATGTTTTCGGCCGATGGGTTCAACTTAGTAAACGGTTCAAGGTCGTTCAGCATCTGGTGGTCGATGCGATCAATAACCGGGCGCAGCACCTGCTTGAGCAGCTTGAAATCCAACAACAGGCCGGTTGTGTCCAGTTCGCCGCCGCAAAGGGTGACGCGGACCTTGTAGTTATGGCCGTGCGGGTTCTCGCATTTGCCCTGGTAGTTGCGGAGGTAGTGTCCGGAAGAGAACCCGGCCTCCACGGTGACTTCATACATCGGCGTTTGCCCGGTCCTGTCTGGGGAGAGCCCCATCTTCCATTCTAGGGCCTTTGAATGACACAGGCAGCGCTAGTCGTTTGTCCCTCTACGCTTGTCACCCCACGGACGAAGACCTATCCGCCGGGGCCCTGGCGTTTGCGACGGGCAGCCTGGCGGGCTTCCTCGCTGCGCCGGTCTACCTGCTCAAACAAGTGGCTCATGACTCCGACGAGCGCAAACCCAAGACCTGCCAGCAGCATCAGCAACGCGATGGTGCGCCAGAGTGAGGCATTCGCGGGAAGGCCGGGCTGAAAGCTCGACGGCACCAACGCCATGCCCATGGAGAGGACGGCGAACAGCCCCAGCGTGGCGGCGAGAATGTAGAAGTTGCGCGACATACATCTTTCGGACTGTGGTTTTCTGCGCGTCCTGCTGCGATTCTACTCGGCATCCTTCAAGCGGAGAGCTGCGTGCTTTCGATTAATCCGACACCGGCCAGCGCAAATTCAATTTCCATCAGCGCCACGGAGCCCTGCAAGTTGATGGCGCGGCAAGCATCCCGAACGACAAACGTAGGCAGGTTAAAGCGCTTCGCGTCGAGCGCCGAGTAGCCGACGCAGTAGTCGTACGCCAGGCCGGCGAAAAAGACGCGTGTGAGCTTTCGCTCTCTGAGATAGCCGAACAGGCCGGTTGGCGTCGTGCGGTCATTCTCAAAAAATGCGGAGTAGGAATCGATCTCAGGCCGGAAGCCTTTGCGCAGAATCAGCTCGGCCTGCGGCAAGTGAAGCGCGGGATGAAACTCCGCACCTTCACTTCCTTGAATGCAGTGGTCGGGCCAAAGCGTTTGCGTTCCATAACTCAGCTTGATTTGTTCATAGGGCTGCTTGCCGGAATGGCTCGAAGCGAAGGAAGAATGTCCCGCCGGATGCCAGTCCTGCGTGAGAACGATGTGCTGGAAGCGGAGAGCGACGCGGTGAATGGGATCGATGATCGCGTCTCCGCTCGCAACGGCCAGTTGCCCGCCGGGACAGAAATCGTTTTGCACGTCAATGACGAGGAGGAGGTCTTGAGAGGTGATTTGCATACAGGCCCCGATGCTGCTTCATTCCATTTGTAGTCTATGACGGCCAGTTTCGCTGACTCGGTGTCTTGCAAAGATGGGCGGTCATCTGCTCGCTCCGGTCCTCCATCTTCCCAATGAAAGCTCCCAGGCGGTGTATTTTCAATCTGAGCCCATTGAGACCAACTTTTGCGTGCTGAAAGCCTTGTGGCTACGAGAACGACTGAAGGTATAGGGAGAAATGCGAAAGAGGAACGAACAAAGAATCAGAAGAATGCTCACAGCTGCGCTCTTGTTGTGTGCCGGCATATTGAGCAACGCACAAAGCAACGATGCACCCCATGGTCTCCCTGATTCCCCGATACCTGTCGGGCGTTCCATTGAGGACCTGAATTATCTCGGAGGAGATGCCGCCATGCCGCCGTTTTCCGACAGCGTCATCGACGTTGATTCGGGATTTCGCCGAGCACTCCTTAACAAGGGCCTTGCCTTTCGCGTCATTGCGGAACCGCAGTACACACAGAACATGCTCGATGCGCCTGTGCCTGCGGATGAGCAGGTCTATGTGGGTCAGCGCGCATTCGAGAGTATGTTTGTGCAGCCGATCGTGTCGGCCGATCTCCATCAACTGCATTTGCGGCAAGCTCAGCTCTATATGGGCGGGGTGTGGAACTGGGCAAGCTGGAATCCCGCTGGTCCGAAGGCGCTTCAGTTGTGGGCCCTCTATTTCTATAAGGCGTTCGGTGAAAATCGCCTGGAGGTGAAGGCGGGATACATCGCCAACAACATGAATTTTGTTGGTCTCTTTGTAGGAGGTTCGACCGCGACGGGCGCACAGGGAGTTTATGCCGTATTGCCCTACGAGGCTGGTATGTCGTACTTCCCTCTAACGGCGCCTTCGTTCAACGTTCGGATTCGCGGGCCTAAAAATACCTACATCAAGACCGCCGCGCAGCGGAGCTTCGATCCCAACGGGGGGCCGACCGAAGTCGCACGAAATCACACCGGCTTTCGATTCATTCCGCGCGGCGACAAACTCGTCCTGATCAACGAAGGGGGCTACCTTCGTGCCGCAAGCGCCGATGCACACCAGGCGTGGTTTCGCGCCGGCTCCATCAACAACACCACGCCTTACAGGAATGAGGCCACTGGTCGGTCGGATACGGGCAATTACTGTACATACGCCCTGATGGATTATCAATTGCTCAAGTCAGGACCGGAGAATCCAAACCATGGGCTCTATGCCGGTGGATCGTTCATGACCGTGCCGGACGCAATGAATGCCTACGCCCGCTACTACGAAGCACGACTCTACAAGGAGGCGCCGGTTCGATCACGTCCCGGCGATGTTGTCTCCGTAGTGGCATCCCGCACCGGCTACAGCAAGATTTTTACTGACAATCTCGTCTCCCAAGGCAAGACCGTGTGGAGAGCCGGAACGACAGTCACCGGCAGCTACTCGCTGCAGGCTTCACGCGGCAACTACCTGAGCCTGGGTCTGAGCTACGTCGAGGGGCCAGCGATCACGCCGCGCGTTCCAAATGCACTCAATATCCTTGCGAACTGGACCCTGTTTTTCTAGGCCGGGTTCGTTAAGCTTCTCGAAGCAGGAGTGCTGGAGTTACCCGGAGCGGCTATTTCGCGCGACTGATTCAGTTCCCTATTGTTCAGGAACCTTGGTTTCGAAGAAAGCTTCCACATCCGTAATCGTCGTGGTCATGCGATAGGGCGGCAAGCTCTTGAGAAATGTCTGGCCATAACGCTGCCTTCGTACGCGGGGATCGAGCAGGACCAACACACCACGATCCTCAAGCGAACGAATAAGCCGGCCGAAGCCCTGCTTCAATGTGAGCACCGCCGCCGGTACCTGGTAATCGAAGAAGGGCTTGCCGCCGGCCTCTTCGACAGCCTTCATGCGCGCCTGCACCACCGGGTCGTTGGGAACGGCAAATGGCAAGCGGTCGATGATGACGCAACTCAGCGCTTCGCCCTGCACGTCGACGCCTTGCCAGAAGCTCGAGGTCCCGAAGAGCACCGAGTTCGGAGTGGCACGAAACTCGTCCAAAAGGGCCCGGCGCGGAGCGCTGCCGTGCAGAAGGATCGGATAATCGAGCACCGGCAGCAGCCGCTCGTGGAGGTCGCGCATCTGGGCGTAGCTGGTAAACAGGCAGAAGGCGCGGCCTTTGGTGATTGCAAGCACGCGCCGGATGCACTCGGCGGCGGCTTCGGGAAACTCCGGGTCGCGCGGGTCCGGCATCTCCGGCGGCAGGTAGAGCAGCGCCTGTTCACCATAGCGAAAATGCGAAGGCACGACCAGTTCCCGCGCCTCGCTCAGTCCCAACCGCTTACGGATATGCTCGAAGCCGCCTTGCACCGTCAGCGTAGCCGAAGTAAGCACCACGGTCGGAATCGTCTCGAAAACCAGCTCCGACAGCAGCGTCGAAACGTCGATCGGCGTGGCTTGCAGAAAGACAGTTCGTGCCTGCGATCGGACACTTCGCGCGGCTGACCTGTCGGATGTAATCCCCGCCATACGACGCTCAAGCCAATACACCATGTTGCTCGAATTCGATTCGAGCAGAAACTCAAGCTCCGAACGAAGACGGGCCACGCGCTTCCTGAGCCCCGGCGCCTCATCGATCCCGGTCAGCCCGTCCATCTCCGCTTCCATCAGCTTCAGCGTGGCGCGCACACTCATATACATATCGCCGGATGTCTCGAGGAACTCTTCGCGCTCCGCAAACGGCTGGCGGCCGTCGCCGGTCATGGGCAAGCCGGCAAAAAAAATGCGGGCGCGCTCCCGCAGTTGCTGCGTCACAAAGGGCATCCTCTCGGCGCCTTCTTTGCCACGCAGCAGAACCTCGGTGTCACGCGCGAGTTCTTCAAAGCGAATGTTGCTGACCGACAGCCCAAAGTAGCTCGAGGCCACTTCTTCCAACTCGTGCGCCTCGTCGAACACCACGGCGGCGGCTTCGGGCAGAATGCCCGCATCGGGCGCGCCGGCGGCCTCCTGCTTCACGGCCAGGTCGGCGAAAAACAGATGGTGGTTGACGATGATGATGTCCGATTCGAGCGCCTTGCGGCGCATCTCGGTGATGAAGCAGCGGCGGTAGTCGGGGCAGGTTGAGCCTAAGCACGCATCCGAACGGGCATCGAGCTTGTGCCACAACGCGCTCGATTCGGGCAGTTCAGCCAGTTCCGAGCGGTCGCCGGTCTCGGTCGTTCGTTCCCATTCGGCGATCTGCCGGTACTGATCAATCTCTTCGAGGCCCGTGAGAATCGGCTCGTTGCGCAACGCAACCAGCTTGTGCCGGCAGAGATAATTCGCTCGTCCCTTCATGTAGCAGACGCGCAACTCGCCCAGCAGCGACTCAAGAAACGGCACGTCACGAAAGTAAAGTTGGTCCTGGAGAGCCTTTGTACCGGTGGAGACAATGATGCGCTGGCCGGTGCGCAGCGCGGGAAGAAGATAGGCCAGCGTCTTCCCAGTGCCTGTGCCTGCCTCGACAATCAGGTGGCGGCGCTCGGTCAGGGCGCGCTCTACTGCCTTGGCCATCTCCAGTTGACCGGGGCGATATTCGTAAGGAAGCGGCGAACGTGCCAGAATGCCGCCCGGCGAGAAAAACTCGTGCAGGGTCGGCAGTGCGCGCATTGTGGTGTCGGTGGATGCCATCGGGGCCGTCGCAAAACCAGAGAATCTGCGTCCCGAAGCCGCTTCGTTCGAGTCGACGCGACCTCAAGGAGCGGCGCCCCGGCACGGAGACGGACACGGCACACCCCTCTCTGGTTCTGCTGTGGGTGCTCACTCCATCATAGTGACGCAACCGGCTCCGCGGCGGCGGTCCACCGTGCTCTGCACCAAATCAGGCTGCCGAGAAAATCAGACCAGCTGAGTCTCCGCAGTCGCTGGGCTGATCATCGTTTTGACTTCCGAGATGCTGTTGGCGGGGAACCCGCCCTGTTTCGCGTGTTCGCGCACCATCTCTTCGTTCGGGGCGGAGTAGACGCAATAGATCTTGTTTTCCGTTACATAGCTGTGGTGCCACTCAATTTGGGGCCCTAGATTGCGCAATACTCCGCAGGATTTTTGCGAGATCGCCTGAAGCGTCTCGGCAGGCAAAGATCCGGCGCCGGGGATTTCGCGCTCGATCACGTACTTGGGCATGGATCACGACCTCCTAACAGTCTGAATTGCCGTAGTCTACAGAACACGGTGGTCCATTGGGCACCAAATTTTGCTCAGAGCTTGAAATTCCGCTCAGAGCTTGAAAACCCGTGAATGCGTATCCATTCCCCATTCGAGCTATGGCAGAGACTCGGCCGCTAAGGCAAGATGATAGAGGCTCGAGTTGCGTGATTCCATCCAGGTTGCAGCCAGACCCTGGCCATCATGAAAAATCGAGCGAGCAAACACGCTGCTAGACCTTTGAGACGGGCTCGGTGGTTGTCTGATGACGGTCGCGGTAAGCGAACTGAGTCCGCCTGTTCGGACTTCATCCCGAAATACATTGGCCATCCTGCTCTGGGGGCTTGTAGCCCTCCACGTCCTGGTGGTCGTCGTACTGCCTCACCCTCAAGTCGCATCGCGGCTGGCCACGTCTGCTGCGCCGCTACTGGCGGCTTTGTGCGGGCTGTGGCGGGCGCAAAAGGTTCCTGCCCGTGAGCGGCTTGCGTGGCGCCTGTTGAGCGCGTCGATGGCGCTCTGGGCAGTCGGACAAGCGGTAGAGGCGCTGGTCGGACGATCACCTCTCGCGCTGAACTTTGCGGCGGATCCATCGGACTTCATTAACGTGATTGCTGCGTTTCCCATGCTGCTTACGGTATCGAGCACACGCAGGACCGAATCGATTCGAACCATTCTCTACCTCGATAGTGCGCAGATCTTGCTGGCTGCGGCTCTCACGTACGTACTGCTCTACCGCATGTCGGCCACGCATGCGTCAACCGCAATGGCAAGCATTTATGGGGTGGAATGCGGCGTTCTCGGCGTGTCTGCGGTAGTAAGGCTGGCGACATGGTCCACCCAGGAAGAGCGTCGGCGCATCCACCTGCTGGTCTTTGGAGTGTGGATGTTTGTACCCGTCTATCTCGGGATGAGCTACGCCACGAGCCACTGGAATCTGCATGCAGGCACCGTCTTTGACCTGCTCTGGAGCGTTCCCTTTGTCTATGCCGGCTGGCAGGCCTTGCACCTGCCGACCTCCGAGGAGTCCGAAATTGTGGACAAACGGCTCAGCCACGGGCGGCTGCTGATCGAGAGCCTTTGTCCGTTTCTCATCATGGGGGGCATTCTTGCTCTGGCAGCTACGATTACCACCCAGTATCCCGTGATCGGAATCTCGGCAATCTTTCTGCTCCTCCTGATTCAGTGCCTGCACGCCGGGGTCGTGCAGCTGAACTACGTAAAGGGGCAATATCTGCTTCTGGAGCGGGAAAACGACCTCAAGCGTGCCAATACGGCACTGGAGCGCCTGTCGATGCTGGACCCCCTGACCTCCATTTCAAACCGGCGGCGTTTCGATGAGGCTTTCGATGAGGCTTGGCGACGCGCCATGCGGAGGCGAACCTCAGTCGCCTTGCTGATCATCGATGTGGACTTCTTCAAGGGCATCAACGACGTGTACGGCCACGCGTATGGCGATGAGTGCCTCGTAACAGTCGCCCGCGTATTGGATCAGCAGGTCGGCCGACCCGACGATCTGCTGGCGCGTTATGGAGGAGATGAATTCGTCCTGCTGTTGCCGGAGACGGACATGAGAGGTGCAACCACGGTTGCGCAGCGGATCCACGATGCAATTCTGCCTTTGGCCGTTGTCAATCGAGTCTCTCCTTTCGAAGGCCGGATGACGTTGAGCATTGGCATTGGAGTGGGCAACGCAAAGCCCGGCATGGATGCGGCTGCTCTGCTCAACATTGCCGACCGAGCACTTTACGAGGCAAAGGGACAGGGAAGAAACAGAACCTGCGCCCACATGCTCATGCTTTAGGGAGCGACGGGCGGTAGACTCGTAGAGGGTCGTGGGCGAGCCGGCCTGTATTGGAGTTCATTTTGCCGACGTATCGCAGATCGGTTATACCCGCCAGTGCGGGCTCGGAAACGCTGCCCCTGGTGGCGATTGTGGGTCGGCCTAATGTTGGCAAGTCCACTCTTTTCAATCGACTTACCCATAGCCGCCGCTCCATCGTGGGCGACGAGCCAGGCATTACCCGCGACCGGATCTATGGAGAGTACGAGTGGGCCGGGCGTCGCTTTCGCCTGGTCGACACGGGGGGAATCGTCCCCGACGATCCCGAGCTGATCCCTACCGAAATCTACAACCAGGCCAAGGTTGCGCTGCAGGATGCCAACGCGCTGGTGCTGGTGGTTGACGCGCGCACTGAGCTCGCCAGCCCTGACTACGACCTGGTGCGCCTGCTGATTCGCGGCGGAAAGCCCGTGTTTCTGGCGGTAAACAAAGTCGAGGGTGAAGCGATGGCCCTGGCGGCAGAGAATTTTCGCCAACTCGGAATTCGTGAGGTCTACCCGATCAGCTCCGAGCACGGCCTCGGCATCGGCGAACTGCTGGATGCCATTTCGGATGCAATTCCTGCCCCGGAGGTGGTCGCGGACGAGACCCAGGAAACGGAAGACGCCGAGGCCGAAGAGGAAGAGATTTCCGAAGGCGGGCCCCTGGTTCCAGGCCTCGAAGATGAGCCGCATCGAGCGCTGCATCGCACCCATGGGGAATTTGAACAGCACGAAACTTCTGTAGCCATCATCGGCCGTCCCAATGTCGGCAAATCCACCTTGCTGAATGCATTGACCGGTACCTCCCGAGCCATCGTCTCTCCCATTGCAGGCACCACCCGCGACGCCGTTGACGAAGTGGTGGAGTTCGAGGGAAGCCAGTTTCGGTTTGTGGATACGGCGGGCATCCGGCGCAAGGGCAAAACGCACCTGATGGCCGAGAAGATGAGCGTCGTGATGGCGCGCCGTCATTTGGAAGCCGCAGACGTGGCATTGTTGATCATTGACGCCACCGAGGGAGTGACGGCGAGCGATGCGACCATCGGCGGATACGCACACGAGAGCGGGCGTAGCGTCATCATCCTCGTGAACAAATGGGACGCCGTAACCACCGGACGCACCGACGGCAAGCCGCCGGCAGACCGCGAAATCTTTGAGCGGCAATTGCGTTCGGCGCTCAAGTATCTGAGCTATGCACCGGTGGTCTTTCTCTCCGCGCTCGAAGGAACTGGGCTGGGACGGGTGCTGAACGAAGTCAAATCCGTAGCGGCCGAGCGGCGTAAGCGCGTGACCACGGGGCAGATGAATCGCTTTTTGGAACGCATCGATTTTCAGCGCGCCCCGGTGCCGATGGCCAAGCGCATCCGCATCTTTTATATGACCCAGGCTGCCGTGGCGCCGCCCACATTTGTGCTGTTCACTGACCGCGATATCAAGCTGCACTTCGCCTTCGAACGGTTCCTTGAAAATCAGATACGCGAGGCCTTCGGCTTCAAAGGGACGCCGATCTGGTTCAAAGTGAAAGCGCGGAACGAGAAGAAGGGCGAGTAGCCCCCCACAAACTCTGCATATGGGATTGAGGTCGTTCGAAGCTGCGGGCGGCGCTCCTCATCATGTTTGCGTCGGAATCCGTCAGCCGATTACCAGCTGAAGCCTCCAGAAGGCGGCGGCCACGCCCCCGCAAGCTGGCGCAGCAGAACAATTCTTCCAAAATGGTAGGCGTTGTGGGCTCCCAGGCTTTCCAGTTGCTCCCGTACTGTCATGGTCCGCGTGGGCATCCCCGGCCGGGACGGGCAGCGCACCATCTTTTCGTGGCGGCTCACGTCCAGCGCGATCGCGGCCGCCTGTTGATTCTCCCGAAAAAAGCGCTGCCGCAATTCATCCCAGCTTTCGCGCGCCACCTCGTCCTCCGTCGGAAACCCCGCCGAGGCGTGAACGGGGTATGCGGTCTGAATCCCATCCACCCAATCCAACGTCATCTTTTGCCAGAAGGTGATATGCCACAGCTCCTCGTAGATCGTTCGCGGCGCGCCTTCGTGCACTCTGTGCGCCAACGCTGCGTCAAGTCCCTCAAGAATGACTGCCGGCGGCGATGCCGCGCTGTCTCCTATCAGAACCTGCTCCAACTCATTCATCGTCCCTCCTTCAATCCCCTGTTCGGTCCGGTTGAAACCGAGATTATCCCACCTTGCCTGCCCCAGCATCACCCGAGGCACATTTGAGCCCGCAGTGCGCATTTGTTAAAATCGAGACAAGGTCAGCGGCTTTCGGCAAATTGAAATGCTCGAGCCCGCAACCTTGCACGTGAAAGGGCTGCAACAACCCCGTGGATGGGGGCGGAGCTACAACGCCAGTCAGAGTCGGCGTTCTAATGCAACGACAGCGCGTCCACTGCAGCCGGTTTGGCTTTCAACATTCCCGTCCGCCGTCCCTCAGGATGGCT
>OBLU010003920.1_pt1 | contig 13463 bp, 16 predicted proteins | sample 1518681 | NCBI WGS metagenome assembly OBLU01 (sample SAMEA3539304, study PRJEB22396) | soil metagenome | biome: tundra; feature: field; material: soil | place: USA | collected 2010-05 | depth 0.15 m | reverse complement strand
AGGGCGCCAGGTCACCAGATGAACTGACATAGACGACCTTACCGGCACCAGCAATGGCATCAGGCTCGAACCACCCATCGACCCACTCACGAGATCCAACGATCCAGTAGTTGACTGGAACGTCTTCTTCGAGAGCCTCCGAGATCACCCCGGAGACAGATCGCTTCAGGGTGAACTTCGGGGTCTTGACCTTTCTGGGTTTCCTCGCCGCCATGGCTTACTGCACGCTCTTGAAGAGAGGAATCTGCTTGATCGGGTTGGTGTTATCCCGGCGAGTGATCCACTCATCGAGCTTGGCAATCGCCAGGTTAGCGACAGCCTGCACATCCATGTTGGTGATGTCCAGGATGATCGTCCGCGGCTGGTTCGACAGATTCACCAGATACTGATCCTGAATACGCTGCTGTTGTTCGACGAGAGCCCAGGTCTTGTTCTTCTGCTTGCCTGGCTCGACAGCATCAGGATTCTGGTCGCGGGACTTGGCTCGGGCTGCAAAGGCGTGCACATCGCCGATCAGGAGGAATGTCACATCCGGTACGGGGCCGAAGTGCGCCTGATACGCGATATTGATCGCCTTCGAATGGATCCGGGACGCGCAATAAGCAAACTGCGAGTCCGCATACCGATCCGTCAGCACCCACTTCCCTGCTTCCAGCGCCGGCCGGACAATCCCTTCGGAGTTCCCGATGTGATCGTATAAGAGGAGCGCGTCCACCTGACCCATTTTCATCTGAGCTACGCCAGGATTTCCATTGAACAACATGTCTCGGATAGTCCCGCCGCCGAGTGAAGAGCCTGGCTCTCGAGTACACACCACACCATGTCCGAGACCTGTAAGGTATTTCTCCAGGGCCCTAAGAAGGGAGGTCTTGCCTGTACCATCACATCCCTCCAGGCTGATGAATAAGTTAGTGTTATTCGACATTTGCTTGTCCCGTCTTCCTCTTCATGTAATCTGCAAGCATTTGAACCTCTTCGAGTGTGGCGTTGCTTTTGAGAGCATTCGCCCGATGGCTAATGATGTCGACGTTCCCAGGTATGTAACCTAATTCCGGAATAAATCGATCGAGAGTAGGACTTGTCCGTCGACCATGGACATAGGACTTCATTAGGTGAATACCTAGAACAGGACAGAACTCTGGAACAGGAGGAATATCATCCAACGTGATCGTGAAAGGAATTCCCTTGTCAGCCGCACGATGCTTCGCTGCCATCCACATGTTGTGGACTTTTGAACCAGTTGCACCATGTACCGTCATACGCAAACTGGCAGCTTCTTTCAGATAGCAGCCACAACTCGTGCTGCTACCGTCTTTCAGACCGCGTCCGTAAACCACCCTAGATGTTCCGCATATACAGACGCAGTTCCACCGAATAGCAGAAGATTTACCATTCGGTGCACGCGACAGTACGGTAAGCCGTCCAAAAACCTTTCCAGACAAATCGATAAAACTACGCGGCACTCGATCTGGATTGAATGTCTGAGGTCCGCGTGGAAGTTTCCCGACCTCATTCCTCCAGCATCCACAACTCGTAGTCTGGCCAGTCTTCAGGTTGCAACCCAAAGGGGTCGTAGACTTCCCACACTCACAGATACAGTTCCAACGTTTATTGGTACCTGTAGCTGGAGCGCGAGAAACCACCGTTAGGCGGCCGAAGACCTTACCAGTCAGGTCTTCAAATGGAAGAGAATGGACCATGTGGCTACTGCGTCCTCGCCTTCAGGCCCGTAGACCCATACCCGTTATCGCCGCGATCTCTCGACTCCAGCTCATCAACGAGCGAAAAGATCGCTCGGTATCGGGGCTGAACACGCACCTGAGCGACCTTGTCACCCGGTTCAACGAGGTAGCGGCTGCGCGACTCGTTGACCAGGACCACACTCAACTCCCCGGTGTAACCGGAATCGATGACGCCACCGCGGACGGTGATCCCCTGCTTCGAGAGACCACTCTTGTCCTCCACGCGGAAATCCCAGTTCGGTGCAGCCTGGATCGCAATACCCGTCTCGATCGCAACCACATCGCCGGCTTCAAGTTCGTAGTAGCCAATAGCGAAGATGTCGAAGCAGGAATCCGTGTCATGCGCGTACTCCGGTAGCTTCGCCAGAGGGTGCAGGAACTTCACGCTCACAGGGACGTAGGTTGGAGGCAGGTTCCGGTTCCGAGTCCCGTCAAGCAGATCCATCAACTCTGGATCCGGGGCACGGTAGGTTCGCGGGTCGACAAACTTAGGCGGCGCCGGCGTTGATGCGACACCGGTAAGTGGAACTGCTCTTCCAATGATCATTTCGTTATGTTTTTCCATCGTTGGGCTCCATTTCTGGATCAATCCGCACCGGTGCCGAAGCACCCCACATGCGAAGGACCCCATCCATTGCCACTAAACACTGAGCGAAGCGATACTTACGTTCCGCAAAATCTCCTGTTCCGTCGTCGAACAGACTGAGATCCTCGGTGAGTTTGAGACCGTACGTTCCGACCAAAGCGGAGAGCATGGAGCTCTTGAGAAGGACACCTGACTTCGTGGCATCCTTCAGGAAGGCACAGGCATCATTCAGAACCCAGTCGATACAGCCTTCCGGGTGGTTGGCGTAGAAGGCGATCTCAGTGCCATCGGCTTTTACAAAGCCGCTGCGCACCAGGTAAGCACCTTCGATCGGCGTCGGTTCAGTCCACATGTCGAAGATGGGGACCTGCATCAGGCACCGGCCCGTTCGGTCGGTACTGCGATGCCCTCGATCAGGAGCTCCACATCGCCGCGGGACAATGCTTCTTTGATCGCTGGACCCAACTGCGTAGGAACTGAGAACGCGATGACCGTCGTTCCAACTCCAGGGTTCGCCTTTCGTTCAAAACAGTCCGCTAGGAACTCGTGTTCTTCCAGGAGCGGCACACCGTTGTTGTAGCAAGCGGTGATAGAGAGGCGACTTCTGCCAACAAGCTTCGTCATTCGGTAAAACCCCAAGGGTAAGGTAGGTACAGCTACGGTTGTAAGGAAGGTGCCCCGACCTACCAAAGCGAGGCACCTTCCCAGGTTGTTTTCGACTAGGAGCAGCCGGAGGTTCCGCCACAGGAAGGGCAGCTATAGCACGATCCTGCGCGGCGCATAATTGCGCCACAGTTCGAGCAACTTGGGGAATCCCCGAAGTCCACAAGTCCACCGAGAGCTTCCGCCGACTTGGGAGTCTGAGCGGTCTGGCCCTCCTGGTAGCGACCAGTCGCCACCTGATCAAACGTGCTGATCGGAGCGCCAACACTGGCGAAACGAACCTCAGCAGGCGGTTCTTCCACCAGAGCAGGGATCACATAGTCTGCCGGCAACGGGGGTGTCTTCGGGTCCACGAACTCCAACTTCAACCAACGGAAGAGGTAATCCGTGATCGACTTGGCGTATCCGATACGACCGTCATGGGCCCAACCGCTCGGTTCATAGCGGGTATGCGCCATCTTGTCGATCAGGATCGCCAGCGGGACTCCATGCTGAAGACTGATCGAAACCACCGTGGCAAACGCATCCATGATCCCGGAGAGCGTTGAGCCCTCCTTCGCCATGTTGATGAAGATCTCGCCGACTTCCCCATCCGGATACAAGCCAACGTGGAGGTAACCCTCGTGATTTGCGATCGCAAACTTGTGGATGATCGATGAGCGCGTATCCGGCAGCTTGTGCCGGATTGCCTTGGGTGGTGCACCTGTATTGTCGACATCCGCGAGGACAGCCGGCGCCGCCTCGATCTTGCCCGACTTGCCGGGAAGAAGGAGATTACCCTGAAGGTCCGTCACGTACGTGGCATTGCCTGACCAGAGCGCCGCAGCTATCTCGGAAGAGTCATACTCTGCCAGCAGCAGCCAGAGCGGGAGACGCTCTGTGACGTTGCCAGGCGACGCCGCGCCGAGGAGGTTGATCATGAGACCACGCAGCTCCGCGGACAACTCACCAGGCTCCAGGTGCTCAATGAGCGGTATCAGGACATCGTGAGGTACCAGGCCGCCAACGGGAACATCGAACCCGTCCTTGACCTTGTCCTTCTTCGTCACCATCACCTGGTTCTTCTTCGAACCATCCCGGTAAATAGCCACGGCCTTGAGGCCGCGCTTCCAGGACTGGATGTAGGCGTTGTAGATGTCGAACACCGTCGACTCTTCCGGCATGTTGACCGTCTTCGAGATGGCCCCAGACAAGAATGGCTGGGCTGCTGCCATCATCTTGATGTGGCCAAGCCAGCTGATTGAACGTCCGCCTGGCGCCGACAGTGCGCAGTCGAAGATCGAGATGTGCGCATCCTTGACCTCGGAACCAACGACCGTCCCCTTCTCCTCGATGTGCTCGAGTATCCGAGTCACCTGGAGTTCGGGATAGCCGAGCTTCGCCAGTGTCCTGGCCACAACCGGATACGTGAGCTTCTGGAACCCACCTCCGACCAGCTTCTTGTAAGTGACCAGAGACATCATCGGCTCGATACCGGTGGTGTCGCAGTCCATCATGAAGCCAATAGTCCCCGTCGGCGCCAGCACGGTGACCTGGGCATTACGGAAACCGAAGTTGATCCCGGACTGGTAAGCATCCTGCCAGACCTGGGTCGCAGCGCGGCGAAGGTCCGCCATACCAGCCAGGCACTCCGTCTCCCTCAGGTATTCAGCATTGGCCTCCCGATGCTTCGCGATGACGGACATAAACGAACCATCGTTGTGCTCGTACCCTGGGAACGCTCCTCCAAGTGGAGTAGTTAGCTCCTCGCTCGCCGCCGGCAGCACCGGCCCGAACTTCGCCAGCTCCGAAGAGGTCAGGTAAGCCTGACCACCGAGAACCGACGTGATCACCGCGGCCACATTGCGACCTTCATCGGAGTCATAGGCATAGCCCATCTCCATGAGGAGCGCGCCGAGGTTCGCATAACCCAATCCCAGAGGACGGTAGTCATGCGAGTTCACAGCGATCTGCTCGGTCGGATAGCCGGCACCATCCACGATGATGTCCATCGCGACGGTGAGGATCCGAACCGCGTGCCGGAAGAGCCCGACGTTGAAGACACCGCCCTGGTAGAACTTCAACAGGTTGAAGCTGGCCAGGTTGCAAGCCGTGTCGTCCAGAAACATGTACTCGCTGCACGGATTCGACGCATTGATTCGCGCCGTCTTCGCGCATGTGTGCCAGTTGTTGATCGTCGTGTCGAACTGCATCCCAGGGTCACCGCACTGCCAGGTCTGCTTTGCAATCTGGAACAGCAGGGTCTTGGCACTGACGGTGTCGACCGTCCGGCCGTCCTTGACGGCCTTCAGATCCCAACCGGATGCCGGCGCCTGTCCTTCGGGAGTCGATGCCAGCTCCATGAACTCGTCGGTAGCACGTACCGAATTGTTGGCATTCTGGAACGAAACTGACAGGTAAGCTTCGGACTCCGGCCCCGAGGTTCCGTCATAACCGCAGCTCATAAGTGCATGAGCCTTGGCCTCTTCCTTGCCTTTGCACAGAATGAACTCTTCGATGTCCGGGTGGTCGGCGTTCAGGATCACCATCTTGGCAGCGCGCCGGGTCGTTCCACCCGACTTGATGACGCCGGCAAAGGCGTCGAAGCCGCGCATGAAGGAGACCGGCCCAGAAGCCACACCACCGCCAGAAAGATGCTCGGCGGAGGAGCGCAGGGTGCTCAGGTTCGTGCCGGTACCCGATCCCCACTTGAACAGCATGCCCTCGGTCTTGTTGAGCGTCAGGATCGAATCCATCGAATCCTGGACCGAGTTGATGAAGCAGGCCGAACACTGCGGCCGCGTATAGCCGACGATCCCGTAGGTAATCTTCCGCTGCGAGATATCCCAGTGGTAGTTCTTCGCCTGGCTCTCCGGCTCCACTCGCTCGCATCCGACATTGAAATTCACGGGGCTGTTAAAGGCCACGTACTGACCGATCAGAAGCTGCCGAAGCTCGTTCTTGAAGATCCGACCATCGGCGATGTCACGGAAGTAGCCATCGGCCGTACCCCAGCGCTCGATCGTGTCAACGATGCGATCGACCAACTGGAAGAAACTGAACTCGCGCTGCGGGGATCCCTTGGGACCGTGGAAGTACTTCGACGCGATGATGTTGACCGCCATCTGAGAGAAGCCAGGCGGGAAGCGGAGTCCATTCTGCTCAAACACCGGGTTGCCGGCGCTGTTCGTGATCAATGCGTCGCGCATCTCGTATTCGTCGGCCTGATGTGCAGCCTTCTCTCCGAGCATGGGCATGAAGTCCAGCCCAGTTTCCCGCGACGTCTTAGCCTGCGGATTTGCTTTCATGGTGGTTCCTTTCACGCGGTTGCCTTACAGGATGTGAGGCGTAGAGACACAGTAGCCCTAAGGCTGCCGTGTCGCACGATCACGAAAGTACAGTGGTCTTCTAAGACCCCTGCAATGGTGTGTTTTTGGCGATCTCGATGACTTTCGGATTCAGCAGGTACTCGCGCCGAAAGCAGTCCAGGATGACCTTCGTCTTGCCCTTCTTCTCCGGAGTCGGCTTCGCCAAGCTCTCCTCCGGATGGTCCATGCAGAAGACCGGGATCCCTGGAATGAGACTGGAGACAAACCAGCGTCCTTCATGGGTCTTGGAGATAGGATCTCCACCGAGCATGGCCTTGGCGGCCGCGAAGCCCAGAGTCATGATGCACTCGAGGTTGGGCATAGCCTGGATCAGGCGCAGCGTGCGTGGGTACCAGCAAGCTGCGATCTCATCCTGCAAGGGCATTCTCTGCGCCGAGGTGCCATCCTTCTCCTTCTTCTGGGGCGGTTGACACTGGACGATAGACGTCACAAAGATGTCGCTTTTGGTGACGATGTTCAAATACCGCATCCACTTCTCGAACTCCTGGCCGGACTTCCCAACCAGGGGGGAGCCGGCCATCATCTCTGTCGACCGCGGCGCGATATCCAACACCGCGATCTTGGCATTGATGTCCCCGCGGTACATCACTCCGCGGTTGTTCGGATGGAGCAAACTCAGCCGGCAGTTCTGGCAGGGCGCACTGGACCGAAGCTCGCGGACTACATCGGTCGCAGACTCGCGTTCTTCGGGCTGTGCCAACAGCAGGCTAAATTGCACGGTACACATCCTTCATGAAGCTGGCAGCATCAGCCTTGATCACATCACGTATACGCTGCTGCCAAATCCAGATGTACCAGCACATGACTCCCATCAGAACCAGGAGCCACATGTTGGACTTCTTAGACTGATCCCACAGGAAGCTCATCGCTCGTCGATCGATCATGACCCTCCTCCAGCTCTGCCAGGATTTCGTCCTCTTCGTCATCCAGGACAGGGATCTCATCCTCGTCTTCGTTCCTGAGGTCATCGAGGAAGCTGGTGTCGTCCGCCACAGAGAGAACCTCTCTCACGGGCGCCGGCACAACGACGGCGACCTCAACGGTCTCCTCATCCTTGGCTTCAAAGTTGCCACGGACGGTCATGACGACGTAGCGCGTATTGATCTCGTCGTTATGCTCGTCTGAAACGATCAGAGGGCTCATTGCATTGCGCAGGCCCAGCATCAGGACCTCACTCTCCACAGAGGTGAGAACCTTGGCCAGGAACTTGCTCGACACGTAGACCACGGTGACGTCATCGCTTTCCTTCAGCTTGCTATGGTCGGAGTAGGCCACGTCGAGCTTCTCGACGCAGTCTCCCTCTTCCGAAGCAGTCGAAAGGGTCAGGACCGAGCCACGCAGCGACAGCTTCACGCTGGGAGCTGCCTTCTCCACGAAGCCGGCGATGCGGCCGAGTGTCGAGACCAGCACGCTACGTGTGATCAGAACCTCCCGCTGCGGCTGGAACCCAGGCTGCGAGAAGATCGTCTCGATGGCGGGCATCTTCACGTCACACACATTGGCACCGTAGAAGAACCCAGGCGCGCGAAAGAACGTCTCGCGGACCAGTCCGTCCACCGGTTCCCCGGATATGACACGAACCTGAGCATCTGGTTCGAGGCTCAGGAACTTGCTCAGCGTCTCCAGGGACTCCTTCAGGATGACGCGATCAGTCGACTCATGGTCTGTGCGGACCTCGACACGAACGGCAATGTACCCGTCGGTCGCGAGTACCTTGTAGCCCTCGGGCGTGGACTTGAAGTCCAGCGCATCCACCGTGATGGCGCCAGAAGCATCCCGGTGCGCGCACCAGGCAGCCCGCTTCACGACACCACGCAGAAGCGCGGCGTCATAGATCGACCCACTGGTGGAATCGACCGGGAGGAGATTGAGATTGGTGCTCAACTGCTGCTGACCATCCAATATGGCCAGGGTGAAGCGTGAGCCGGCGCATACACCGCACAACCGGTTCAGCTTCGTCGAGTAGGTCAATGTGACCAGCTCGCTGTTCTTCTGACCGCGCAGCCCTGAGAGAAGTTGCTCTCCCCTGACAACCTGCGATCCTGCTTCCAGCACCGTGGCTGGGATGGTAAAGAGAGCTTTCGATCCTGGCTTCATGCTGAATACTTCCAGCTTGCCGCCGGTATCGGTCTGGGACGCCTTCAGATACAGGCCCTGGTAGATGGGGAGGGCCGTGTCCGTTGTTACCTGCGCGTGTGCAACCGCATCACGTAGCGATCCAACTTCGACAGAGAATTTCAATGACTTACCTCGTCAGATACAGATAGGGCGGATCGCTCCGCCCTATCCTGGGGTTGTAGGGCAGATTACGCAGCTGCGCGCGAAGCCTTGGCCTTCGTCTCCGCTGCACGCGCCGCCTGGCAGTGTGCGCAGAGATTGAGCTTGTACTTGGCCTGCGACTGCTTGACCAGGTCGGCCGCATCGTAGACCTTCTCGACGAGCTCGTCGCTGTCCTTGCTCTTCTTGACCTTGACCCGGTAGGTCTGGATCTTGGCATCCTTCGGATCCTTGCCAGGAACCAGGAGACAGTCCTCGCAACTCGGGGGATTGGCAACCGTTCCTTGGTCCGTGGCGACCGCCGCAGCGGTGGCCGCACCCTTGGCATCCTTCAGGTCCTTCGGCGTTGCCTTGGCCGCTGCTGTTGCGGCGGCCTTCTCGGCTGCCTCATGCGCTGCTGAGACTGCCTCGCCTTCGCCCTTGTAGACGTCGGCGCCAATGCCGAAGTGGCTGGCGGCGATCTTGCCCAGAGCATCCGAGACGGCGCCCTTGTAGGAATCGCCGAGATCGACGTTCTGGTTGCCGCCGTAAGCCTCGCCGTAGAACCAGGGATAGTCAATCAGGGTCAGAACGACCTTGACGACAACCCGCGTCGGTTCCTTCTCTGCCTTCGGATCGTTACGCTCCACGACCTCGGCCTTGGTGAACCAGCGACCCTCCCCGAAGGCCTCGTTGAGACGTTCGGTGATGAAGATGGTCTTGATGCTGCTCAGACCCTTCGGTGCTGCCTTGATGGCCTTCACCGGCAGTGGACGCTTACAGATCGCGACGACGTCGGCAGGTATGCTTTCCTTGGCCTTCGCTCGCGTCACACGCGTCGCTGCCGGAACTGCGGCTTCGACAGTTGCAACTTCGGCGGCGGCAGTATCGCCGACCAAAACGGGTGTTCCTGGTACTGCTTCGGTTTGTGTGGTTTCCATGGTTAGTAGTCACTTCCTATGTAGTTGAAGAACACGCCTACATGGCGTTTTGAACCCTCGACCCAACCGAGTTCCGGCTTATTGGCCGGCGATCCACACTCGCAGTCGATGGTGGAGACTGTGTGGCTGCGAACGATCTTCTCGGTCACCTTGGCACAGTCCGGATTGGTGCAAACAAAGTCGAAAACCGGCATCTAAAACCCTCCTTGGGTACACCTCAGTCTTCCTGAAGTGGGGTAGTGAACCAAACGCTTCCTCTGCGGAACTTTGCGGATGGTTGGAGCATCGGCATCTGGGAGATGCTCTCGCTGGATCACGTAGATCGTCAGTTCCAGACGATTGAAGACGCCGAGGCGATCGAATATCTCCCGCAAGTAGTTCTTGGTCACCGACTCTTGAATCCCGAGCCGCTGACCGATCTCTTTGTTGGTGAGACCCTGCGGGACCAGGAGAGCTACATCGCGCTGGCGCGGAGTGAGTTTAGAGTGAAGCATCGGTCTGGTCGCTCCTTGTCATCCGGAGCAACTTGGTGGCGAGCGTCACACGACTGGATACGTGAAACTTCCCGAAGATGTGACTCACGTGGGACTTTACGGTCCTGGGTGTGATCCCCAGCTCTTTGCCGATGTCGGAGTTGGAAGCGCCAAGCATAACCAACCTGGCAACCGCATCCTCCCGGATGGTGAGCAATTCCAGTGGAGCTACCTTGGCGATGGTCACGTCCTCGAACACATCCGAGTCGGACTGAACCGTATAGCTGGCGTGTGATGTACTCTGTGCCTTCTGGGCCTTATAGGCCAGGAAAGCTGCTTCTGGTACCGAGTCTGCTTCTATCTTTGTGCTCCACTTCACCTCGAACAACGACACATGGCCCCTTACGGGCCAGATGTCGCTCTGGCCGGGCGGCAAGAGAATCTGGTTATTGGATCGGAGGAATTCCCCGAGGTATGGCGCACGCGGCGCAGTGAACTTCATTCGGACCGAGCCAGTAAATCTGGGCCTCGATCCCCTTGAATCCTTCTGGAACTTCACGTTGATGCGGGTGTTCATCGGCATCGACGAACTCGCCCTTACACTGGAAGCAGCTCCATGACTTCCATGGATATGGCTCCTCAGGGTCATATTCTGAATCGTGATAATCCGAATAGCGGTCGAAGTCTCCGTCGAACTCCGGGAGAGCGTCATCGCCAAAGCGACCAACAAGTTCAATCAAACTTCCACATCCTGCGTGCCCTTCGGCCATTCCATCTCTCCTGTCTGAACGGCCTCAACTACCGGACCATCCGTAACGGCGCCTTCGCGTGCGAGGCGCTCCTCGAGCTTCTGTGACACCTCGAGGATGTAAGCCTTGAGGATGTCTGGATTCTTGACCAGCGAGTCCAGGTTGCAGTTGTAGGTCATCTGTTCCCGACAGTCTGTATCGTTTGGTGGGCAGATAGAGACCGTCACGGAGTACCGATTGAAGAAGCTCATCCTTCCGCGGCCACTTTCGCGTCCTTCGATCCGGGCGCAAACTCTTCCTCAACCTTGGCTGCACTTCCAACCGGGACGGTGTAGATTCTGCTGACCTTCAGAGTCCCGAGCTGCTTCTTGATCCGGTCCACTGCCATGGAGGCCCACTGTCCGACCTCCACAGCAATGGCCCCTTGGAAGACTGGCTGCCGAACCTTCTTACCCTCGCGCGTATAGACCATCGAGGGCAGGCGCCAGCCAATGGTCTTGTCAGGTGCCAGGATCGCGTCAATACAACCGATCATGTTTCCCTTCCCAGGACCGAAGCAGAGATCAGCCTGGGCAAAGACACCCGATTCCCGATACCTCACCATTGACGGCGCTGTCGTGATCACAACGTGTGTCACCCCGTACAGCAACCTCTTCGTCGACATTCAATTCTCCTAAGCAGTCATCTGGGCCGCTGCCGGAATGGCAGGAGCGCTGAGTTGTGGTCGCTTCATGGACTGTTTGACCCGGTTCCCGAGGAAGCTGTTCCGCCGCTGGGTGTCGCACGCCTTCACCGCCATCGCCAAGGCTCGCTTGGAGGTGATGAAGAGGCACATGCGCTTCGCGCGCGTCAGGGCGGTATACACCAGGTTCCTCTGGAGCATGGTGTAGTGCTGCCCCAACAGGATCACGATGCAAACCGGCAGTTCGGAACCCTGAAGCTTGTGGACCGTGCAGGCAAATGACAGCTGGAGCTCGCGCAGCTTCTCATGTGGGTACATGATCGTCTGCTCGTCGAACGCGATTCGCACCGCGTCGTTCTCCTCATCGTTGGCCTGGATCACCCCACTGTCACCATTGAAGATCCCGAGCTGGTAGTTGTTCTTCATCTGCATGACACGATCGCCGATGTAGAACCGCTTACCCTCCACGTAGAACGCAACACCGTTCGGGTTCAGCACGTCATGGAGGATCTCGTTGAGCTTCTCCGTGCCGGCAGTTCCCTTCTTCATCGGCGCCATGACCTGAATGTCGGTCAGGGCGTTGACTCCGTAGCGCTCCGGGAGGTACTCAGCCAGGAACCGCAACCTCTCGTAGATCCACTCCACGTCATCCGTCATCCGGCCGGTCGATGGAGACTTGACCTGCGGGACGTACATGACGAAGTTGTCGGCCTCCATGTTTCCCTTTGCGGGGAATTCAGGGAGTACGCCGTGGATGATCTTGTGAGCGTTGCGGATGATGAGCGAACCCTGGGCCTGGCGGAAGATCTGGTCGAGCCGCGTCACAGAGACGCAGTCCGAATCGATCAGGTCGCGCAGGATCATGCCGGGCCCGACCGATGGGAGCTGGTCGACGTCGCCGATCATGACTACGTGGCAGCCATCCGGGACAGCCTCCATGACCCGGTAGGTCAGGTCGGTGTCTCCCATGGACCACTCATCCAGGATCAGAGCATTACAGCTCAGGGGTTCGTGCCGGTTGTGCCCCCACTGTCCATTTTCATAGCCGAGGAGACGGTGAACCGTCGACGCCGGCTGTCCAGTTAGCTCCTGCATGCGCTTGGCAGCGCGTCCGGTCGGAGCGGCCATATCCACCGTCCAACCCAACTTGGTCATGCAGTAGAGAACCACACGGGTCACTGTCGTCTTTCCGACGCCAGGTCCTCCGGTGATGATCGAGAACGAGTTCATAAGGGCCGCGATGACGGCCCGCTGCTGCTTGTCGCTCAGGGTGATATTCAGAGCTTTCTCGCCATCGGCGATGAGCTTGACAATCTCCGTGGACGGGCGCGCAGGAACTGCAAGCAGTTCAATGATCCGCTTTGCCAGGGCCTCTTCCTGATAGTGCAGCCGCGGCATGTAGTTGAGGATGACCTGGTTGCCGTCGACGATCTGGACCTCTTCGATCACCTCTTCACGGTCTACGACCTCCCGCAAAGCTGCATCGACGATATCCAACTCCAGGGCCTCAGTGTGCAATGTCCCATCCCCACCAGCCTCGGCATCCTCAGCGGCCGTGATACGCCGGCCGGCCAACTCGCTGACAGCTTCCAGGAGCTCGCCGCGGTAGAGAAATACGTGACCCTTGTTGGTGGCTTCCTCCAGCGCGTACATGAAGGCAGCTTCCGTCCGTTCAGGAGACGTATCTGCCCAACCCATCTTCTGGGCCATCTCATCGGCTTTGTTGAAGCCGATCCCGCCAACCTTGGTGAGCTGGTAGGGATTCTTGGTGATGATCTGCGGGCTGTTCGCTCCCAGCTCGTTATAGATCCGCTTCGCCCAACTCCGGCCATTGATGCTGTGGCCTTCGAGCAGAAGCATGATCGGGCGAAGATGACGGTCTGTGTTCCAGGCCTCGTCGATGCGCATAATGAGAGCATCGTCCAGACCCATCTCACGCAAACGAGCTGGAGTGTGTTCCAGCACGTGCCACAACTCGTGGCCGAAATGCTTGACGATCTTGG
>OBLU010003919.1_pt1 | contig 13464 bp, 10 predicted proteins | sample 1518681 | NCBI WGS metagenome assembly OBLU01 (sample SAMEA3539304, study PRJEB22396) | soil metagenome | biome: tundra; feature: field; material: soil | place: USA | collected 2010-05 | depth 0.15 m | reverse complement strand
CCAGCATCGCGGCCACGATCGTCATCGCCCGCATCGACGTGGCGACGCTCGAGCCGATCCGTTCCCTGGGCATGCGCGCTCGCGTGGACGACATCGTCATGGACGGCACTGACGGTGAGCGCCGCCTGGCGGCGTCGCTGCTCCAGGCCCTAGAGTCGGCCGATGGCTCATGAGGCCGCGCTCGAGTTCCTGCGCAGGAATCCACGCGGCGTGCTCGCGACATATCGGCGTGACGGCCTGGCGCAGCTCTCGCCGGTTCTCGCCGCCGTCGACGCCGAGGATCGGGTCGTGATCAGCACCCGGCAAGGCGCGATCAAGGCTCGCAACATCCGCCGCAACCCGCGTGCAGCGTTCTGCGTGCTCAGCGAGCGATTCTTCGGCGCCTGGCACACCCTCGAAGGCGAGGCTGACGTGGTCAGCCTTCCCGACGCGATGGAGCCGCTCGTCGACTACTACCGCCGCGTCAGCGGGGAGCATCCTGACTGGCAGGAGTATCGCGAGGCCATGGCCCGGGACCACCGCGTGCTGCTGCGGATCACGGTGGATCGCAGCGGTCCCACCACCCAGGGCTAGCGAGGGGCTCAGGCTTCGCTGGTGGGCGTGGCAAGGTCGCGCAGGCGCGGGAGCACCTCGGCGGCGTACAGCTGCAGAAACCGGCGCTGATCCGGCCCGGGCGCGTGGAAGATGAGATGGGTGAAGCCCAGATCCAGGTAGGGACGGATCCGTTCGACGTGCTCGTCGGGGTCAGACGAGACGATCCAGCGGCTGGCAGCTCTCTCTGTCGAAAGGGCATCGGCGCGGCGCTCCATCTCCACCGCGTCGTCGACTCCCGTCTTCTCCTCGGGAGACAGCGCGAGTGCCGCCCAGTTTCGCGTGTCCTCGCGAGCCCGGTCGCGATCGCTGTCGAATGAGACCTTCATCTCGATGGCCAGCTCGACGTTCGCGGGGTCTCGTTCTGCCGCCCGTGCGCCGTCCATGACCGCGGGGAGCAGCGTCTCCGCGTACAGCTCCATGGCCTTGCCGCTGGTACAGATGAGCCCGTCGGCGACCCGGCCCGCGAGCCTCGCGGCAGACGCTCCCGCGGCGGCGATGTAGATCGGAATTGGGGTCTCGGGGCGGTCGTAGATGGTCGCGTTCCGGGTGCGGTAGTAGGTGCCGTCGAAGGTCACGCGGTCGCTCGTCCACAGCGTCTGGATCAGCGTGACCGCCTCCTTGAGCCTCGCAAACCGCTCCTTCGTGTCCGGCCAGTCGGTGTCAAGCGGCGCTTCGTTCATCGACTCCCCGGTCCCGACACCGAGCCAGATTCGGCCTGGGAACAGCACGCCGAGGGTGCCCATGGCCTGCGCCACGATCGCCGGGTGGTAGCGGAAGGTCGGGGTGAGCACGCTCGTTCCGAGGGCGATCCGGCTGGTGGCCTGGCCCGCCGCGCCCAGCCATGCCAGCGAGAACGGAGCGTGCCCGCCGGTGTGCCGCCAGGGTTGAAAGTGATCGCTGATGGCGGCGGTATCGAAGCCGCACTGCTCCGCCGCCACGGTGAACTCGATCAGATCCCTGGGGCCGAACTGCTCCGCTGAGACCTTGTATCCGAACCGAATCTGACGAGACACGCGCCCATTTTCCCATGCGGGACCGGGCGCCTCGGATCAGGCAGCGTGCCTGGGTGTCTCGACGACCCGCGATTCCGGCGACTGATCACGGCGCGGCGAGTCTGCTGCCGGCGATTTGCACACGCCTCCGACCATTCGTCGCGCGGATTCGATCTTCGCGATCAGCGCCTCCGGCGCGAACGGCTTGCCCAGGTATTCGCATTCGAGGTCATATGCACGGTTGAGGACCTCGGCGCTGTCGAGCAGTCCGGTCATGACGACGATCGGCATGCGCGCATGCATGCTGCTGGTTCGAGCGTGGCTGATCAGATCCCAGCCGTCGCCGTCCGGCATGCCGATGTCCACCACCATTACGTCGGTACTGTGCGACAGCTCCGCCATCGCCTCTCGGATGGTCGGCACCAGCACGGTTCGCAGGCCGTGGCGCTCGAGGATCCGGCACGCGGTGACGCCGACCGCATGATCATCGTCAACAACCAGAACGCGTCCCGTCGACGCTCTTTGCGGGATCGGTTCCTGCGCGGCATGAACAGGAAACACCGCGCGACCTCCATCCGCATCCCGAGCGCGGGCGAGTGACTGCTCGAGGCCATGCGCATCCATCGGCCGTGCGTAGTAGTAGCCCTGGGCGAAATCGTAGCCCGACTCGCGCAGATGCTTCGCCTGGTCGGCGCGCTCCACGCCCTCGATGATCGTCTTCAACTGCAGTGCCCTGACCATGCCGACAACGGCATCCAGAAGGCTGCTGGCAACGTGCCCGTCGGGGACGTGATCGACGAGCGACTTGTCGATCTTCACGACCGCGACCGGCAGGCGGCGCAACCTCGCGAGTGATGATGCGCCGACCCCGAAATCGTCGATTGCCATCCCGACGCCGAGTGCTCTGAGGCGGCCGAGGATCCGGATGGCACTGTCCATGTCGTCCATCACGGCGGTCTCGGTCACCTCGAGGATCAGGTATCTCGGTTGGATGCCCGCGGCACGCAGTGCCTCCTCGACGATCGCCACCAGATCATCGGAATAGAGCTGGCGCGGTGACAGGTTGACGCTCATGGTGATGTCCGCGGCGACGCCGAACTCTCGCTGCCAGCTCGCGAGCTGCTGGCACGCCTCATTCAGGACCCGCGCCCCGATGGGAATGATGAGACCCGACTGCTCTGCTATCGGAATGAAAACATCGGGAGGGATGAAGTCACCGTCCGGATGCTTCCAGCGCGCGAGAGCCTCCACCGAAACCATGCGGCCGTTTGCGAGGTCGACGATCGGTTGATAGTGCACGTGCAGGTCGCCGGTGAGCCACGCGGTCCGCAGCCCGTTCTCGATGCGCACGCGCTCGGCGATCGCCGTGTGCATGTGCGGCTGGTACAGCGCGAATCCGTTGCCGCCGGAGGCTTTGGCCGAGTACATCGCGAGATCCGCATTGCGCAGCAGCTCGTCGGCGGATTCGCCGATGCCACCGGTGGCGATACCGATGCTCGCAGCGACAGCGACGGTGGTTGTCCTCAACTTCAGCGGGAGCTCGAGAGCCGCGAGCACGCGTCGCGCCAGGACGGCGACATGATCGCGTGGGCAGCCCTCCAGGAGCACGGCGAACTCGTCGCCGCCGAGCCGGGCGACGACGTCGACCTCCCTGACACTGTTGACGATGCGCTGTGCGACCTGCATCAACACCTGGTCCCCGGTGCTGTGGCCGTACGTGTCGTTGACCTCCTTGAAGCCGTCGAGGTCGAGCATCATCAGGGTCACCGACTGCCCCGGCGAGGCGAGGGCCGCAAGCTCGCGCTCCAGTCGCCGGCGCATGAGCGTTCGGTTGGGCATTCCCGTCAGCGAATCGTGGGTCGCCTGGTGAGCAAGCGCCCGCCCGAGTCCGAGATTCATGTCCAGCGCGAGATACATCCGCGTGAGCGTCAGACCGACGAGGGCGAGCATGCACCACAGCAACACGTCCGAAAGCTGGCGCTGATCGGACCGGAGCACGATCGCCAGGGAGCACGTCAGCGCCACCGGCACGATCGGCACCCAGAGCCCGGTTCTGGTTGTGGTCGCGTGGATCACCCGCGACTCCGGCTGTCGGCGGAAGCACAGGATATAGAGCGCTGCGATGCCGAGGCAGAGAAGACCGGCGATCCAGCCGTTGGCGAACACCGACCCGGATGTGCTCACACCGGCACCGACCTGGTGGGTCAGTTCGACGTCCGCTGCGCCGATGCCAAGAATTGCGGCACCGAACAGGAGGCCGACGGGACGTGTCTTCCGTCCCACCCGAGCCACCACCGTGGCGATCAGCGTGAGCATGACGACGTCGGCGACGGGCTGCGCGAGACTCACGAGGTTGACGAGTGGTGAATTCCCGACGATGCGGAAATAGCCGGTCGCCAGACCGAGCATCAGCAGTCCCCCGCCCATGAGCAGGCCATCGCAGAACGCCACGATGACCGCTCGGCGTGATGACACGACACGAACGAAGGTCAGCGCGGCCAGAAGCCCCAACGGCAGCTCCCCTAGAAATGCAACGTTCGAGAGCGAGAGGAGCGCCGCCCCATGATGGGCGGCAAGCGCATTCCAGTCGCACACCGCGGTGAGCAGCGCGTAACCGGACCAGCAGGCCACGGACCATCGTCTTCGACCGCGCGACCTGAACACCACAAGGAGCGCGAGGGAGCAAGCGAACAACCCGGCAGCGATCTCAGCGACATTGTGGATCTGATTCTCGAAAGCGTTGCCACCCACTCCGAGGAGCGAGGCACTGACAGCGATCACGATCACAACGAGGACAGCGCTCGCCACCGTCATGAAGAGTCGACGAGAGGTCACCTGGAGCCTAGATCCTGCGAATCTGCAACCGTGCGCTACGGAGGGTCACGGTCACGTCTCCTTTGATCGGCGCGACCTGCTCGCTCGATCTGATGCTGCGAGATGCCCTCGCCACCGGCTGCGCTCACGGTTCGACGGATCCTCGAAGCTCAATCTGCGATTCCCGCGCAGGTCCGTCTGTTCGACAGCGTACGCAGCAGGACTGCTTATCGACGCTCGTTCAACACTGTGACAACCGTCACCCAGCCGTCCCGAATGCCAACGAGCGCGGACGTCGTTTCGTGTCAGGCGCGTGTTCGGGCGCACCACAACGGGTTGTTAGACTGCGGGGTGTGGCGAAATGGGTCGTGCTCCACTTGGATACCGATGAGTCGTCGACGTACATCAACGTGGACGCGGTGAACCAGGTGCGACAGGTTTCGGTGGGTTCAACGCGCATCTCCTTCTCGGACGGTACCGACGTTTCGGTGCACGAGGACGCGCCCATCGTCATCGCCGCCTTCCGTCGCGACTCCATCTAACCGCCGCACGCACCGCTGAGCCGGTCGGCGGCAGCAGAGGCACCCGCGCGCCGCGGCCGCATCCACCGGGGGGCGGGTCGGTGTGACAGCATGGTTCCGCTCATGACAACGCCGCCGCTGCTCATGATCCCCGGGCCCACGCCGGTGGCCCCTGACGTGCTGGCGGCTCTCGCCGAGCCGGTTCGGAGCCACACCGGTCCCGAGAACGCTGCCACGATGCTCCGCATCCAGGCTGGGATCCGAGAGCTGGTGGGCGCCCCCGAGGCAAGGGTCTACTGCTTTGCCGGGGCGGGCACGCTCGCCATGGAGGTGGCGCTCGTGAACCACGCGGCGCCCGGCGATCGCGTCGTGGTGGTGAGCCACGGCTATTTCGGGGATCGTTTCGCCGAGGTCGCCGGCGCCCTGGGCATGCGCGCCGACGTGCTCCAGGTCGAATGGGGCGAGCACGCCGGCGTGGAGCAGCTTCGTGAGCTGATCCAGCGCGGCGACCAGCCGGCGCTGGTGTGCATGACACACGTCGATACCAGCAGCGGCGTGCTCGCCGATTGCGCTGTGCTAGCCGCGACCATTCGCGCCGCGGCGCCGGACGCGGTGATCGTGGTCGACGGCGTGTGCGCGACCGGGGGCATCGACGAGGCGATGGATGCCTGGGATGTCGACGTCCTGCTCACCGGAGCGCAGAAGGCGCTCAGCGTTCCGCCGGGACTGGTCATCCTGGCCGTCTCGGACCGTGCTCGGGCACGCCGCGACTCGCTCGGCGCCGTGCATGCGTACTACGCGGACCTGCACCGCTGGGACGCGTCGGTCGACGACCCGCGCAAGTACTTCTCGACCCACGCCGTGTCGCTGCTCCGGGCGCTCGAGGTCTCCCTCGACGGCATCTTCGAAGAAGGGCTGCCGGCTCGCTACGAGCGCCACCGGCGCGTCGCCCACATGATCCGCGACGGCATGAGTGAGCTCGGGTTCGTCCCGCTGACCAACCCTGAATACCTCGCCCCGACATTGAGCGTTCTCGCCCTTCCCAGCGGGGTCGACGACGCCTCGCTTCGGGCAGGAATGGGCGAGCGCGGGGTGGTGATCGCGCCGTGCCTCGGCCCATGGGCTGGGCGAGGGGTGCGTATCGGCCACATGGGGACGGTCACGGAGGCGGAGGCCGCGCGCACCATCGACGCGGCGGCGGCGGTCGTGGGCACCCGTGCTTGAGCCGCAGCTGCTCGAACGCCTGCACGCGGCCGTCGGCGAGGACGGGCTGATCACGGCGCCCGCGGCGCTGCAGACCTATGCGTGCGATGGGCTCACAGGCCGCCGCGTCTCCCCGGCGGCTGTCGTGCTTCCGTTGTCGACCCAGCAGGTGGCACGCGTGGTGCGCGCATGCTCGGACGCAGGCGTGCCCTTTGTCGCGCGGGGCGCCGGCACAGGACTCTCCGGCGGGGCGCTCCCGGTCGCCGACGGTGTTGTCGTCGGCCTCAGCCGCATGCGGGCCATCCTGGACATCGACATCGAGAACCAGCAGGTCACGGTGCAGCCGGGTGTCACCAACCTCGAGGTGAGCAAGGCGGTCCGGCCGCTGGGGTATTTCTATGCTCCCGACCCCTCGTCGCAGCAGGTCTGCACCATCGGCGGTAACGTCGCCGAGAATTCGGGCGGCGCGCACTGCCTCAAGTACGGGTTCACCACGCACCACGTCCTCGGGGCGACGTTTGTCACAGCACGCGGTGAAGTGGCGCAGCTGGGCGGCTCGGTGCGCGACTCGCCTGGCTATGACCTCCTCGGGGTGGTCATCGGCAGCGAGGGGACGCTCGGCATCGTGACCGAGGTCATCCTGCGCATCGTTCGCGTTCCCGAATCGACCGAGACCGTGCTCGCGGCATTCTCGACGATGGGTGATGCCGGCGAGGCCGTGTCGCGCATCATCGCCGCCGGGATCACACCGGCCGCCATCGAGATGATGGATCGCCTGGCGATCCAGGCGTGCGAGGAGATCGTGCACGCGGGCTATCCGGATTGCGGCGCCGCACTGATCGTCGAGCTCGACGGCCCTTCAGTCGAGTCCGGCGAGTTCCTTCGCCAGGTCATCGACATCTGCAGCGCCAGCGGCGCGACCGAGACACGAGTGGCCGCGAGCGAAGTCGAACGAGCGCTGATCTGGAAGGCACGCAAGGCCGCGTTCGCCTCCATGGGGCGGATCAGCCCGAGCTACTACGTCCAGGATGGGGTCATCCCGCGGACGCGGCTTCGAGACGTGCTCGAGTCCATCAGCGCGCTCTCGGCGAGGTACGGTCTGCGCGTCGCCAACGTCTTCCATGCGGGCGACGGGAACCTGCACCCGCTGGTGCTGTACGACAATGCTGAGCCCGGAGCCGGTGAGCGCGCGCTCGAGCTCGCGGGGTTGATCCTCGAGTCCTGCATCACCGCCGGTGGCTCGATCACCGGCGAGCACGGCGTCGGCTCGGACAAGGCGTGCTACATGCCGAAGATGTTCAGCCCCGGCTCCATTGCCGTGATGGGGCGCGTTCGCGACGCCTTCGACCCGGGCGACCTCTGCAACCCGGGGAAGGCCCTCCCGACCCCGCGGCTCTGCGGCGAGGTACCCGGAATGTATCGTCCGCACGCAATCGAGACGGCGGGACTGGCGGAACGCCTGTGATGGTCTCGACGGCCCAGGAGCTGCATCTCTTCACCGAGCTGGTGGGCGCCGCCCACGTCCGGGCTGCCGATGTCAGCGACGCCGTCGCGGGCGTCGTCCCGAGCCTGCTCGTCTCACCGGCTGACGAGCTCGAGCTCGCATCCGTGCTCTCGGCCGCCCGTGCTCGCGGACTGGCCGTGGTCGCTCGCGGGGGCGGCACGAAGATCGACTGGGGATCGCCGCCGGATCGTTGCGATGTCGTGCTCTCCACCTCCCGAATCGAAGGGATCGTCGACCACGAGCCGGCGGACCTGGTCTGCGTCGTCCGCGCCGGCACAACCCTCAGCTCCGTGCAGAAGACCCTAGCCGCGGCACCCGGCTTCAGGCAACGGCTCATGCTCGATCCGCCGCAGGGTCCCGGCGCGACCATTGGCGGCGTGGTCGCCACCGCGGCCAGCGGACCCCTGCGCACCCGCTTCGGCACGCCTCGCGACCTGGTGATCGGCGCGAGCTTCGTCCTGGCCGATGGAACCGTCGGGCGGAGCGGCGGGAAGGTCGTGAAGAACGTCGCGGGCTTCGACATCGCCAAGCTGCTGGTGGGATCCCTTGGGACGCTTGCGGTGGTCACCGAGGTCGCGTTCCGCCTGCATCCCCTGCCCGCGGCATCGCGGACGGTCATCCTCGAGTCGCGGTCGGTGCCCGACCTCTGCGGCTTCGCGGCCGGGATCGGGCGTCTCCAGGTGACGCCGAGCATCGTCGATCTTCACTGGCCGATGGGCGTGGTCATGGTGCGTTTCGACAGCTCGGAGCTGGGCGCAAAGGTTCAAGCCGAGCTCGTCACCCACGAGCTCGGCGGCCGGATCCTCGGCGGTGACGAGGAGACCGCCTTGACGGCGGCGGTGGCGGGGATGCCCTGGACCGGTGCGGGGACGGTGAGCGCGGTTGCCGTTCTCCCCTCGCGACTCGCTGAGTTTCTGTCGTCCATGTCTGCAACGTGCGACGCCCTGGCGCTGCGCCCCCTGCTCGGCACGGGGGAGGTCCGGTTCGCGCCGGAGGCACAGGAGATGGTCACCGCCGCGGCGCGCTCGGCGGGCGGCCGCCTCGTGATCAGACGCGGCTCGGCGATGTCCGCGGGTGATGTCGATGACGGCGTCGCACTGGATCTGATGCGCTCGGTGAAGCAGCAACTCGACCCCAGGCGAACACTGAGCCCTGGTCGGCAGGTCGGGGGTATCTGACGTGGCCGCGGTGAGCTCTGGTCCGCCTCGGGTCCTGGGGCATCCGAGGGCCGACGCTGTGACCAGGGCGTTCGACGATCACCACCCACCGGATCCGTCCCTGATCGCGGACTGCGTGCACTGCGGTTTCTGCCTCCCCTCGTGTCCCACCTATCTCCTCTGGGGCGAGGAGATGGATTCCCCCCGCGGCCGGATCCTGCTCATGGATCTTGCTGCACGCGGCGAGATCGGCATGGACCGGGAGGTCGTGCGCCACATGGATGCCTGCCTCGGCTGCATGGCCTGCGTCGATGCCTGCCCCTCAGGCGTGCAGTACAACCGTCTCGTCGAACAGGTCCGTCCGCAGATCGAGCGGCACTTCACCCGTGCCTGGCATGTGCGCGCGTCGCGCGCCGCGCTCTTCGCGATCCTCCCCAGCCCGCGGCGGATGCGCACGCTTGCAGCCGCCATCGCATGCACGCAGGCCCTGGGACTCCGCAGAGCGCTGCGCTCGAAGCCGCTCCAGAGGGCGGTTCCCAGGAGCCTGCGTCGCCTCGATGGCATGGCACCGGACCTGCGCTTCGCCGATCTCAATGCGCGCACACCACGCCGCCTCACACCCAGGGGGCCGCGGGTCCTGCGTGTGGCGCTGCTCACCGGCTGCGTTCAGGACGCGTTCTTCTCCCACGTCAATCGAGCCACCGCGCGTGTGCTCGCCGCCCACGGGTGCGAGGTGCTGGTGCCTCCGCTGCAGAGTTGCTGCGGGGCGCTGGAGATCCATTCGGGGCGTGAGCAATCGGCACTGCAGCGGATGCGAGCGCTGATCGCCCAGATGGAGCCCCTCGGGGTCGATCGCGTCGTTGTCAACAGCGCAGGCTGCGGATCCGCCATGAAGGAATACGGCGCGCTGCTCGCGGATGATCCCTTCTGGTCGGCGCGCGCAGCGCGTTTTTCCGCCGGTGTGCGCGACGTCATGGAGGTCATCGCGGAGCTCGAGCTGCAATTGCCGTCGCGCCTCCACTCGCTGCCGGTGCGCGTCGCCTACCACGACGCCTGTCACCTCGCGCACGCTCAAGGCGTGCGCCTTCAGCCCAGAAACGTCCTCGGCCGAATCCCGGAACTCGAGCTCGTCGACCTCAGGGAACCCGATGTGTGCTGCGGCAGCGCGGGCATCTACAACCTGGTAGCGCCACAGGCGGCAGACGAGCTTGGCGATCGCAAAGCGACCAACGTCGCCGCAAGTGGCGCGGAATTCCTCACCGCCGGCAATGGGGGGTGCCTGCTCCAGATACAGGCCGCGTTGCGCCGGGCCGGTCGTCCGCTGCCGGTCGTCCATCCGGTCGAGTTGCTGGATGCCTCGATCCGTGGTCTGCCCATCGTCCAGTTGCAGGCCGGGCCAGCCGGCCGGTAGACGGTGGGCCAGCCGTCCGGCAGTCAACCGGGCTCGCTCGCGACCCGCGCTGATCGCCGCGCGCACGTGCTCGTGGTCGGCGCGGGTGTGATCGGGCTTGCGGTCGCCCTCCAACTTCGTCGGGCGGGCGTGGACGGCGTGGTCGTGGTCGATCGCAACGCCTCCCCGGGCATGGGATCGACGAGCCGCGCGAACGGCGGTGTGCGGGCCCAGTTCACCACCGCCGTCAACATCGCCTTTTCGAAGTTCACGATCGAGAAGCTCCGCGAGTTGCACGAGCTGTCCGACTCCCAGGTGGGCTTCCGCGCGGTCGGATACCTCTTCCTCACCGGGACCGACGCAGGCGAGATCGCGCTGCGACGCAGCTGGGAGCTGCAGCGGTCACTCAGCGTGGATGTCCAGTGGCTGTCAGCGAGCGATGTCATCGACCTTGCACCCTTCGTCAGGGTTGACGGCCTCGCTGCCGCGACCTTCTGTGCCGGTGATGGGATCATCGATCCGCACGGCGTGGCGAGTGCGTTGTGGGCCGCGTGCCGCCGTCTCGACACCACGTTCCTCTTCGACACGGAGGTGCTGGATGTCGCCGGAGGCTCGCCCGCTCGCGTGCGCACCACGTCGGGAGACATCGAGACCGAGTTCGTCGTCAACGCCGCGGGTCCATTCGCGCGCGAGCTGGCGGCGCAGGCGGGCATCGATCTCCCAGTCGTCTCGCGGCGGAGAAACCTCGCGTGCACCGAGGCGATCGCGGGGATTCCCGCTGCGATCCCGATGTGCGTCGACAACGACACCGGTGTGCTCATCCGGCGCGAGGGCGCCGGCTTCCTCATCGGCTTCTCCGATCCCGCCGATCCACCGAGCATGGACACCGCATTCGACCCGGACTTCCTCGATGCCATCGCCGCACGCATCGGCAATCGCTTCCCGTTCCTCGAGGATGTGCCGATCAGCCCACGGAAATGCTGGGCGGGCCTCTACCCCGAAACCCCCGACCACCACGCGATCGTTGATGTCACCCCCACGGCGCCCTGGTTCATCCAGTGTGTCGGGTTCGGCGGCCATGGCATCATGCATTCGTTTGCGGCGGGGCAGGCCGTCACCGAGTTGATCATCGACGGACGCTGCCTCACCTTCGACCTGCGCCCTCTCCGACTGACCCGTTTTGGCGAGCCTGGAGCGGTTGTCGAGACCGCGGTGCTCTAGGCGGCGACGAACCTCGCAAATTCCCCGGCCGGGTCGTCGAGCAGCGTCTGCAGCGCGAGGCGCTCCTCGTCGTTCAGGGTTCGCAGCGGCCGTCTGACCGCGTCCTCGATGGCGACCCCGCGACGCTGGAGGATGAACTTGAGCGCGGAGTGGAAGGGGAATGGATCGATCATGGAGCGCACGCGCGCCGCTCGCGCACTCGCCTCTGCGGTGCGGGATTCGACAGCGTCGATCGTCAGTTCCGGCAGCGCGGCGGCGAGACCGGAGACCGATCCGGCGGCTCCCGATGCCATGCCCTGGGCGATCAACCCCTCGGCGCCGATGAACACGTCGAGGTCGGGCAGTAGGTAGGGCTCCACCTTCTCGAACGGCGAGTCGGAGACCTTGAGCCCAGCGAGGTTTGGCGCCGTGGTCCGCAGTCGCTCCACAACATCGATCGGCACCGCGTAACCGCTTCGCGGTGCGAACTCGTACACGTAGAAGGGCAGCGGCGCGCACGCGTGGGCGGCAGCATCGAGGTGACGCCATATCGCCTCGGCATCAAGCGCGAAATACGGAGGCGGGATCACGGCGACTCCCGCTGCTCCGTGGCTCGCGGCGTGCTCGGCAAGGGCGACCGTGTCGTGGGTTGTCTGCGCTCCACAGTGCACGAAGACGGCGAGCCGGTGATGGGCCGACGTCACGAATTCATCGGCCGCCAACCGCCGCTCGTCGAGCGAGAAGAGGACTCCCTCACCCGTGGTTCCGAGCGCCAGGATGCCGTCGAGGCCGGCACGCGCATAGAAATCCACCAGCGCGCCGATTCCATCGCCGTCGATGGACCCGTCAACGCCGGTGAGCGGTGTGACCGAGGCTGCAAGAGTGCCGTGAACCAGGTTGTGCAACTTCATGGCTCAGCCGAGTGTAGCCTGACCTTCGGACAGCGATGCGATGTCGTAGCGATCGCGCGCATCGGTGCGGCGCAGCAGCAGATCGGCCACCAGGCCCGTCCAGCCGGTCTGATGTGATGCGCCGAGCCCCAGGCCGGTCTCGGCGTGGAAGTACTCGTGGAATGGGATGGCGTCCGCGAGGTCGGGGCGCGAATAGAGCTTGCTGCCCGCGACCACCGGGCGCACGCCGCCGGCTCCTGCAAGGAAGATCGACGCCAGCCTCGCGGCGATGTCGTCCGCGACAGCTCCGAGGTGTGCCTGACGACCGGACCCTCGCGGGTACTCAACCGTCCAGGTATCGCCGAGAAAACGGTGGTAGACGCGGAGCGCCTCGATGATGAGGTGGTTGACCGGAAACCACACGGGTCCACGCCAATTCGAGTTGCCGCCATAGAGGCGCGACGTCGATTCCGCGGGCTCGTAGTCAAGGCGCGCAACAGCCCCACCGAGGTCGATATCGAGTGGATGGTCCGCGTGGAATCGCGAGAGCGCACGCAGGCCGTGGTCACTCAGGAATTCGGCCTCGTCGAGCACGTAGTCGAGGATCCGGCGCAGGCGGTGGGCGTCGACGATCGCGAGCAGGCGGCTCTCGCGCTGTGCGTCGACGTCGTCGAGCGAAACCGCAGCCGCATACCGCGGCTTGAGCTTGATGAACAGACGCAGGCGCGCCGCGAAATCGGGGAGGCGGCGCAGGGTTTCGTGACCAAGTGTGGTCGCGGCGCACAGCGGGATGAGACCGACGATCGATCGCGCCTGGATGGGCACGCGCGTCCCGTCGGCAAGGTGCCAGCTGTCGTAGTAGAAGCCCGCGTCCTCGTCCCAGAGCCCCTGCTCGTTCATGGCGGTTGCGATCGCCGCGAAATGCTCGAAGAACTTCGTTGCCACGTCCTCGTAGGTGCGATCGAAGGTCGCGAGAATCAACGCCATCTCGAGAAGGTTGAGCGAGTACATCGCCATCCAGGCGGTGCCGTCCGATTGCTCCAGGTGTCCACCCGCGGGAAGCAGCGCCGAGCGATTGAACGGTCCGATGTTGTCGAGGCCGAGGAAGCCGCCCTCGAAGATGTTGTTCCCCTCGGCGTCCTCTCGATTCACCCACCAGGTGAAGTTGATGAGCAGCTTGTGGAAGACGCGCGCGAGGA
>OBLU010003917.1_pt1 | contig 13464 bp, 8 predicted proteins | sample 1518681 | NCBI WGS metagenome assembly OBLU01 (sample SAMEA3539304, study PRJEB22396) | soil metagenome | biome: tundra; feature: field; material: soil | place: USA | collected 2010-05 | depth 0.15 m | reverse complement strand
CCCGCGCAGCAGCGTCAACGCGAATCAAGTCTGCTGGCAGAGTTCAGCCGCGATCTGACACAGGCTGCGATGGATGGGCAGCTTGATCCGCTGGTTGGCCGCGATGGCGAACTGGAACGCGTCGTGCAGATTCTTTGCCGCCGCACCAAGAACAATCCCGTGCTGATTGGCGAACCCGGCGTCGGCAAGACAGCGATCGTCGAGGGCCTTGCCCAGCGAATTGCGGATGGCGAAGTTCCGACTTTTCTCGCCGACAAGCGGGTACTCGGTCTAGACCTTTCGCTCATCGTGGCGGGCACCAAGTATCGCGGTCAGTTTGAAGAGCGTCTCAAGACCATTATGAAAGAGTTGATGGAAAATCAGAACTCCATCATATTTATCGATGAATTGCACACCCTGGTGGGCGCGGGTTCGGCGGAAGGTTCGCTCGACGCGGCCAACATCCTCAAACCCGCTCTCTCTCGTGGAGAGATTCAGTGCATCGGTGCAACGACCCCGGCCGAGTATCGTAAATCGATTGAGAAAGATCGCTCGCTGGAGCGGCGCTTTCAGGCGGTCAAGGTTCCTCCGCCGAATGAGACCGACGCGATCAAGATCATCATGGGCATCAAGGACCGCTACGAGAAGTTCCACGCGGTCAGCTACACAGATGCGGCGATCGAGTTCGCGGTTTCGCACTCCAACCGCTACATTCCGGACCGCTTCCTGCCGGACAAGGCCATCGACCTTATTGACGAGGCCGGTGCCCGCGTTAAACTCCGCCAAACCTCGCTGCCTGAGGAAATCACCGAAGTTCAGAAACGCATAAAGTTCATCGTGCACCGCATGGACTCTGCCATCGCGAATCACGAATTCGAGAAGGCGCGCTTTTACTCTGACGAAGAACGTAAGGAGCGCGAGAGCCTGCGGGCCCTGCGCGACAAGTATCACCTCGATGACTCCGCAGCCGGCATCGTCGGCCGCGAAGATATTGAAGATGTCGTCAGTCGCTGGACCGGCGTTCCTGTAACCAGCATCAAGGAAGAAGAAACTCAAAAGCTGCTGCGCGTGGAAGAAGAACTCCACAAGCGGGTTATCTCGCAAGAGAGGGCCATTAGTGCTTTGGCAAGAGCAATTCGCCGCTCGCGCGCGGGTCTCAAGTCGCCCGCACGACCGATCGGAAGCTTCCTCTTCCTGGGACCCACCGGCGTCGGCAAAACCGAGATGGCGCGTACGCTGGCCCACTTCCTCTTCGGGTCAGACAAGGCGCTCATCCGCTTCGATATGTCGGAGTTCATGGAGAAGCACTCGGTTTCGAAGTTGATTGGCTCGCCTCCGGGATACGTGGGTTACGAAGAAGGCGGTCAACTGACGGAACGGGTCAAGCGCTCGCCTTATTCGGTGGTCCTGCTCGATGAAGTTGAGAAGGCTCATCCTGACGTTTTCAACCTGCTATTGCAGGTATTTGAAGATGGTCAATTGACCGACGGCCTGGGTAATACAGTCGACTTCAAGAACGTGATCATTATCATGACGTCGAACATAGGCGCACGTCATCTGATGAAGAAGCAGGGGCTCGGTTTCCAAAGCGACCGCGATGAACTGGTCACGGAGAAGATTGAGGAACTGGTTAAGCAGGAAGTCAAGAAGACCTTCAACCCTGAGTTCCTCAACCGACTCGATGAGGTCATCCTGTTCCAGTCGCTCAGCGATGGCGACTTGATCCAGATTGTCGAACTGCTTGTACAGCAGCTCAACGCAAACCTGGCGCAAAAGGCTATCACCATCTCCGTAACCGAGGACGCCAAGAAGTGGATTCTCGACAAGACGCTTGTGGATCGCAGCTATGGGGCTCGCCCCCTGCGCCGCGCCCTGCAGCGCTATGTTGAAGATCCGCTATCGGAGGCGCTGATCGCGGGCCTGATTACCGACCGTCCCGCATTCCTCGAGGTCTATCTCGACGCGAACCAGCTGTTCTATCGCCCAGTCAGCGCCGATGAAAACGCCACCGAGGAGAAGGCCGCAGGCATTTTGCTTTTCAGCGCCTAAACCAGTTTCTCCGGACCTCGACTAGAGGTTTGGAGTCCGCGAGCCTAAAGCCCCGGCGCAACAAGCCGGGGCTTTTATTTGTACGCATCATGCCGTCGAATCGTCCTTAGTGTGAACACGATAGAGGCAATCGCGACTCCGGTCCAGTCCGCGTGATTCTCGTCGCCCGTTTCCACTGAAATGCCGTAGCATAGTGGCACAGTCCCAGCTAGAGGCCTTGCATGAGCGACATTTTGACGACACCTGATCTGACACCCCAACTGACTTCGGAACAGATCACTTCGATCACCCGCCAGACCAACTACGGTACATGGCGTTTTCAGAAGACGTGGAAGCCGTTGCATATTGCCGACGCGGAAGGATGCTGGTTCACCGACGGTGCAGGCAAGCGCTATCTCGATTTCAGTTCGCAGCTTATGTGTGTGAACCTGGGGCACAAAAATCCGCGTGTGATCGAGTCGATCGCCGAGCAGGCGAGGGAACTGGCCTATGTTGCTCCCGGATATGCCACCGCGGCACGCGCTCGACTTAGTGCAAAACTGCTTGAGGTCTTGCCCGCGGGCTTGGAAAAATTTTTCTTCGCTACGAGTGGCACAGAGGCTAACGAAGCCGCCTTTAAAATTGCGCGCATGTACACGGGTAAGACGAAGATTATCTCGCGCTACCGCTCGTATCATGGTTCCACCAACGGCTCGATCGCTGCCACTGGCGATCCGCGCCGCTGGGCCATGGAGCCTGGCGGCAAGGCCAATGGATTTGTCTTCGCACCGGAAACTAACTGCTACGACTGTCCAATCAAGCACACCTATCCGGGTTGTAACATTGCCTGCGCCGACTATCTCGAGCACATGATTCGCAACGAAAGCGATGTGGCTGCAGTCATCCTCGAGCCTGTTGTCGGCACCAACGGTGTTCTTGTCCCCCCGCAGGAGTACTTTCCGCGGCTACGGGAAATCTGCGATCGCCACGGTGTTCTGCTGATTGCCGACGAAGTCATGGCTGGATGGGGACGCACTGGTAAGTGGTTTGCCGTCGATCACTGGAATGTGAAGCCAGATATTCTCGTCACCGCCAAGGGCATTACATCGGCGTACGTGCCGCTAGGCCTTTGCGCCACGACCCAAAAAATTGCGGATTATTTCGAAGATCACTATTTCTCGCACGGGCACACTTACGAGGCGCACCCCATCACACTCGGGCCCGCCGCTGTCACGATCGAGGAGATGCAACGGCTCAAGCTTGTGGAACGCGCCGCTTCGCTTGAGCCCTACGTGCGCGAGAAGCTTGAGGCTCTGAAGGTAAAACATCCGTCGATAGGCGACGTACGTGGACTTGGCCTATTCTTTGCTGTCGAGATTGTGAAGAATCGCGAGACGAAAGAGCCCTTCAATACCATGCGCGACAAGGTGGAGGGCAAATCCCTTGTGGTCGATCAAATAGCCGCGAAGATGATGGCCGACGGCGTGGCGCAGCAGGCGTGGGTCAGCCACTTCGTCATCGCGCCGCCGCTGATTGTAACCAAGGAGGAACTCGACCTTGGCATCGCTGCGCTCGATCGGCACCTCTCGATCGCAGACGCTCTGGTTGAATAGAAGGTTGTGCTGCAATCCGCTGGATACAACGGTAGCTGCGGTCCTTGCGAATCTTTGCGGACTTGATCGCGGTTTTTTAAAAAAGCTCTTATACCCCGCCCTCTCCGGGTTACTACGGCCAGAGATATGATCGGTCGAGGAGTTGGCAGACGTGACCACCCTTGAACCTAAGGTCCACACTCAGTTTGGCAGAGCCGCGGTCAGGATCTTCGTTGCCAACGATCGCGTGAACCAGGTTTTGATTGAGAATCTTGACCCTGGGGCGTGGGATATCAAACCTCCCGGTAATGTTCGCTGCATTGCGGCGATCTTCACGCACATGCACAATGTGCGGACCAAGTGGATCAGGCTTTCCGCTCCACATCTCAAGGTCCCAAGGCAACTCAGCCGAGCCCGCTGCACGCCGCAACAGGCCCGAGCGGGATTGGCCGAGAGCGCTGCCCGCTGCGAGGAGATGCTCGCAGAAGCGCTTGGAGGCGGAGGAGGTCGCGTGAAGGAGTTTCGGAGGGACGCGCTCGCTAAGCCCTGGCCAGCTGGCCCGGAAATGCTGAGTTACATGCTTTGCCACGAAGCCCACCATCGAGGGCAGATATGCATGGTGGCGCATCAGCTAGGGTCTCCGTTGCCAAGTGGGGTCATTTCCAAGATTTGGAATTGGGAAAGGATTTGGCACGAGTGCGGGCAGGCCTTTGGTCCTGGCTACGACTAAGGAATTTGGAGCGCGAAGTCGCCAGAGGACCAGCCGTGGAAGCAGCTCGAGTTGTTCCTGTGAGTTGCGAACCCCAAAAGGATGCCCCGCAGCCCCGTACAATAGAAGCGGAAGCCCTCCCGGCCCGATGACGGACGAAGCCCACAACAAGACCGATGACCGGCAAAAGCCACAGCCATCCGAAGCTCTGAAGCCGGCTGATGCGAAGCCGCAGGTCGGCAAGCCTGACGAAGACCCGGTCGGCAAAGTCTACGATTCACATCTCATCCGCCGCCTCGGCCACTATCTACGCCCTTATTGTTGGCAGTCGCTAGTATCCTCGCTCGCCGTCACCCTCAAGTCGCTGAGCGACGTCGCCGGTCCTTATCTCGTCAAAGTCGGAATCGATCGCTACCTCACCGGCAAGCCGGGAGTTGCCACCAACTGGCTGACACGCCGCCTTTCGCCCGATCCATGGCATGGGATCACGCAACTGGCCGAGATCTATCTCTTGGCGCTGCTCTCGGCCTATCTATTCGAATTCATCCAGACTTACCTGATGCAGTGGGTCGGGCAGAAGATCATGTTCGATCTGCGCCGCGATATCTTTCGCCACATGCAGCAATTGCATGTGGGCTTTTTTGATACGCATGCCGTGGGCCGCCTGGTCACACGCATTACGTCAGACGTAGACGCCATCAATGAAATGTTCACGGGTGGCATTCTGGCCATCGTCGACGACTTTTTCACGCTGACCATCATGGGCATCGTCATGCTCAGCATCAACTGGTGGCTGGCGCTGCTCGCTTTCTCCGTACTCCCGCTCATTCTCATCGTGACGCGGCTGTTTCGTAACTCGGTCCGCGAGAGTTACCGCCGTGTTCGTGCCGCCATCGCCCGTATCAACAGCTTCACGCAGGAACATGTCAGCGGGATGAGTGTGGTGCAATTATTCAATCGGGAAGAACGCGCCTATCAGGACTTCGAGGCGGTGAACCGGCTGCACATGATCGCATTTAAGGACACGATTTTTGCCTACGCGCTGTACTATCCAGCGGTTGATTTGCTATCGGTGATTGCGGTGGCGCTGGTGATATGGTGGGGGGGCTTCGGGGTACTTTCGGGGACGGTGACGCTCGGCGTTCTCGCCATGTTTAACATGTATTCGCAGCGCTTCTGGCGGCCGATCCAGGACCTGAGCGACAAGTACAACATTCTGCAGGCGGCGATGGCTGCCTGCGAGCGCATCTTCAAACTGCTGGATACCGAGGCTGAGATTGTGAGCCCGGCGGTCACGCGGCATGGCGACGGCAGCAATCGAATTGAGTTCCGCCACGTTTGGTTTACCTATCAGAAACTCACACCGGAGCAGCAGTCCGCCGTCGACAAGGCGACGAGCCCGGCCGAATTGGCGTCAATTGGCGACATCGAATGGATTCTGAAAGATGTTTCGTTCACCATCGAGCCGGGACACACGGTCGCTATCGTGGGACGCACGGGGGCGGGCAAGACAACGCTGACCAGTCTGATGATGCGGTTCTACGACGTGACCGCGGGCGAGATTCTGCTGGACGGCGTCGACCTGCGCGCTCAGGATCTCAATGCATTACGGCGGCAGTTCGCGGTGGTATTGCAGGATCCGTTTTTGTTTACCGGAACGATCGCGGAAAACATTCGACTGGGCAATGAAGGAATCACGGAAGCGGGCCTTGTGCAGGCCGCACGCGATGTCAACGTGCTGGACTTCATCGAGACGCTGCCAAAGAAGTTCGAAGAGCCGGTGCAGGAGCGCGGGAACTCGCTTTCCACCGGCCAGAAGCAGTTGATCAACTTTGCCCGGGCGTTGGCCTACAATCCGCGCATCCTGATACTCGACGAAGCCACGTCGAGCGTGGACACTGACACCGAACTGCGTATCCGCGGAGCGTTGGAGCGCATGGTCGAAGGGCGGACCAGCGTGCTGATCGCGCATCGCCTTTCGACCGTGCAGAGGGCCGATACCATTCTCGTGATGCACAGAGGGCAGTTGCGCGAGATGGGTTCGCATCAGCAATTACTTGCGGAGCGTGGGCTGTACTGGAAGCTGTATCAGTTGCAGTATAAGGACCAGGAAGCGAGCATGCTTTCGAGAGCGGCAAGTTAGGTAGTTAGAAGCAGTGGTCAGTATGGTTAGGGAAAGGTTCCAGCTTGTTAGCCTGTAGCTTCCAGCCCTGAAACACATAGAAAGTTTAGTAAAGGTTTTGATCGAAGACGTTTTCTACTTTCCCCTATGAACGCACCGATCGTACCAAATTCTGTTGCCGAGTCGCCGCTGCCTTCGGAGGCGAGCAAAAGCTTGTTGCCGTGGCTGGTGGCGGTCGCTTTCTTCATGGAGTCGCTGGACACTACTATTTTGAATACCGCAGTTCCAGCCATTTCCGAAGCGCTGCATGTGCCGTCTCTGAGTATGAAGGCGGTGTTGGCGAGTTACACGTTGAGCCTGGCGGTGTTCATCCCCATCAGCGGATGGATGGCGGATCGCTTTGGAACGCGGCGCGTGTTTGCCTCGGCCATAGGGTTGTTCACATTGGGCTCGTTTCTCTGCGGAATTTCAGGCAACATTCACCTGCTGGTTTTGTGCCGTGTGGTGCAGGGCATGGGTGGAGCGATGATGGTGCCGGTGGGCAGGTTGACGCTGGTGCGATCGTTTGCGAAATACGATTTGCTACGCATCATGAGCTTCGTCGCGATTCCAGCGCTGGTGGCTCCGATGCTCGGGCCGGTGGCGGGTGGATTGATTGTGGGCTATGCACATTGGCGCGTGATTTTCTTTCTCAACATTCCGATTGGGATTCTGGGGCTGGTGATGGTATATCTGCACCTCCCTGATTATCGCGAGGAGACGCATCCGCTGGACCTCGTCGGGTTGATTTTGTTTGGGTCGGGAATCGCGCTGCTGTCGTATGTGCTGGAAGTTTTTGGTGAGCACCAGTTGAGCACGCGGGAGATTACGGGATTGTTGGCGTTATCGCTGGCTCTGCTGGGCGGCTACTGGGTGCATGCGAAGAGCCTGGCGTATCCTCTGCTGGATTTGAAACTTTTGAGGATACGGACGTTGCGCGCGGCCACAAACGGTGGGTTCTTCACGCGGTTGGGAATTGGTGGAGTACCGTTTCTGCTGCCGCTGCTGTACCAGACCGGGCTGGGGTTCACCCCCATCCAGTCGGGAATGCTGATTATGCCGCAGGCGATTGCGGCCATGAGCATGAAGATCGTGATGAGAAGGCTGCTGGCAGTGATGGGGTATCGCGGTGTCCTGGTGTCGAACACGGTACTGATCGGCCTGCTGTTGGCATTGTTTTCAACGATTGGGCTGAGCACGCCGGTGTGGCTGATTGTGCTGATAGCGTTTTTTTACGGGGCGCTGACTTCGCTGCAGTACACAACGATGAATACCCTGGTGTATGCCGACGTGGCAGAGCGAGATACTTCCAATGCAAGTTCAATCGCTGCGACGATGCAGCAGATGTCGATCAGCTTCGGAGTGGCCGCGGCGGGACTGACTACGGCGTTCTTCATTCCCAGCGCAGCGTATGGGAATCCACGGGAGATGATTGCAGGAATTCATAAAGCATTCTGGGTATTGGGCCTGCTGACGGTCCTGTCGACCGCCGTGTTTATGAGCCTGAAGCGTGATGACGGGCAGGCGGTCAATGCGCGCAAGATCCTGCATCCGGATGGATGAGCGCTATCGGTTCTTGGCGATGGGATAACCCTGCCAGACATATTCGAGAGCTTCGGGTAAGGTCTGCAGCTTCACCGCGTGATCGACATGGCCGGCATTGCGAGCGAAGTCGAATTGATAGTGATAGCCCTTGGCCGCCAGCACGCGGGCCATGTTCTCGTTGGCCAGAACCCAGTCGTGCATGTTGTCCTTCATCACATTGGGATTGAGCAAGTCGCGATCTCCGACCTCCATCCAGATACGGATAGGCTTTGCGGGCGTCGCGAGGATCAGACGCTCATGGAATTCCCAGGCCCCATGCGGAGATTGCGCGTTGTAGGGCCACTGCTGGTTCACATAAGTACCTGAGTAGGTAAGCACGCGGTGATATAGCTCGGGGTGATACCAAGCCATGATCAAGGCGCACGATCCCCCTGAACTGCCGCCCATGGTGGCGCGGGCGTCGGGATCCTTGGTTAATTTCACGTGGGCCTGGGCTTCAACCAGGGGAAGGACTTCAGTCTCGACGAATTCGGCATAACGGCCGGACATGGTGTCGTATTCCAGGCCGCGCTCGCTGCCCTGCGCATCTCCGCTGCCATTGCTGATGGAAATGGCGACCATGGCGTGGACTTTGTGCTCGGCGATGAGGTTGTCAAGTACGGTGAAGAGAGTGAGATCAGGCCCGTCTGCTCCCACGATGAAAGGTGCAGTGGTGCCGGGCACGTATTGTTTGGGCACGTAGACCGAAATGTGGCGGGTGTAGGGAGCGGCGTGGCTGGTAGTGACCAGCAACTTGCCGGGGTCCGCGGGATCAGGGGTGCCGAACGTGTTAGGCTCGCGCGCGATGCCGGGATAGAGCTTACTATCGGTCGAGTTCATGGTGAACTCAACGATGGTTCCTTTGGGCACGCCTTCGTGGGGAGTGGATTCTGGCGCGGGCGAATGCGTGGTTCCGAGGATGAAGTTGCCGTCGACGTTTGCAGGCGCGTTCGTATCGTCGGGTAGTTCTTTGGCCGCGACGTAGCCGGGAGTGGCGGGATCGCGAGTAGGCGGAATGGGACGCGGAGGTCGAGGTGCAGGCGCTGTGGCTTGGCTGAATATGGGGGCTGCACTGATAGCCATTCCGACGGCGAATATGCCGATCGGTAAAACGCCGCTCGGGAGAAGCTGCACTTGGACCTCCAACAAACCGGGCTCGAGGATCATTCTCGCCGGAAGACAGGTTTAATTCGCTTTGTCTTCTGTTGTATACACTGGCGCACCGGTCTTGGATTGCCAATCGCGTTTTGCTACGACGTTAGTTCGACAAGCGCAGTGGTGGCGGCATACCATGGACACGCTTTCGGGAGGGGCTTGGAAGGCCTGTCGATTCAAAATGATGCCATTCTCCGTGAATCCTCCGGATAATCGGCTGCCTTTGATCGACAGCCCTTCAAGACTGCCGGAATCTCTCCTAACCGGGGCCTGAATATCCGGTCCAATGGACTGCATGGGCAACGACGACCACGCGACGATCCGGGCAGTGCTCGCCGGAGATAAAGAGGCCTATGGGGCGCTGGTCATGCGTCACAGTCACACCCTCTTTCGCGTGGCCTATCGCATCAGCGGCAATGAGGCCGACGCGGAGGATGTAGTGCAGGAAGCGCTCCTACGCGGGTATCAGAAGCTGGACAGCTTTGAAGCCCGCTCGAACTTTGGAACCTGGATTTATCGAATCGCGGTGCGGTGCGCCCTCGACAAGATTGGGAGTCGACCCGCGCGCGATGACCGCCAGATCGGGGAGCCGGGCGACCAGGACTCTGAAACCGTACAGGTCGCGGATGAATCGCCGAGTCCGGAACGTCTATTGCTCAGTGGTGAAATCGGAGCCATGCGCACGATTGCCATGCACAGTCTCACCCCTATCGAGCGAGCAGCTTTTGTCTTGCGCCATATGGAGGGACAGACTACCGAGGAAATTGCAGGTGCATTGGGGATCGCGCCCAGCGCGGCCAAGCAGACCGTGTTTCGTGCCGTGCATAAGTTGCGGCAACGACTTTCGACATTGAAGGTGAAGGCATGAAACATCTGAACCAGGAAGAACTGATCGAGCATTACTATTCTGAAGATGAAGACTTTGTCGGCGCCATGGTTCATCTTGACGAATGCGCGGACTGTGCAGTTGCCTATCTCGAACTGAAAAGCGATCTCTCCGATCTGACGACGGCGGAAGTTCCACCGCGCGATTCCGAGTATGGCCGTCGGATGTGGGAACGTCTTTCAGATTCGCTTCCGACGTATGAGGCAAAGCCGTCGAGACCCATGCACTTGAGCTGGTGGCGTGGCCTTGGTTATGCCGCGGCTTGTGCTGCGCTGATCTCAGGTGCGTTCTTTGCCGGTCGCGTGTGGGAGCAACGTCAACCCCGACCTGTCGCCAGTATGCAGGTGCCCGCTCCTCAGGTAAAGCAGCGGGTTGTCGTTGTCGTTTTGGGCGATCACTTGGATCGTTCCGAACGGTTGCTGGTGCAACTGAAGCATGTCGATTCCGCGAGCGATGAGATGGTCACACCGCTTCGTGACGAGGCGCGAAGTCTGCTGGCTGCAAACGAGATTTGTCGCCAGGATGCAGAGAAGACCGGCAACCCAGCGCTTGAGAAAGCACTGAACCACCTCGACCGTCTTTTGAACGAGCTGGCGAAGAAGCCGGGTGGAGTGAGTTCTGTTTCGATCGCCCGCTTGCAACGGGAGATGAACGTTGACGGCTTGCTGTTTGAGGTTCGCGTTTTGCGCACCAGAATTCCAGGCAAACCTACCCATAACCAGGGAGGGTCAATATGAATTCCAGACTGATATTGCGATTTACGCTCGCAGCCGCGGCTGGAGTGCTGCTGGTTTGCGGATCCCGCGTCGTGCGTGGACAGAATCTGCTTGAATCCGGTATGACGATGGGGATCGAGGGCATGGCCGGTGCAGGTGAGACGGCCGACGGTGGCCAATATGCCCTCGGGACCAAAGCAATTAATGAAAGCCGCTGGTCCGATGCGATCGGCATCTTCGGCAAGATCGCTGCGGAGCATGGCGATCGCTCTGCAGGAGCCCTCTATTGGAAGGCCTACGCCGAAAACAAACAGGGACAGGGCAGCAATGCGCTGCAAACTTGCGTGGAGTTGCGGCAAACATATGCGGGGAGTAGCTGGATTGATGAATGTGGCGCATTGGAAATTGAGATTCGCGCCAGGAGTGGTCAGCCCGTTCAACCAAAACCAGACCAGAGCGATGATGTGAAGCTGCTGGCCTTGAATTCATTGATGCAGCATAACGAAGCCAAGGCCCGAGCGCAGATTGAAGACATTATCAATAGCGATTCCTCAGAACGTTTGAAGGAGGGCGCGCTTTTCATCCTCGGAGACAGCGCCGCCGATGTGAACTACCCGCAAATCGTACGCATCAGCTATCTTGAGGGCGATGTGCGTATCGCTCGTGGCGAGAGCAAACACGATACGTGGGAGAAGGCGGAGTCGGGGCTACCGCTGGAGACTGGATTCAGCCTGGTGACGGGTGCCGGCCGTGCGGAGATCGAATTGGAAGATGCGTCGACGCTGTATCTCGGCGAGAATTCTGTTCTGACGCTGAATGATCTGCATACCACGGGCGGTGTTCCTCATACCGAGGTTGCATTGTTGTCGGGGACGTTGACGATGCACCTGGATTCGCTGATGCCCGGCGAATGGATGATGCTGCGCACCCCCACCGACAACATACTGACACGCTATCCGGCAAAGAGCGACCTGCGCATCAACAGCTACATGGATGCAACAGGTATCACCTTGCTCCGATCGGGTTCGTTACGGCTGCCGGGATCGTCGCTGCAGCCGTTGAACGAGGGAGAAACACTTTTTTATCGCGACGGCCGTCGGGTCGACGATCTAAAGCCGGTTGAGACGAGCGACCTCGCCGCTTGGGATCAATGGGTCAAAACACGGTACGATGCCCGGACCGCAGCCATGAATGCGGTGATGAAAGATGCGGGCCTGTCTGCTCCCATTCCGGGCCTCGCGGATATGAAGGACAAGGGAACGTTCTTCGATTGCGCTCCGTACGGCACGTGTTGGGAGCCGGCTGCGCTTGATGAGACGCAGCAGCCTATCGAGGCCGGAGACGCGTTGGCCAGTCCACAATCTCCCTCCCAGAAGAAGCAGGTAGTGATTCCAAGCGCGTATGCGGGATACGACATGTTTCCTTGCCTTCCGAGCAACTTTCGCTATCGGTATCAGACGACGTACTCGAACGGAGTCGACCCCTATGCAATGCCCTACGACTGGGCCTTGTGCCACGCGGGAAGCTGGATCATGCACGGTCGGCGCTATGCGTGGGTGGTGGGCCATCGACGCCATCATCACGATCCGATTCACTGGGTCAAGAACGGGAGGCAGGTGGCGTATGTACCGATCCATCCGCGCGATGTGAAGGGGCACCCGCCTCTCAATCGCGAACATGGTTTTGTGGCGTTGCGGGATAACAAAACAGTGACCATTAAGCCGACGGTATTCGATCCAGTGCGCCCGGTGGAAATACTCAAGTCGCCTCCTCGGGAATTTCGTAATGAGAGCATGCCAAACCTTGCGCATGTAGATGCTCCGCACATGGAAGCTCACGCCATCAAGGATCCTGGACCCGGCAAAGGACCGGTTGCAAGAAGTGGCGGAATTCCGCTGACGTTTGATCACAAAACCCAGAGTTTCATGATGCCGATGCACACGATGCAGGGAAACAGGACAGTCACCTCACTTGCCCCAATTAATAATCATGGGGGCAATCTCCAAGCCCGGGGCGGCAGTTCAGGAGGTATGAGCGGGGGCGGATCGCATGGTGGTGGCGCGAGCGGTGGCGGCTCCCACGGTGGCGGTGGAAGCAGTGGCTCGAGCGGCGGTGGTTCGCACGGGGGCGGAGGGAGTTCAGGATCGTCCGGTGGCGGCTCCAGTGGGGCCAGTAGTGCCAGTGGTGGTGGAGGCGGAAGCCATCACTAAAATTTACGCTTGGCGGCTTATGCCGCACGAAGCGGAGACCGGATAAAGATCCCTCGTCCTGTAATGCGGCGCTGGAGTTCTAATCTCCTAGCGCCGCATTCTTTGCTTCTGCGGGTTGTGCGACAGGAGCGTCAGAGAAATGCGTTCAGCACTCCAACCATTCTTCGATAAGGCTGGAACAACCCGAAAGTCATCCTCGCGCCCTCCCCCAAATAGCATGAACGCAGCCGGAGTTGCCCTCTCAGGGTTACTATTCGCAATGGGAGAACCCCCGGCTCTGCCGGGGTGGCAGTAGCAGTTTGACATTTCCGGGAGTCCACCCAGAAACTCTTCGACGTGAGCCGCCAAGCACACCTCAAGGAGAAACTGGATGGACGAGTATGCAAGCTTAAGTCACACGAAATGGGATTGCAAATATCACGTTGTGTTTATCCCGAAGTGCCG
>OBLU010003916.1_pt1 | contig 13467 bp, 15 predicted proteins | sample 1518681 | NCBI WGS metagenome assembly OBLU01 (sample SAMEA3539304, study PRJEB22396) | soil metagenome | biome: tundra; feature: field; material: soil | place: USA | collected 2010-05 | depth 0.15 m | reverse complement strand
GAATCAACGGCGATCCCGATGGCCCAGCCTTCCTGCGGCGCTGGGCCCGCGACGGCAACGTCGCCCCCGATGCTCACCAGCACGCCGGCGCCAAGTTGGTCGGCGATGCGGGCGGCCGCCCGGTCGGCCACAAAAGCCTTGGCCGATGAGCCCAGGTCGAGGCGAACTCCGCGCGGGATCCGCACCGTGCGCGTTCGAGCGCAGAGGTGGACGTGTCCATAGCCGACGACGGGACCTAGGGCCTGGGGGGGGAGGGATGGGCGACTGACCACCTGATCGAAGTCGCGGTCATAACCGAGGGTGCACATCGCATTTCCCACCGTGGGGTCGACGGCTCCATGTGTCCGCTCAGCGACTGTAATCGCAACGTCGAGCGCTTCGAAGAGCAACGGGGAGACCACGACGGTCCGTCCAGATTGGCGGTGGAGAGACTCGATCTCCGAGTCGGGTCGGAATCGGCTACAGGTCAGGTCGATGGCAGCGATCTGGTCGCGCAAGATTGCCTGCGCAACATCGACGTTCACGCCTTCGGCAACGACGACCGTGGCGGTCGTGCCGATGGCGCGGAAGGATCGCTCCGTGAACGGTGGGGACGCAGTCATCATGTCCGTCACCGCGACGTACCGCCCGAGGTGACGACCGGCTGCGTGGTGGTCGTTGTCGGGTGCGAGGTGGTGGTGGTGGTCGTCGGCTTCGACGTCGTGGGCGTGGTGGTCGCCTGGGTGTCGCTGGTCCCCGAAGAACCCGTCGTCGTTGTTGACGTTGACGTGGTCGACGTCGAGGTCGACGTCCCCGATGTGCTGGAGCCGCCCGATCTGGTGGCGTCGGATGCCGCGCTCACGCCGGGGTGTTCCTTGGCGATCACCACCCCGATCAGGGCGGTCGCTCCCGTCGCAGCCAGGACGGCGGCGCGAGTCAACAGGCGCACGCGCGCGTCGGCGCGTCGGCGGGCCGCCGGGGTGTTGTGCTCATTGGGGTGTTTCATGAGAAACGAAGGCTTTCTCGCATGTCCCCATTCAACGGCGCCCGTCTCCCCATAGCCTCAGGATCCTCTGTGGACCGACTGTGAAGTACCACCACCGCTCTCGTTGCGCCCGGGGCGAGCGCGCCGGCGTACGAACGTATTGGGGGGGTTGGACATGAGGTCTACCTCACACCGTACGGGGTCCCCCTTACGACAGCATGAAGACCGCAGAGAAATCTTTTCCTGGTCCTGAACAGGTAGTTTGTAGGCGAGTGTCATACCGGCGTCGTCTTGGGCCGCTAGACAAGTGGCATGCGAGTGCTCGTCGCCGAGGACGATGAGGGTCTGCGCTCAGTCCTTGAGAGGGGTTTGCGCGAACACGGGTACACGGTGGATGCCGCCAGTGACGGCGAGCAGGCGCTCCGGTACCTGGACACCTACGAGTACGAAGTGGCAATCCTCGATTGGCGGATGCCCAAGGTCTCCGGTCTCGATGTTATCCAACGGCTGCGGCGGCGCGGTTCCGCCCTTCCGGTCCTCATGCTCACCGCGAAGGATGCAACGAGCGATCGGGTGACCGGCCTGAACGAGGGAGCCGACGACTATCTGGTCAAACCTTTCGACTTCGCCGAGCTCTTGGCCCGGGTACGGGCGTTGCAACGACGGGGGGAGGCGCTGCAGTCACTCGTCATCAAGGTCGCCGACCTGGCGCTCGACACGGTCACTCGTGAGGTGCGGTGTGGAGCGACCCAGCCTCGCCTCACGGCCACCGAACTCGCCCTCCTGGAGATCTTGATGCAACGATCACCGGCCGTGGTTCCGCGCCGATCCATCGCATTGGCCGTGTGGAGTGACGAGGCCGATGCGCTCGGCTCGAACACCCTCGACGTGCACGTGGCCCGGCTACGGGCCAAGATCGCCAACAGCGGCGCCAAGATCGAAGCGGTCAGGGCATTGGGCTACCGGATCATCCCCGCATGAAGGATCGCCCCAAATGGAAGCGCCCCTATGTCGCCCACGCGGCCAGGGTGGCACTCGTGGCCACACTGATCATCGGGGCAATTTACGTGTGCGTTGTCGTCGCATTCGACAGCATCGACAAACACAGGCTCGTGGCACAAGTGGACACGCGGCTCGACGAGCGCCTGGGCCAAGCCGCGCTCTCTCCCGCCACGGCCGGCAGAATCGACAGCTTTGACAACGCGCACGACGCCGATGACGCACCGGTGTTCTTCTGGCGGGTGGCGGCGTCAGGGCAACCGGTTGCCCTGACGACAGGGGCGCCATCTCTGACGAGAGCCGACGTATCGACGACGAGCCAGTCCTTCAGCGCCCAGCTCGGATCCAGGTCATTCCGTCTGCAATCCCGTCAGATGGGAGGCCGGCGCATCATCGCCGGTCAGAGCTTGTCGGAAACGGATCACGTCGAAGGCGACCTCACTGCGCTCGAGTTCTTGGCCGGGCCCCTTCTCCTCGTAGCCGTGTTCCTCGGAACGTTGCTCATTGGCATCAAGGCGGCCAGCCCGGTGGAGTTGGCGCGCCGACGCCAACTCGAGTTCACCGCGGACGCGTCCCATGAGCTCCGCACACCGCTCAGCGTCATCGAAGCCGAAGTGAGTCTGGCCCTCAGCGGCACGCGCGACGTCGACGACTACCGCGACACGCTTGCCAGGGTCCAGCGCGAGAGCCTTCGGCTGCGGGACATCGTCGAGGACCTTCTGTGGCTCTCCCGCTTCGACGCTGAGCCACCGCCTCCCGGTGACGAGCCGGTCGATGTTTCGGCCATTGCGGCCGCGTGCGCCGATCGCTTTGACGCCGTCGCTCTCAGCCGGGGCATCACCCTCACCGTGGAGCGCCACGGCGAGGGGCAACCGTGGATCAACGCTCCACCTGAATGGATCGACCGACTGACGGCGGTCCTGGTTGACAACGCGTGCCGCTACGCCGGAAACAACGGATCGGTGCGGATCACCGTCACGGCCCGTGGCAATCGGGTCAGTCTGGCCGTTGACGACGACGGGCCCGGCATCGCACCTGAAGAGCGGGTCAGCCTCTTTGACCGATTTCAGCGGGCCACCGATGAGGGAAATGGGGCGGGACTTGGACTCGCCATCGGCGACGCCGTCGTGCGCGCCACTGCGGGCGAGTGGCATGTTGGAGACTCCGCGCTCGGTGGCGCTCGCATGGAGGTCCGGTGGCACCGTTCTCCGGGCGCCAGGGAAGGCGACGACATAACCAAGCCCGCCTTTGCCGGCGAAAGGGTGAAGTAAGGATTCTGCAGGCTCACACGACCGGTGGCGGTCGCCCTTCGCTGCTGTCCAGCAAGCTGACATCCCATTCGCACACCACACACGCGTGGCGGAACACGGAGTGCGCAAACTCGAGCGCAGTGGCATGCGGGTCGTCGCTCTCCGTGACATCCTCCCAATCGAGAATGTATTCGCCCAGTGCGGCATCCCAGCGGGAGGAAGACGGAGAGAGAGACGCTGCGGCAAATCCTTCCGGAGCCGGGTGCGCGTAGGCGTAGAACGCCGCCTTGGCATAGCTCTGATCACCGGGCCACCATCCAATCGCCACTTCCTGCGCATCCATCGCATTACGCATGATGAAGTCGTTGGAAGGGGGCGTGGCGGGCTGCCCAGAGAACAGGCTCACCGCAAGATCAAACGAGCCCCACCACGCATTCACCGGTGTCGAGCGTCCTCGATACGGGGCACGGAATGCAGCAAGTACCATTGAGGCGTACGTCGCTGCGGCAAAGTAACACTGAACCTGGTCAGGGTCGTACCGCGCGTGCTCTTCGTCCTCGGTGAGCAGAACGCTCCAGGGAACTTCCTGAGGTACCGGGTTGATGGTCACAGGCCCAACCAGACTGTCGATCGCGGCCAGAACGTCCCGCGTGACGGCTCCCACCGGCCTCTCGGGAACGAGGGGAATGCGTCCCACGCCCCCTTTGCTGGCTTCGATCAGTACCTCATGCGTTCGCAGGTCCAGCGCCACAACCAGCGTCCCCGAGCCGTCAGGCGCCGGTAGCGGGCCGGTCTCCCAGCCGCGAGCCGTGAGGCGGAGGGCCGCATGCTGGAGTTGCGGCTCGGGCGGGGCGAGCTTTACCGCAAGCTTGCCGAGGACCTGCGCATGCGCATGGAGGGTGTCGCACGTTTCGCTCCAGTCTTCGTAGGAGACCGTCGGCCAGCGCGAAGACGAAGACATCGCCGCAGGTTACCGAGCCACTCTCGACCCGGCCGACGCCACGATCGCCCTCTTCGCCCGCCACGACATCACCGACGAGAGCGAGAGCGCCGACATGAGGCATCCAGCGGACACGAATGAGCCAATCGAGAGGAGGGATCCCGCAGACCCGACGCTGCCGATGGACAGCACCGACCCGATTGAGCCAATGGAAAGTGCCGAGTTGCGAGAGCCGATACAGAGAACGGAGTTCTGAGACCGGATCGACCAACGAGACCCGTCGTCATTCGTTCTCACCGATCACCCTCCCTCCGCTCGTCGCAAGGAAAACGTCACGTCTGTACCCTCCCGAGGGTAGTGGATCCGACAGCATCCGGTTCACCTGCTGCAGGTTGTCTCGGCGCATGTACTCCCGGACGAGCGCAAGGGTCTTGTGCCCGGTCTGGGCTGCGATGCCACGGTCCGGCAGGCCCGACCTCGCCGCAATGAGCACCAGGCCGCGCCGCAAGGAGCCCACGCCATAGCGGCATGGATCAAGGCCGGCCGCCATGAGGGATCGCTTGACGATCGCCGCGGGCGCCGAGTCGGACATTTGTCCTTTGCCGATGTTGCCGTGGCGGTCGACCGTGCGAAACGCCGGGCCCGAACGCAGGCCCGAGATCGCGATCCATGCCGACCACGCGGACGGTGCATCCGTGGCTGGGGATGAACCTGGAGGGATGAGCGCCGTCCGCACCACCGTCCCCTGGCGATCACGAACACGCACGAGGAGACCGCCAGCCCGGGCCCGGACGTCGCTCACCTGGAGGCCGGCAAGCTCGGAACGTCGCAGCCCGGCGCCTATGCCCAACAGGACGATGGCACGGTCCCGGACCCCGGACGTCGTGTCCGGGAGTGCGTCCACCAGCGCCTGGAGCTCGCCCCGTCCAAGCGGCTCGGTGGGGTGTGAGCGGCTGCGCAGGGCGCGCTCCGCTCTGGCTATGCCTAGCTTCACGGCCGGGTCAACCGTGGGTGACGGCAGCCCGATTGCCCGGTGGCGGGCGGCAATAGCGGCCAGCCGGCGCCGCACCGTCGTCGCCCGCCACTTGGTGGCCAGATCGGCCACGTACGCGGTCACGTCCGCCGGCGTCGAGGGAAGCACGCAGCGGTCGCGCGCCGCACACCAGGCCGAGAAGTCGGCCCAGTCGGATCGATAGGCCCGTTCGGTGTTGGGACTGGGCATTGGGGCATTCTGACATCCGATAACTCCCTGGGCCTTGACCGCCATGGGTTGGGGGCGCAGCCTTTGTCTATGACAGAGATCCTTGTTGTTGACGCCGATGGGCATGTGTGCGAACCGCCGGACCTGTGGAGCTCGAACCTGCCCCCCTCCATGCGAGAGGAGGGCATCGCCCTACGGTGGAATGCCGAGTCGGGGTGGGACGAATGCTGGGCAGAAGGGCGCATCCTGGTCAACCGGGGACTGCCCGGCCTGGGCAACGCCGGACTGTCCTATGAGAACTTCGGGCAGGGTATGCACTACGAGGACCTCAATCCGGCCGGGTTCGATCCGGAGGAGCGGATCAAGGTGCTCGACGCCGAAGGCATTCACATTTCGGTCCTGTACCCGGGTCTCGGCTTGAAGCTCGGCGGCTTACGCGACCCCGCGCTGGCGGTGGAATCGTGCAAGGTCTACAACGATTGGATTGCTGACTACGCCCGAGCCGCCCCGACGCGCCTGGCGGGCGTGGGGGCACTGCCCCTCCAGGATCCCGAGCAGGCCGTGCAGGAGGTCTTTCGGATCAAGGAGCTCGGCCTCGTCGGCGGCTTTTGCCGGCCGAACCCCTATGGCGGCGAACCACTCCACTCTCGGGTATTCGACCCGGTGTGGTCGGCCCTCGAGGAAGCTGACCTTCCGCTCGCCTTCCATCCGGCGGGTGTGTCCGACATGGACGGTACGGCACTCCGCATGGCCGAGCTCATGGCGCCCGGAACGCAACACGCCGTGGTGCTCTTGTTCGACCAATACATGACACTGTCGAACCTTGTCTATGCGGGCGCCATGGAGCGACACCCGGATCTCAAGGTGGCCGTGCTCGAATGTGGCGGCGGCTGGATCGGGCACTGGATGGACCGCCTGAACGAATTCCACGACAGCTACAAGTGGGCGGCCGCTCCCCTGTCCATGAAGCCGAGCGAGTACTTCCAACGCCAGTGCGTGGTCTCGTTCGACCCCGGGGAGCATACGCACAAGCTCCTGGCCGACTTTGCGGGCGAGCACACCTTCATATGGGCCAGCGACTTCCCCCACAACGACGCCAAATACCCCGGGGTGGTCGACGAGTTGCTCGAGCACAGCGAAGGCATGTCGGATTCCGCCCGCGCCGGGCTCGTCGGCACCAACGCGGTCGCACTGTACGGGATCGAGTCGATGGTCGAATCCGTCCTGCAATGACCTACGACCTCGTCATTCGTGGCGGCCAGGTCTGCGACGGTACGGGCGCATCCTCCTTCGTGGCTGACATTGCCGTCCGCGATGGCAGGATCGTTGCGATCGGTGATGTAGGCCCGGCGGATGCGGGGGAGGTGATCGACGCAGACGGTCTCTGGGTGACGCCGGGATTCATCGACATCCACACGCACTACGACGCGCAATTGCATTTCGAACCAACCGCCTCCCCGTCGTCATGGCACGGTACGACAACGGTCTTCATCGGCAACTGCGGATTCACCTTCGCCCCGGCCAAACCAGATGACCTGCCATGGCTCCTCCAGATGCTCTCCCGGGTCGAGGGCATGTCGCCCGAAGCGCTCCGTGAGGCCGTGACGTTCCCCGGGGGTTCCTTCGCCGACTATCTCAGTGGGTTCGAGGGACAGATCGGCGTCAACGTGGGGGCCAACGTCGGCCACTGCGCCCTGCGCCGGTTCGTCATGGGCGATGCGGCATCGGAACGAACGGCGACGGATGCCGAGATTGCCCAAATGCAAGAGCTCCTGCGTGACGCCTTGGCTGAGGGGGCGATCGGCTTTACCTCCTCGCAGCTCGAATTGCACCAGGCGCACGACGGACGACCCGTGCCGTCGAATCTGGCCGAGCCTGACGAACTGGTGGCGCTCGCGTCGGTCCTGGCGGAGTACGATTTCGGTTCGATCGAATTCATCCCGAAGACCTTTCTCGAAGGATATTCAGCCCAAGATCGTGATCTGATCGTCAGGCTGTGGAGGGCCTCAGGCAAGCCCATTCACCTCAATACCCTGACGCTCCTTCCACAGGCCCCGGATGGGTGGAAACGCTCCCTTGACTTCGCCACGGAAGCCCTGGCGCAGGAAGGGGCCCATATCCATCCCATGTTCGCCTCAAATCATCAGGGCGTTCACTTCGCGCTGGCGTCGACGTTCCTCTTCGACGAATACCTGACGCTGCGGTCCGCGCTGACGTCGCCTCCGGCCGCACGCGATGCGATACTGCGGTCGCCCGACTTCCGCGCCGCCCTGCGCGTCGAGCTCGCCGACGTGACGAACAAGTCCTTCACGTTCAATCCCCAGATCTTGCGGGTTGAGGTCGTGCACGAGCCGGAGCACGCGCGCTACGTCGGAATGACCGTCGCGGAGATGGCGGAGGACATGGGCTGCGATCCACTTGACGCCTTCCTCGACGTGTCGCTGGCCGAGGAGCTACGCACCCAGTTCGTTCAGGCCGCTCGGCCGGACAAGAACCGGCTGGATGCGATCGAAGAGCTCATCCGCTCCGGAATCATCACCGCTGGTGCCTCCGACGCGGGTGCCCATCTTCTTTCCTTCTGCGGTGTCGACTACACCACACGACTCCTCACGGAATGGGTGCCACACGTGCTGTCATTCGAGCAGGCGGTGAGCCGATTGAGCATGGTGCCGGCGCGGTTGCACGGCCTGGACGATCGTGGGGTGATCAAGGTGGGTGCCGCCGCCGATCTCAACGTGATCGATCGGACACGTTTGGCGACCTCTCCACCCCGCTACGTCACTGACTTCCCCGCGAACAACGGCCGCTTCGTGATCGATGCAGAGGGGTACGTCGCCACGGTGGTCAACGGCACCGTCATGATGGAGGAGGGCACGCACACCGGAGCACTGCCGGGCCACGTCCTCAGAGGAGCAGGCGCGCCCACGTCGTAATCAGGATGTACCGCTCGCGCGGGCCGGTCGATGCCCGAGAAGCATCAAGCAAATAGGGCAGTCACAACCATCGGGGCGAGCGATCGCTCGCTGACGCCGCGAGCTTTGACCGCCTTGACGGCACTGATGAGATGCCTCAAGAGCGCGGCGTGTTGGCTTACGACCGGGCCCGGTTCGACCCCATCTGTCACATCTTGTCGTTCTGAAGGGTCATAGAGCGCATAGACGACAAAGCGAAGGAGATCACAATGGATGCCCGGCTCAACCCCTATGACAATGCCACGACAATGAAATTCGTCAAGTACCTCAACTCTTCGGGCGCGGTCGTAACCGATTCGAAGTTGCCGGCCAAGACGCAGGAACTGGTGAAGATTCGGTCCAGCCAGATCAACGGGTGTTCCGGCTGCCTCGACATGCACACCAAGGACGCCGAGCATCGCGGGGAAAGCCCTGTGCGGCTTCACCTGGTCGGCGCCTGGCGGGAGGCCACGGTCTTTACCGAGGCCGAGAAGGCCGCCCTGGAGCTCACCGAGCAAGGTACCCGCATCGCGGATGCCAATGGCGTCTCCGCCGAAGCCTGGGAGAACGCGGCCAAGCACTACGACGATGAGCAACTCGGCGCGCTGGTGTGCCTGATCGCCCTCATCAACGCCTACAACCGAATGAACGTCATCACCCGCCAGCCGGCAGGTGACTATGCACCTGGCCAGTGGGGCTGAGGGCAAAGAGCCCGACCGTCGCCAGGTCGGCGGACTGAGGCTGACGCCTGCAAGTGTCGATTGGAACACTCTGATGACAGGTGAAGCGATCCCGAGTCTCTCATGGGGCTCAGGCCGAGCGAGGATCACATCGCAGCGCCTCCAAGCCGACGAACTGGCTAGGGCCATCCCGGACGCTCACGCGCTTACCCTCGTCGCAATCGGGCACACTTGGGTGTGCGCATATTCGTAGCAGTTTGGCCGGATGAATCGACGCGAAAGCGCATTGCAATGCTACAACTCAGGCCCATTCAGGGTCTCAGGTCCGTTCGACCAGAGCAGTGGCACATCACCCTTCGGTTTCTCGGCGAGGTGGACGAAAGCCTCGTGCCGGCGATCACCGACTCACTTGGAACGGCGGCAAGAACCCTTGCAGGAGTCCGTTGTGAATTAGGGCCGAGCACAGCGTGGTTCAGTGGTGACCGCGTACTCCAGATTCCGGCCAGGGGGCTGGACCAGGTGGCGAGTGCCGTACGCGGAGCGACCATTCCGATCGTCCCTGACACGAGCAAGGGTGGATCACGATTCACCGGGCACGTGACTGTCGCTCGTACACAGAGGCGATTGGTCGACCTGGCTGCACGAATGGACCTTGCTGGGATCCCCTTCGTCTCGACATTCGAGGTCGATTACTTCGACCTTGTGAAATCCGAGCTGGCTAACGAAGGTCCCGAATACACGACACTGGCGCGCATACCAATTGCACGGTGATCTGGCCGATCTGGATACGGTCAAAGCATGATGTATCCGTGAGACGATACGATGACCCCGATCACGACGATCGATGAATATGTCGGTCGGCAGCTCTTGCGGGTATCGGCCACTCTCGTAGGAATCGACGAGAGTGCCGAGATGCTTGCCCACGCCCGACGACGGCTTCCCGAGGGTGATTTCAGGGTCGGCGGCCTGGAAGATCCACTGCCACAAGGACACTTTGAACTCGTTGTTTCAGCACTCGCTGTGCACCACCTCGACGGGCCAGCCAAGGCGCACCTCTTCGAGAGAATCGCTGAACGACTGGTGCCTGGCGGGCGCTTTGTGATGGCCGACGTTGTGGTCCCCGACGATCCTGGCGATGCAATTACGCCAATCGATGGTGTCTACGACAAGCCGAGCAGATAGGTCTGATTGCCTGAGCCATGGCAGGGACCGGCGTCGACGCCGTCATCTCTGCGCGGCGCCACTCCTGACGTCGCACCTCCATGACGCCGCAGCATCGACACGTCCGACGTCCGCTCGCGCTGTCCGCAGGCAAATGACGCGCCGCGGGATGTGCCGGCGGAAGGGTCTCCGGAAGATCAATCAGGCGGGGGTCTCGATCCATTCGTGCGCACAGGTGGCGCAGACCCAGTGTCGATGGTCCGCGGAGATTCCCGGTGGACATTCGTAGTGCGTGTATTCGTCGACCCGAAGGCCTGCGCAGTGGGGGCACGGGGGAGGTGGGCTATTGGTCACATCGCGTCGCTACACGCCGGCCGAGGGGACGGGATCTTCGTGTTCGATGGTGAACACCGACACGAGGCCCGTAATTTCCAAAATCCTCATAACCGACTGCGATGGATTCCGCAGGACAATGGATCCACCTGCAGCGCGTGTCCGCGTAAAGGCCATGACGAGCACTGACAGGCCCGTCGAATCTATGAACTCCAGACGGGTCAGATCAAGGATGATCTCCGTGTCCCCTTCCGCCGGCGCGGTGGCGAGGGCCTCGCGGAGCTGGGGCGCGGTGGCGAGATCGAGCTCGCCGTCCACGGCGATGAGAACACGGTCATCGGACCGGCTCACGTCGACGCGGAATGGTGATGGTGGATGAGGTGGACCTTCGGAGGACATGCGATGCGCTTCACAATCAAGATTGGATCGGATTGCGGCCAAGCGTGGATCGTTGATGTCCCGAAGGCGACTGTTTCACCTTGCCGAGCTCGACGCTACACCCGAATTCACCTCCGGCCTCATTGCCCACATCCGCAGAGAGCCATCCTCCGCGCCTGATAGAACGCGTTCTTCCTTGGAACAGACGGTGCAACTTCCTCGGGTGAGGCGCCCGAAAGATCTTCTCGCTCCCACCGGTGGGCGCGAGCCACAGGGGGTTGCCCGGGCCGAGGCCGGCAACATTTGCGCGCTTTGCGTGGCTCGCGCTGAGTTCAATTTCGTCGAAACGAGGCGAGAGCACGGAGCGATAGGGCGCTCAGCCATCCAAATCCGGAGGCGATCGAAATGCGCTGGAATATTCCGCCCTTTGCGGCAAGACGCGGCGTGCCACCGAAAGCTGCGCCAAACAGCACGAAGCTGGCCACCATGGCGAGGCTGGATCCGGCCGAGTAACCCGCCCAGCGGCACTCCCTCCTCTTTGCCGAGGAAACGGCGGACACCATCCCTGCGAGGGGTATGCCGACGAAGATCGGGATGGCGAAAAGGGTTGTGCAGAACGCCGGAACGACTCGGCGCCGTGCCAGCTTTGTCTCCATCGGACGAGGGAGGCGGGAAGCCACCGACGGGATCGGTCACGAACGCGCCCGAGCCGATCAGGCCAGCACCGGCTGCTGCCACCAGCACCGGGACCACGCGCGATCCGACGATCCGCCGCGGGCATCGCGCAAGACCCGATGCGGCGACGAGGTACAACGAGCCGGTGAGTATGAAATTTGTGCGTTGGAGCCAACCGGGCCGTCCGTTCGCGAGCGAACTCACCGCGTGACGCCGCCAGTCGTATCCAGCCCGTCGTGCCCCGATCGCGGTGATGGCACTTACGAACAGCGGTCCGGCCATCGCCCCGAGAGCGATCCGAATCCGAACGCTGGGAGACCGCAGCTCTGCTCGTGGCATCCGGGGCATGCTATCGAGGCCGACGCCGCAGGGCGTCGTCGCGCAGATGAACGCATGACAACACCTGGGGCGCCCTGGCTGTCACTTCCTCGTATCACGGCGAACGACGGACGCGTTAGCGGTCACGGTGCGAGTCGTTCTCGGTTCCGTGGCCGCTCCAGCGCAGGAAGACCGTCAGCGCGACGATGACGACTGCGATGCCACCGCCGAGCTCGAGGGCATACCGTCCGCTCGGAGCATCCACCACCACCTCGGCAAACGTGACGGAGACCACCAGGACGATCATTGCGATCACCCTGCCCTTGAGGTCGTTGAGATCGTGCATTTCAAGCCACGCCGGTACGCGAGTGGCCCTCTCGAACGGGATCTCGCGCACAAAGAGTTCGTAGAACCCCACCGCAGAGATCAGCAGTGTTGCTCCGATCAGGAAGAGGTCGACGTCCACGAGGAACAAGCCGATCTGATGTCCCACGGGTACCGGGCGGTCAACGATTTCGCGAACCGAGTGGATGAAGAAGTAGGTCCCGTACACGAACGCACCGAGGGCAGCCAGGAGCAGGACCGTCACAGGGATGTAGGCCAAGCGGAGGGAGGTGGCGAGTACCCGCTCCAGCCCGATGTTCCCGGGGCTGACATTCCCTTTGGATTCTCCGCCCGCTTCCTCGCCCTCAGGCTCGCTCTGCATCTCACGCTCCATCGCTGCCCGATGTCGACGCGCTGCGTCGCGCCGGGTTGTCGATCAGGCTCTCGACACCGTCGCGGCAGCCGTCCGGACCGCGGCCACCACTTCTTCGTTGGATGCCCCCGGTCCGAGCACGGCCGAGACTCCAGCCGCCTTGAGGATCGGGATGTCAGCCGGGGGCACGATGCCCCCCACGATCACCGGGGTGTCGAGTCCGGCCGCCCGCAGGGCATCGACCACGGCCGGGGCCAGCGTCAGGTGGGCTCCGTTGTGCATCGACACGCCCACGATGTCAACGTCTTCTTCGATGGTCATGGCCGTGATGGTGGCGCTGGACTGGCGCAGCCCGGCATAGATCACCTCGCAACCCGCGTCGCGCAGGATGCGCGCCACAATACGCAGACCCCGGTCGTGACCGTCGAGGCCCACTTTGGCCACCAGCACCCGCAGGGGCTTCTCCTCGCGCATCGCCTCAGACCACGGTTCGTTCGTACCAGGTGCCGAAGACTGCCTCGAGGGCACCCATCGACTCCCCCACCGTCACCTCGGCCCGGGCGGCCTCGATCAGGGCCGGCATCAGATTGATGGTCGGATCGACCGCCTCGCGTGCCAGACGCTCGAGAGCTCTCTTGACGGCGCCGTCGTCTCGAGACTGCTTCAACCGGGCCAAGCTGGCGAGTTGTGCGGTCTCGACCGCGGGGTCGATGTAGAGGGTGGGCGGGGCCGTGTCGTCGCCCTCGGTGTAGCCATTGACCCCCACTTGGATCCATTCCCCCTTCGCCAGCTTGGACTGGAAGCGGTAGGAGGCGTCGGCGATCTCAGCGACGAACCAGCCATCCTCGATACAGGCGAACGCACCCTCGAGCATGGAACCGGAGCCGGCCGCTTCGATGTGGGCAAAGATCTCCTCGGCC
>OBLU010003914.1_pt1 | contig 13468 bp, 12 predicted proteins | sample 1518681 | NCBI WGS metagenome assembly OBLU01 (sample SAMEA3539304, study PRJEB22396) | soil metagenome | biome: tundra; feature: field; material: soil | place: USA | collected 2010-05 | depth 0.15 m | reverse complement strand
GAGGGCAGCTTGGCGGAGTTCCTGCGCGAAGGCGAGCACCGATCGCTCCGCTTCGGCCGCGGAGCGCCCGTGCCGGAAGGCGAAGTAGGCGCCTCCCTCCACGATAGCGAACGGATCGTAGATGAGCCCGTCAGCGCGGCGCACCGGGCTCGCAAGGCAGCGATGGTGGACGGCCGCGCCGTTGAGGGGAACGAGGTGTGCGCCCGCGTCGATCATCCGCAGGCAGATGTCGACATCGTCGTATAGATACACGAGCTGCTCATCAAAGCCACCGATCCCGACCAATGTCTCCCGGCGGAAGCTCATGTTGGTTCCCTGCAGATACGGGAAAGGGTCGGCCCCCGCGAGCGTTGCGCGTGGCAAGGGCGGACGGCAGTCGAAGCTCGGGCGCCCGAGCCTGTCGCAAAGCGCGTACTCGTACTGCAGTCGCATCCCGGTGTTGTCGAACACGATGCCGCCCGCTCCTGCCACACGCTCGTCCTCGTAGGCCGCTGCGAGCTCCGCCAGCCAGCGTGGCTCCGGCACGGCGTCGTCGTCGATGAACGCCACGACCACACCGCTGGCTGCCTCGATCCCGAGGTTGCGCGATCGTGCGAGATTCGCCTCTGGACAGCTCACCCGCCGCACCCAGCGATGCTGCTCGTTCGCGACCCGTCCCCAGCCGATCTCCGAGGGCCCCTCGACGACGATCACCTCGAAGTCGCGGTGGCGCTGGAACCGCAGCGCCTCTAGCGTCAGGCGCAGGCTGTCCGCACGGTGAAGCGTGGATATGACGACGCTGATCCTCACGATTGCCTCAACGTATGCCGGATGCTACTAACCGCCTCGCCCGATCCACACCACGGCTACGCGTGCACGACGGCGTAGCGACGGGCAACACATCAACCGCTCTGCCAAGCGAAGTAGCCGGGCTTCTTCGCGCCGTCGGTTTCGATCAGGCCGCCGAGGGACTGCGGTGGTTCGTCGTAGAGGTGGATCCAGCCGACCGCATAGACGCTCGGGAGTTCGTTGGCGACGCGCAGCCCGTCGGTGATCCAGCGCGCCTGGACCGACTTTTCGACGTAGAAGTTGAACTCTTCATCGACTTTGGTGGGCACCGTCCACTCGGAGATGAACAGCTTCGGGTCGGGGTTGCCGGGCCGTCCCAGATAGCGATCGACCAGCTTGCTCAGGCGCCCCTGGTCGGAGAAGTCGATCTGCTGGTCAGGCGAGGGCGGGTTGGCGAGGTTCGGGGCGCGGAAGCTGAACGGGTCGTCGCCATACATGTCCAGCCTCGGCGGCTTGCCGTCGGGCAGGCGCAGGTTTTCGATCCACTGCTGCGTGGAGATGTCCCCGGTGGTGTAGGTCATCCCGCCGATCACCAGGTTGGAGCGGCTGACGCTCTTCAGGGCGCCGTAGGCGGCTTCGAGGATGCGGGCGTAGATGTGCGGCGCGAGCCGCTGCTGGGCGTTCAGCTTCGCAAACGGCTTGACCGGGGTCTCCGGCTCGAAGTTGGGCGTACGCGATGGCTCGCCCCAGATCATCCACAGGTGCACTGACGGGTAGCGCTTGGCGGCGGCGATCGCGAAGTTGGCGTAGTCCTGAGCGTGGATCGGCGCCCAGTTCCACGGTTTGCCGCCGTTGGCCCACGGAGGGGCGCCGAGGATCTGGAGGGCGACCTGCATGTGGTAGCGCTTGGCTTCCGCGACCGCCTGGGTGACCTCGGCCGGCCAGGCGTAGGCGGGATCGTTGGGGTTGCGCGGGTTTCTCGGTCGCCGTTCGGCTATCGAGGCCCAAGGCAATTTTTCCTCGTAGATTCTCACGCCAAGATCCTCGTAGATCGGGAATCGAGATACGCCGTTTACTATCGCGGGGCCCCACATCGCCTTCAGGTCGGCGGCTCGAGCGCCAGTGACGCCCGCAAAGCTGAAGAGCGCGATACAGACGACCGCTATGTGGAGCACATGGCTGCCTCGTTGTCTATCATCCTTCGCCCGGCGTGGGCGGTAAACCACCGAGGCATCCTTCCCAGCTGATACCCGCGTTCTGATCATCTTGCTCCTCTCGCCACTCGATCGATCCGGAACACTATTGACCTCGAGCCTTGCCCATGTCACCTCGACCCCCAGTCGAGGGACCGCGATGTCCCCGATGGGCCACTGCCGTGGCGACTTATGCGATCCTGTTCCGCGTGATGCGCCGAGATCGTCGGGGGCGAGAAGGGTCGGCCGCATGCCTTGGCGCTACGACTACAAAAGGATGAGGGAGGTGGCAGGATCACTAGCGGCAAACGCATACTAGTAACTGGCGGCGGCGGCTTCATCGGGTCCCACCTGGCCAAGCGCCTGGTCGACCTCGGACACCGGGTCACGATCCTCGACAACTTCTCGACCGGACGCCGCTCGAACCTGGAGGCGCTTGCGTCCGACGTCGAGATCATCGAGGGAGACATCCAGAGTTACGAGCGGGCATTCCACGCCGTCCGAGGCTGCGAGGTCGTCTTTCACGAGGCGGCTCTTCCCTCCGTTCCCCGGTCTGTGCAGGACCCTCTTACCAGCACCGCCTCGAACGTCATCGGCACGCTCAATGTCCTGCTGGCCGCCCGCGACGCGGAAGTCCGCCGAGTCGTATACGCCTCATCTTCGTCGGTCTATGGATCCAATCCGACTCTGCCCAAGAGCGAGGATATGGCCACCCTCCCAATTTCGCCCTATGCGGTAGCCAAGCTGGCCGGAGAGGGATACTGCCGTAGCATCGGTGTTGTGTACGGGCTGGAGGCCGTGGCTATCAGATATTTCAACGTATTCGGTCCACGTCAAGACCCACGATCGATGTATGCGGCGGTCATCCCAAACTTCATCTCGGCCCTGCTGGCGGGTGAGGCGCCCACCATATTCGGCGACGGCGAGCAGTCACGGGATTTCACCTACGTCGACAACGTCATCGATGCAAACATGTTGGCCATGGACGCAGACTCGGTTGCGGGACAGGTCTACAACGTTGCCTGCGGCACGAGCGCGACTTTGAACGAGCTGTTCGCCGATCTGCGCGACCTGCTCGGCAGCGACGTGGAGCCCACCTACTCGGATCCGAGACCGGGCGATGTGCGACATTCACTCGCTGACATTTCGGCGGCGCGGCGCGATCTCGGCTATGAGCCGTCGGTGCTCCTGCGCGAGGGCTTGAACCGCACGATCGAGCATCTGCGCGAGGAGCTTGCCGCCCGCGGGGATCGCGCACGCCTGATGAGCAACACAGGCGTTGTGATCGCGACGGCGGCGCTTGCTCAGAGGATGGGTCTCGCCCCCATATGACATCCGGTGAAGCTGCGGGTGCGCCCACGCGCGTGCTGCGCGTGATCGCGCGCCTGAACGTCGGCGGACCCGCGATCGAGGCGATCTCGATGACGCGATTGCTGGAGTCGCGGGGCTACCGCACGACCTTGGTCCGTGGAACCGAGGATCCGGACGAGGGCTCGATGGACCACCTGGCCGAGCAGCTCGGTGTGCGTCCGGTGCACGTCGCCTCCCTGCGGCGCGATCCGGGCCTGCACGATCTGCGAGCGCTGCTGAGCCTGATGCGGATCCTCATGCGGGAGAAGCCGAGCATCGTGCACACGCACGCTGCCAAGGCGGGCACGCTCGGCCGTGTCGCGGCGCTGCTGGCGCCGGGTCGCTCGGAGAGGGTGCTCGTGCACACCTTTCACGGACACTCGTTGAGCGGATACTTCTCCCCGAGGACGGAGCGAATCTACCGCGCGATCGAGCGCTTCCTCGCCAAGCGGACGGACCGCCTGATCGCCGTCTCGGAGGAGGTGCGCGACGAGCTCGTGGCGATGGGCGTGGCGCCGGCTGAGCGCTTCGAGGTGATCCGCCTGGGCTTCGATCTCTCGCCCTTCCTCCTCGAGGACCCCGAACGCTCCGAACGGCGGGCGAGCCTCCGATCCGAGCTCGGCATTCCATCCGATGCTCCCCTGGTGACGCTGATCGCGAGACTCGTGCCGATCAAGCGCGTGGACCGCTTCCTGCGAGTGGCGGTGCGGCTGGCCGACCGTGAGGATGTGCGCTTCCTGATCGTGGGGGACGGAGAGCTGCGCGAGGCGCTGCTGGCCTCCGAGGAGGCCCGAGCGCTCGGCGAGCGCCTGCGGTGGACGGGGTTTCGCAGGGACATCCCCGATGTGTGCTTCGCCAGCGACGTGGTCGCGCTGACGTCCGACAACGAGGGCACGCCCGTGAGCCTGATCGAGGCACTGGCGGCGGGCACGCCGGTGGTGAGCACGAACGTGGGGGGCGTGGCAAGCGTGGTGCGCGATCGGCACACCGGTCTGCTGGCAGGCGCCGATGACGAGCAGGGGCTGGCAGAGGCGATCGCGCGCTTGCTCGACGATCGGGAGCTCAGCGCGCGCTTGGCGGTCGAGGGCAGGCGCCACGCGCTCGAGACCTTCGATCAGCAGAGGCTCGTAGAGGACCTGGACGATCTCTACCGGCGACTGCTGGCAGGCGAGTGAGCGCTGTCGCCCGGCCGCTCAAAACGCTTCGAGGCATGCGCGCAGCATCTGGTCGAATACAGCGACCGTGACGCGATGGTCTGCGCGCATCGAGGCCATCGCGGCGGCGCCGTAGGGCTGGCCGGGCCGCGGCTTGATCGTGACGAACGGTGGCAATCCGTAGCGAAGCGCCGCCCAATTGGCCCATAGGCGGGCGGTGCGCCCGTTGCCGTTGGCGAACGGATGGATGCGCACCCACTCTCCATGCAGGATGGCGCACAGCGTCAGCACGCCGTGCAGCTGGACGGATGTGAGCGTGTGGGGCTCGGCGCCCGCGGCGATCACCGCGTCCAGGCGAGCAGTCACCGCTTGCGCGCGCGCCTGGAACTGCTCCAGCGCGGATGGGACGAGCTCGCATCGAACGCCCGGGTTGGGACCGACCCGCACCTCGTAGTCGATCAGCTCGGGAAACCGCTGATCGCTGTCGCGGATCTCACCGGCGTAGTAGTCGAACGGTCGCGGTATCCCCTGATAGAGGTCGCGGTGCCAGCGCTTTGCCTGCGCGATCGTCGGCTGCTTGCGCTGATTCGATGTGCGAGCGATCTCTGTGAGGACCCGGCGGACGTTTGCTTCGATCAGGGGCCCGCAGTCGGGTGGCTCCTCCCAGGCTGTGGCCACGATCAGGCGAAGACGTCGGCTATGCCGTAGGCGTCGCGTGTGCTGGGCGTGGTGGCGATCCGCGTGACGATCGGATCGTCCTCTTCGGCCTCCGTACGAGCGACCTCCTCGATCGCCTTCTCCAGGTGCTCGTCGCGGCGGTAGCGACGCAACAGCGCGAGCGTGCCTGTGAGGTCGCGCTCGAGCAGCAGCGCCGCAGCCTGCAGCTCCCGCTCGAGCATCTCCTCCGCCAGCTGGTTCTTGGAGACCCCATAGCGCTCGGCCAGCAGGCCGAGAAGCCGATGGTTGGCCGGCCTGTGGAAGCGGAGCGTGAACTTGGGGGAGTCTGTGACGGCCATGCGGAGATGAGTGCTGTACTGACGAGGAGAGCATAGCCCGCAACATGCATGCCGTCAAGTCCTAAGCTTGCCGTCATAAGTCGGGGCGATCGAGACTTGCCCGGGATCTGGCGAGTAGGGGCCGGGCACATGCGACAGAGAGCCTTGAGCAGGAGCGGCTCGTGGAGGATCTGGACGTTCTCTATCGGAGGCTGCTGGCGGATCGGTGATCTGATGGCTGGCGTTCAGACAAGCGCCCCCGGCTCGCCACTACACTCCATGCCCGTGGGCGACGGGCAGGAGATCGAGGATGTCCAGGCGCCACAGTCGGGCGCTCGCGTGACACATGGCGCAGCCCCGCTTCGCGTCCTGGCGCAGACGGCCTATCCCCTGTCCGCGCCGAGCCCGCGCGTTCGCCTAGCTTCGTTCGTGCCGTTCGTGCGTCCATACGGCGTCGTGCTCGACGTTCACCCGACCATGACGGACGCCGAGTACGCGGTGATCTCCTCGCGGGCGTCCGCGCTACGCAAGTCGCGTGTGCTGACAGCTGCGCTCTCGCGTTCACTGCTGCGCCGCCGTCCGGAGCACGATCTGCTGCTCGTGCAGCGCCTGCGACTACTCACTCCATTCCCCGGTCTGGATCCTCCACGGCGGGTCGATGTGTACGACCTCGACGATGCGCTGTTCATCGGCTCACCAGCGGCAGTCAATCGCCGCTTTCGGTGGGCGAAGCAGGAGGCGCGCCGCTGCACCGAGTACCTGCGCCGCTCTACGCTGGTGATTGCGGGCAACCCCTTCCTTGCCGACCGCGCGCGGCAGCATGCCCGCCGCGTCGAGATCGTTCCGAGCTGTGTCGACCCTGCTCGACAGGATCTGCACGTACATGAGGAGCGCGATGTGGTCGTCGTCGGCTGGATCGGGTCGCGAACGACGAGCGCATACTTACCAGCGGTCCTTCCGGCAATGGAGCGGTTGAACCGCGGCCGACTCCGAGCGAAGCTCGTCCTCGTTGGCGCCGACCCAGCACTCAAGGCGCCCTGGATCGAGCATCGGCCGTGGTCGCTTGCAACGGAGAACAGTGACCTGGCGAGCTTCGACATCGGGATCATGCCTCTGCCCGACACGGAGTGGGCCCGTGGCAAGTGCGGATACAAGGCGTTGCAGTACTTCGCCGCCGGCGTTCCGGCGGTCGCGAGCCCCGTTGGGGTGGCTCCTGATCTGATCGGGCAGGACCGCGGTCTGTTGGCTGCATCATCAGAGGACTGGCGCGCGGCGCTCGAGCAACTGATTGCAGACGTAGAGGAGCGCCGCCAGAGAGGGGCTGCCGCGCGCCAGTTCGTAGAGCGTCACTACTCCTATCAGCGTTGGGCGCCCGAACTGGCGAGTCTGCTCCGGTCGGTGCCGGCGTGAAAGGCATCCGCTCATGTGTGGGATAGCCGGCGAACTGCGGCTTGGGGAATTGGGTTTGCTGAAGACCTTGTTTCCGAGCTCAGGAGGATCACCTTTAGGGTCCAGCGCGATGGCCGCAATTTCACGGTATAGGTCAACGTCGGACGGAGATGGTTTGGTACCGCACGCCGGCGCGACGCGTTATGCTCAGGCTGGTGGCCGTGGCTGACGTAACGACGATTGAGGAGCATACGTTCCTGACTGGCCCGCTCGGCCAGCACGCCACGGTGCTTGACTTCGGTGCCAACCGGGGACGCTTCGCCTGCCAGATCGTCGAGCGCTTCGGTTGTCGGTGCTTGGCGGTCGAGCCGGTGCCGGAGTACGCCCAGGGAATCCCCGCGCACATACCGGTGCACGAGCTCGCCATCGGTGGTAGGAACCAACCGAGCAGCTTCCACGTGTCTGATGACCCTGAGTGTTCGGGCCTGCGTGGCAGTGGAGCGATCATTCGCATCGAGCGGGTGCGCGAGAGCACGCTCGATACGTTCCTAGGGGAGCAGGGGCTCGCCGCCGTCGACCTTGTCAAGGTTGATATCGAGGGTGCGGAGAAGGAGCTCTTCACTGCCGCCTCCGACGACGCTCTCCTACGAGTGGCCCAGTTCACCGTAGAGTTTCACGACTTCCTCGGGCTGCTGTCGAGGCAAGATGTCACCAGCATCGTCGAGCGCCTGAATAGCCTCGGCTTTCATGGGATTAAGTTCACACGTACCAACCGCAACTGGTTGTTCTTCCAGCCGTGGCGTTGTGGGGTCGACCATCCGCTCGTACTGCGTTATGTCACACGGAATGCGCTGTATGTCGCACGCAATGCCCGGCGGCTACTCCGGAGTCCCTAGGCTCCCTGGCCGAAGACGACATCGGCAAGGTGGGCGCTCGGGGTGCGCAACTGGGCCGACGGCGCGTCGTCTGCCTCGATCTTGCAGTAGGTCTGGCAGCAGCGCAATCAGGAGGCCGCGCGCGCTACGGGTTGTCGTCCTTGACATCAACAGCTTTCGCTCGGTAGTATGCCGCGAGCCACCCAAGTTTTAACTATTGCTTCGCCTTTCCTAAACATATATAGCCGAGAGGTCTTCTAAAAGCCGTGCGAATCGTCTTTGTCTTACCAGCTTATCCGCGCTTTGCAAGCGGCGGATATAAGATTGTTTACGAGCATGGCAACCGACTCGCCGCTCGCGGACATGTGGTCCACATGGTTCATACACGCGAGCGTGACCATCCCGGCCGACCATCGGGCCCACCCGTTCGGCAACTAGTACAACAGGCCCGCTTCATAGCAGGCCGGACACGCGATATGATGTGGAGTCGTCAGATCCGCCAGATCGACTGGCACGAGATCGACCCTAGGATAAGAATGAATTATGTAAGCGACCTTTCTGCCTCGCACGTACCTGATGCCGACGTTGTCGTCGCAACGGCGTGGTGGACCGCCATTTACGTCAATAGCTATCCATCAGCAAAGGGTAAGAAGCGTTACTTCATTCAAAACTATGAGATCTTTGACGGGCCCCCTCCTATGGTCGATTCGACTTGGCGTTTTCCGATAAAGAAGGCCGTCATATCTAGCTGGCTAGCCGACAAGGCCAAGGAACTAGGCGTTCCGACTAGCGAGGTGACCTACGTGCCGTATGGTTTTGACCACCAACAATACAGCATCATTGAGCCCCTAACGCCTCGGCCCAGGCGTGTAGTGATGCTATATCACACTGCACCGTGGAAGAGATGCTTGAAGGGGATAGAGGCCCTCGAACTTGCTCATGAGTTTAATACAGAGACTCAAGCGGTACTTTTCGGTACGTTCAGGCGTCCGAGACAGCTACCAAGCTGGATCGCATACGAGCGCTCTCCCAACCAGAACCACTTGGTTCGCGATATCTATAATCACGCTAGCGTATACCTCTGCCCGAGTGAATTTGAGGGCTGGCACCTGCCTCCAGCAGAGGCGGTAGCATGTGGTTGCACCGTTGTATCGACCGATATTGGAGGCGTACGGGACTACGCGATTGACGGTCAGACGGCGCTACTCGCGACACTCGATGATACGCTTGGTCTGGCAACATGTGTAAGCACACTGCTGGACAATGACGAGCTACGGCTATCGCTAGGGAATGCTTGTCGGGAAGTCTTGCAGAAGTACTCGTGGGAGTCGGCCAGCCGACAATTTGAAGAGTGGCTGTTGGACGGTTAGGTCGCCGTTTTCGTTCTACGTCAATCTGGTCATGGGACGGATATGCGCATGCAGACGCAGTCAGTCAGAGTGAGACCGGAGCGGGAGTATTAATGTACGTTCGGCACCAAAGTGATAAGTGATTGTATCATGGCCGTATCGTCGATCCGACGAGACGCCGTCGTGACCGAGTGGCTGCTCAGCGCCGCGGGTACCTGGCGCCTGCAGGCGAGCAGCGTCCACGAGCATCTCACCGAGACCTTCCGGCGCGCGGACTGCCTGCACCCGGCTGCTGCCCGCCACCACCACACCTCCGTACCGCCCGGTGCCAACAGGGGCTGAACGGGTACCATGCGGCTATGAAACTGCGGCCTGACCCCTACACCAGTCGAGTCATGCTGACGATGTTGAATACGAAATCATTGGTGGCCCGAATAGCCGGACTGCGTTGGCGGATGATTGAGGACGAGCACTCCACCTATTGGAACGAACACTCACTCAGCTGCTTAGTGGGCCTGCCACGGGAAGAGTGCCGGGTGGGAAGCTCGTGGGATACGCGGGCCGCCGTTCTTTTCGCCGAGCGGGCGGCAAACCGCTTCCTGGACCGCACCAAGCTTGGGGTCGGCATCATTGTGGAATCACGCCGCAGCACTGGCGACCGTGTCAGCACACAGGCAGGGAGCTGGATGCGGCGGCGCTCGTGAGGAAGCCACCATCTTCAGGTCGCTGAGACGATGGGTCGAGGAGCCCTCGGCCCGGGTGATCGTTGCCGTGAGTGCCATCTCGCTGCTTACTGCCTTCTTCGCCTTCATACGCGAAGTAGTGCTGGCCGCGCGGTTTGGTACATCCCGGGTTGTCGCCTCATTCGTCGCGTTGTCAGGCTTGCAAGCGGTCGGCATCGTGGTGCTCGCTGACGCGGTTGGTTTGGGTGTCGCTACGCTTCTCATCCGGCGAGAGCAGACGCGGTCTGCGCTCTTGCGTTTCTCGCTTGCCGCTGCGCTCGGCGTGGGCATCTGCCAGTACGCTGGGGCACATTGGCTCGCCGCTGCTCTCACCGGAGATTCGGGCCAGCTGACGCGCGAGGTGACCACAGGACTGAGGTGGACAGCCGCCGGGTCCATGGGCATCGTGCTGTCCGGTGGTGTCGGCGGAGCATTGAGTGCGGCCAATCGCCTTCGTCTCAACGCGACGCTGTCGCTTCTCTCGACCCTTTCGTGCACGGCGGCAATCGTGGTGATCAAATCCGCTCGTGTAGCAATCTATGGCGGCTGGTCTGCATCGATGGCCGTCGTTGCTGTGGCGTCGCTCGTCCTTCTTGAGCGCAATCCGCGCAGCTGGTTTAGCACCACGGCACGTCCGAACTTCGACGTCCTGATCGTCGCCGGCCCAATTGCTCTCGCGACCCTGCTGAATCAGTCATCGTTTCTCATCGAGCGTAGGGTCGGCGCTGGTCTCGGCCAGGCATCACTTGCTTCAATCGGCTTTGGGCAGAAGATTGCCATCGCGCCGTCCGGCATCCTCCTCAGCGGCTTCGCAGCCTGGGTACTTCCTCGGTTCTTGCGTCTTGGCCACAATGACGTAGCAAGACTGCACCGAGAGCTGGTGCGCAATCTCAGGCTGATACTGGGGCTCATCGGTCTTCCGTCCATTCTCCTGATTTTCCTGGCAGCACCAGTTGTTCATTTGATCCTCCAGCACGGCGCCTTCACCGCTGCTGACGCGAGCACCACCGCGGAGGTCTTGCGCGGGTATGCATGGGGACTGCCCAGCATCGGCGGATACATGCTCGTCATGCGCGCTGCCCAGGCGATCCGGCGCTATCGGCTCGTAGTAGTGAGCGCCGGCGCGGGGCTTGTGACCACGGCTGCGTTGGTTGTACCACTCACTGCCGCGTGGGGCGTTGGTGGTGTGACATCCGCCACCTCCGCTGGCAATTGGGTGGGTTTCGGACTTTGCTGGCTGTTGGTCTCACGAGCTCTCCGGCGGGAGCGCATCAGCCGAGCATCGAACGGCACCGCTTCACGACCGGATGCGGGAGGGTCGCTGACGGCCGACCACGCAGCTATCGTCCACGACAGGGTTTAGGTTGCCGCGCGCGAGATGCGGATAAGCCTTGAGACGCGAGAGGGCGTGACGCCGCATACGAGGAGCAACTAGAGCTGGCATCCAGAAGCACGAACGGACGACCGCCTCGATCATGCTGAGCACACGGATGGCTGTAACGGCACGTGGGCCGTGGTGCTTGTGGAAGTACAACCGGACCGATCGCTCGCTCTCCAACAGCATCCCGGTCGTGACGGCGGATTGACTGGCGCCACCGTAGTGGATGGCTGACGTTTGAGTGGTGAACTGCACATCGTAGCCAGCGTCACGCACCCGCTTACATAGATCTAGGTCCTCCATGAACATAAAGAAGCGCTCATCAAAGCCGCCGACATGCTTGAAAAGCTCTCGTCTCACCATCATGCACGCTCCGCTCACCCAATCAACCGTCCGATCTTCATCGTAGCTCCACGATCCATACGTGTAATACTTCACGATCCGATGTAGCATTGTCTTCTTGAGCAGCTCGGTTAATAGACTCGGCTCGCGCCCGGCCGAGCGCTGGAGGCGCCCGGTCGGGCGACGCAGTAAGGGCGCCACGATCCCCACGCGCGGGTTCTCATCAAGCACTTGGGCAAGTATACGCAGCGCATCTTCTTGAAGCTCGCAGTCGCTGTTTACCAATAGCAGATAGTCTCCCTTTGCGAGTCGTGCACCTGCATTGTTGGCAGCCCCAAAGCCGGGGTTCTCGAGGTCTATCACGGTCAGATCACTACGCGCGCTGAGCAGCTCAGAGCTCCCGTCGGTGCTTCCGTTCTCCACCACAATCAACTCGTGCGGTGCTTGCTGCGCGAGGTGCTCTAGGCAGCGGGCGAGATGCTCCTTCGCGTTCCAGCTCACTACTATCGCGCTAACTTGGGGCTTATCCCTCATGAGATCTGTTCGACTGCTTGCCCCGGACAGTCATGCAATATAGTAAGTCGCTCCGATGAGCGCGAGAGAAAGTTGGCGTTGGAAGAACGGTTCAACGTAACTGTTAACCAGCATAGAACGGTTGTGCATACGAGCCAAGCGTTACGTAGCAGCTGTTCCATTATGTATATAAAAAGTAGCTCGCCACCGTTAGCGTTGTAGGCAAGAGCGCACTCTTGGTCAGCTCGCCTGTTTGACCTTTCGCGAGCGGCCCAGACGCGCAAGCAGCCCTGAGCGGCCGTTGCCATTGGCATGGTCGCCGGCCGTGTAGCCGTAGCCGTAGTCATACTCGTATCGGGCGAAGCGGCCGCCGGCCGCGCCGGTGGCGACCACGCCGAGCACGCTGCCGCCGGTGTTCGCGATCGTCTTCTGCAGCCTCACGACGGCGTCCCTGCTCGTGGAGTTCAGCTTGGCGACGAGCACCACCCCCGAGACGGCGTCGAGCAGCGGCAGCGAGTCGCTCACGCTGAGCAGGGGGTTCGTGTCGAGGATCACCAGGTCGGCCATCTCAGCGACCTCCCCCAGCAGATCCCGCATGCGCTGCGAGGCGAGCAGCTCCGAGGGATTGGGGGGCGTGCCGCCGGCGGGAAGCAGGCGCAGCCTGCCGCGTGTCTGCGTCGTGAGCGAGCCGTCCCCGTTCTCCTCCTGACCGCCGAGCGGGACATCGACGAGCGCCTCATTGAGCGGGATCTGCTCGGTGAGCACGCCAGCGAGCCCATGTCCGGGCTGTACGGCCTCGCCGCCGACATGCAGTCGAGTCGCCGCCTGCGGACGGCGCAGATCGGCGTCAATCAGGATCACCTCGCGGCCGGCCTGCGCCGCCGCGGCCGCCAACCGTGTTGCGACCATTGTCTTGCCGTCGCCAGCCAGCGGGCTTGAGACGAGGATCGTCGAGAGCGACCGGTCGATGTTGAAGAACTGAAGCGCCGAGCGCAGCATGTGGAAGGCCTCGTCGTGGCGGGAGTCCCCTACCTGCTCGGAGAAGGCGCCGCGCGGGACCACGGTCAACAGCGGCAGGCCTGTCAGCTCCTCCAGATCCTCTGGATGGCGGATGCGTCGGTCGGCGGCCTGCGCTATATACACCGCCCCCAGGCCGAGCAGCAGGCCGGCGAGCACCCCCAGCCCGACAGCGCTACCCACCTTCGGTGAGATCGGGGCGGCGCTCGCGACCGCCGGCTCCAGCACCTGGGCGTTCGCGCCCTGTGCGGCGCGCAGCGTGCGCAGGCGCTGCAGCTGCGAGGAGAGCTGGTCGCGTTCCACCGCGCTCCCGCCCCCACGCATCTGAGCCAGCTGCGCGCTGACCTGGTTTATCGTACTGGTGAGCAGGCTGGCCGCCTGTGCGGTTCGCAGGTGCACGACCGCCGCGCCGTATGCGTTTGC
>OBLU010003912.1_pt1 | contig 13469 bp, 11 predicted proteins | sample 1518681 | NCBI WGS metagenome assembly OBLU01 (sample SAMEA3539304, study PRJEB22396) | soil metagenome | biome: tundra; feature: field; material: soil | place: USA | collected 2010-05 | depth 0.15 m | reverse complement strand
CGAGGTGGCAATAGTCGTACACCGTCATGCCGCACACATACATGCCGACCTTGCCTGGCACGATAGTCACGAATTCCTGCTTGTCACGCGCCAGCGTGTTGTAGATTTTTAACATTATGATTAAGGGGGGCGTAGTCAAGAACCAACTGCAACGGTTAATGTTTAGTAGCGGTTTTAGCGAGTTTCATATTGTGCAGGAGCTCGCTGTAAACGTCTACCGGTGATCGAAACCCAAGCGACTTCCCCGGACGTGTGTTCAAACTCCATGCAATGGCATCCCGTTGTTCGTGAAACCGCCCAAACAATACCCCCACCCATCCCAACTTTTTGAGTTTCTCACGAAACAACCACACGGTCTTGGTATCCGGTACGCGGTCTTCGAGTTGTAGTCACAGAAAGCGCATGAAGGAGAGCCGGTCACGTATTTGATATTCGATCCGATCATCAGATTGTGCGGTTGTTGCAATACCAGCACTTTAGAATATCATCACCACGTCAATTGGCTTGGCTCCCGCGTTGCTCTTGCGCGCTTTCTCATGGACCCGATTCAGCTCAGGGCGGAAGGCCTCCCACTCAATTTTGGCATTCAAGCCAACCAGCGGGTCGCCCATCTCGGTGAGCTTGCCTGTCCGCTCGGTTATGTCAAAAAATCCAGGTCGGGTTGATTTCTTCAGCGCACAATATTCAACTAAGATTAGTTCATGAATTAACGTTTTGCTGCACAATGAAAATGATTAAATAGAAAAGTTTATGCGCAATTTTTAGATGTGCCTTTATGAATCCTTCAACCTCAAACCATCCGGCGAAATGCTCTGTCGCTATCCCGCCCCGCGGAATCTGGCTATGCTACATATTATGCTGCGCGGACGATACGCTCTATACAGGTATTACCAACGATCTTGAAAAACGCCTCGCGGCGCATAACGCGGGTACGGCAGCAAGATACACACGGGCGCGAGGGCCGGCTGAGTTAGTGTTTGTGGAAAGCTGCGCCGATAAATCAGCCGCGCTGAAACGCGAGATGGAAATCAAAAGTTTAGTACGGGCGGAGAAACTGGCATTGATTGAATCGGCAATGAGATAATTCCCTCCCTCTGACCTATTCAATTTTTCAATTGGTGGTTTCGCTGGGCGACCATATCTGTCACTGGTAACCTCTAAATAACAGAGGGCGGCTCACCCGCCCTCTGTTTTACTTCTTCCCTAAACAGCCACTACGCGGGGCCGGCCAAGCTGACTACAGATAGAGCAGAGAACCAACCAAGAGCCATTAAGAAATCACTATCCTCCCGCATGGTTTCTGTGCGTGTCATTGTACTTGTCGTTCAACTTCCTCTCCCTGGAAGTATGCCAGGTTGACCCTAATCACAACCCCAACCCGGGGCACCAAATTCCGTCTGCAAACAAGAAAAGCACACCACCCACCCGTTAAGAAAGACCGAACCACGCAGATATCGACGCGGCCAGTGCGGCGAGCCAAGCAAACTTAATATGCAAGATACAACCCCGCTTTAACATGCCTTCTTTAGGAACTTCATGTGTTTTGTCGCTCATCTTTACACCCCTTAAATAAGTAACATTGTCTAACGCGAATCACAACACGACTCGATTTAAGCAAATAGACAGAGCAATTTGGTTTTTGTTCCAAATAAGTCACCCCTGCACTCTAGTGCGAGAAAGAAGTTTTATTTGTTCGCCTTATTTATAAAGCAGATGCGGCAGCCAGGTGGAAATGATGGGGACGTAGGTGATCAAAACGAGGTAGATCAGCATCACGCCGACCCAGGGCAGTGTTGCGATTGAGACTTCGGTGAGGCCCATTTTTGCAAGATGACTGGCGACGAACAGGTTCAATCCAACCGGCGGGTGGATCATTCCGATCTCCATGTTCACCACCATGATGATACCCAGATGTATCGGGTCTATGCCCATGGTTTTTGCGATTGGTAAAAACAACGGGGCCAGGATCAGCACGATGGAAGTCGGCTCCATGAATTGCCCGGCAGCAAGTAGTGCGAGATTGACCATGAACAGGAACATCCATGGTTGCAGATGTTGTGCGACCACCCATTGCGACATATCTTGGGGGATTTGTTCCGAGGTCATCAGAAATGAAAACAGTATCGCGTTGGTGATGATGTACAGCAGCATCGCGCTGGTGTTGGCTGCACTCAGCAAGGTCTTGGGCACTTGCTTCCAGCTCAGATCGCCGTAGAAGAATTTCGCCGCGATGAAGGCATACACGGCAGCCACGGCAGCGGCTTCGGTGGGGGTAAAGATGCCGCCGTATATCCCGCCTATCACGATCACCACCAGGAAAATGCCGCCCCACGCATCTCTGAACGATGCCCAGAATTCCCTACTGGTAGGTTTCGGCGCAGTGGGAAAGTTCTTACGTTTCGCCTGTATGAACACCAAGCCCATCATGATGGCAGCGAGCAAAATGCCCGGCACGATCCCGGCGATGAACAACTTGCCGGCACTCTCTGAGGTGGCGACCGCGTAGATGATCATCACGATAGACGGCGGAATCAAAATTCCCAGCGAGCCTGCCGACGTGATCACACCCACGCTGAAGCGTTTCGGATAACCGGCTTTGAGCATCGCGGGCAACATCACCGAGCCGATCGCCATCACGGTCGCCGGACTGGAACCGGAAATGGTGGCGAAAAATGCGCACGCCAGCACCGCCGCCATCGCAACCCCGCCGGGCATCCAGCCGACCAGGTTGCTGGCAAAACGCACGATGCGCGAGGCGATCTTGCCATCGATCAGGAATTGCCCGGAGAGCACGAAGAACGGCACGGCCATGATGGAAAAGCTTTCCAGTCCGGTGAACAGGCGCTGCGAAATGATATTGATTGTGTCGAATGAAAATGACGAGAACCCAAGCATGTAGATCAGTACCGTGGTGCCGAGTGCGATGGAAATCGGGGTGCTCGTCAGCAGCAACATGAGCAGAATGCTCGGGATGATGATGGCGGTCATGCGGCCACCTCATGCGTCTCTTCGTTGCCGAAGCTATGGGTTGGCAGCGTCCCGGTTTTGGCGAAGCGCATCAATACTTGCAGGAAGCGGTAGCACATCAGACCGGAACCAAACGGGATGGCGAGATAGACGATCCACATCGGCATCTCCAGGTCGGGCGACTCCTGGCCTGTCCCATAGATGAAGATGACCCAGCGCGCGCCAAAGAACGCGATGGCGCCGGTAAAGAACATGCCCAGTGACAGCGCGGTCATGATCATCTTGCGGCGGATCGAGGGACGCACCCAATTGACCAGAAAATCCACACCGATATGGATGCCGGTGCGCACGCCGTAGGCCGCGCCGAATTTCGCCATCCAGATGAACAAATAGATGGTGAGCTCCTGCGCCCAACTGATGCCGGAACCGGTGGTATAGCGCATCACCACGGCAGCAAAGGTGATGAGGGTGGCTGCCGCCATGAAGCTGGCGATCAGGAATTCTTCGAAGTGATCCAGCAAGCGATTGATCATTAACGCCCCCTTGAGATGCATCCGGATGTTGCAGCGACGTTACCGGGTGTTGCGATGCCGGGTAACTTCGCGGCTGAATGAGCAATTGAATCGAGCTAGCTATTTCTTCTTGGCAGACGCTGCTTGTTCCTTGGCGACTTGATCGGCAGTGTTGTTAACGCTTTGGATCAGGTCCGCGCCTATCACGGATTCGAATTCCTTATGTACCGGGAGTAGGGCCTTTTGCCATTCAATGCGTTCGGCCGGGGTCAATTCATAGACGGTGGTGGTCTTGGCCGCAATCACTTTGGCCAGTGCATCATCGTTGTCGCGTTGCGCAATGTCGCGTTCAAAAGCGGTGGCCTCTTTCATCGCTTGGGTGAGCGCATTGCGCACATCAGCAGGCAAACCTTCCCAGAAAGCCTTGTTCACGATGACCGCATAGCCCAGATAGCCGTGGTTGGACATCGTCATGTGCTTTTGCACCTCGTTCATTTTTTGGGTGTAGAAATTCGATACCGGATTTTCTGTGCCATCCACGACGCCTTGTTGCAAAGCGGTGTATACCTCGCTGAACGCCATCACTTGCGGGTTTGCGCCCAGCGCCTTCATTTGCGCGCCCAACACTTTGGAAGACTGGATACGCATCTTCAAACCGGAAAAATCCGCCACGGTATGCATGGGTTTGTTCGAGCTCATTTGCTTAAAGCCGTTATCCCAAAAAGCCAAACCAGTCACGCCTTTGGTATCCAGCTTGGCGAAAAGCTTTTTGCCTACATCGCCATCCATCACGCGGTGCAAGACTTCCTGATTGGGGAACAGAAAAGGCAAGTCAAATAATTCAAATTCGCGCGCACCCATAGGGCCGAACTTGGCCATCGAAGGCGCGAGCATTTGTACGGCGCCGCTTTGCAAAGCTTCGATTTCTTCGCGATCCTTGTAAAGCTGGCTGTTGGGATAAATCTCGACCTTTACTTTGCCACCGGTCTTTTGCTCTGCCAGTAGCTTGAATCTTTCCGCCGCTTGACCCTTGGGTGTATCGGGTGCAACCACATGACTGAACTTGATGACGATCTCGCCTGCTGCATGGGCAAAACCGCTGATTCCAAGCGCTAGAACAAACATCATCACGGTACGTAATTTCATGATTACTCCTCTTAAAAATGAAATATGGTTGCTTGCTGGGTCACAACGGATTCTGAAAAACTGTTCCATTGCTAGGTTGCTGAGCGACAGAATATACAAGAGACAGACAGCGAATACTACAGGATATAAAGTGTTGTCATTCCGGCCTCCAAGCTGAAATCCATTTTGGTTTGAAAAGCTGAATGCCGAATCGGGCCCGGCATAACAAATATGTTGTACTGACGACAACTCCAGAAAACCAGTAAAATGCGCGCCTTTGCAATTGCATAAGACCATCAGATGCTTACCTTTCAGCAAATCATCCTGACGCTACAGAATTACTGGGACAAGCAGGGCTGCGCGCTGCTGCAACCTTACGACATGGAAGTCGGCGCGGGCACTTCGCACACCGCCACCTTCTTGCGCGCGCTTGGCCCAGAACCGTGGAAAGCGGCTTACGTGCAGCCTTCGCGTCGTCCCAAGGATGGTCGCTACGGCGAAAATCCGAATCGCTTGCAGCATTACTACCAGTTCCAGGTGGTATTAAAACCCGCGCCGGCCAATATTCTGGAGTTATATCTCGGCTCGCTGGAAACGCTTGGATTTGATCTGAAAAAAAATGACATTCGTTTTGTCGAGGATGATTGGGAAAATCCGACACTGGGCGCGTGGGGCTTGGGCTGGGAAGTGTGGCTGAACGGCATGGAGGTGACGCAGTTCACCTATTTCCAGCAGGTCGGCGGCATCGACTGCAAACCGATCACCGGCGAGATCACTTACGGGCTGGAGCGGCTGGCGATGTATCTGCAAGGCGTGGAAAACGTATTTGACCTGACCTGGACGCAGGGAGTGTCTTACCGCGACGTGTATCACCAGAACGAAGTCGAGCAATCGGCCTACAACTTCGAGCACAGCGATGTGGAATTTTTGCTCGTTGCGTTCGGCAGCTATGAGAAACAGGCTAAGTATCTGATGGAACAACAACTGGCACTGCCTGCCTATGAACAAGTGTTGAAAGCCGCGCACAGTTTTAATTTGCTGGATGCGCGCGGCGCGATTTCGGTGACGGAACGCGCTGCTTACATCGGTCGTATCCGCAACCTCGCGCGCAGTGTCGCCAAGAGCTACAAGGAAAGCCGCAGGCGACTTGATCCACCGTTCCCGATGGCACCGCGTGAGTGGGCTAACGAAGTGATCGCGCAGATGGATAACGAAAAGCTTTTGACGTTTTTGTCCGGGCACCCGAAGGAAGCCGTCCTATGACAACGACCAAGAACCTGCTCGTCGAATTGCTCGTCGAGGAATTACCGCCCAAGGCGCTCAAGAAACTCAGTGAGGCATTCGGCTCCACCATCGAAGTCTCCTTGGTCAGCCAAGACCTGATCGATCAGGCTGCACGGGGGTTCTTTCCTCACGACGCTACGGCTCCCCCCGCGATCGTCTATTTCGCATCGCCTCGGCGCCTAGGCGTGCTGCTTCGCGGTGTGCGTGGAGACGCTCCCGACCAGGCGGTTTCTCAGAAGCTCATGCCGGTGAGCGTGGGCCTCAGCGCAGACGGTCAACCAACACCTGCGCTGCTCAAGAAACTCGCCGGCCTCGGCGTGGATGCGTCAGTGGTGTCGCAACTCAAACGCGCACCGGATGGCAAGGCAGAAACGTTGTTTCTTGACAGCGTGGTTAAGGGGGCGACGCTCGCGGAAGGTTTGCAGATAGCACTCGAAGAAGCCATCGCCAAGCTGCCGATCGCCAAGGTAATGACCTATCCAAATCCATCAGGCAATGGATGGGATACAGTCAATTTCGTCCGCCCTGCGCATGGCTTGGTCGCGCTGCATGGCGCTAAGATAGTGCCGATCAGCGTGCTGGGCTTGACCGCTGGGCGCGAGACCCAAGGCCATCGCTTCGAGGCGTCCAGCCCGACGCTGGAAATTCGCGATGCCGACAGCTACGCGCTGCAACTGGAAACCGAAGGCGCGGTCATCGCCAGCTTCACTGCGCGCCGCGCCGAGATCGCGCGCCAGTTGGCAGAGGCCGCCGCGAAGGTGGGCGGCGGGGTGAAGCCCATCGAGGATGACGCCTTGCTGGACGAAGTGACCGCGCTGGTCGAACGTCCCAATGTGCTGGTTGGCACGTTTGAATCCGAATACCTGGCAGTGCCGCAGGAATGCCTGATTCTGACCATGAAGGCGAACCAGAAATATTTCCCACTGCTGGACGCAAACGGCAAGCTCACCAATAAATTTTTGATCGTGTCCAACATCCGTCCTGCGGATGCAAGCCTGGTGATCGGCGGCAACGAGCGCGTAGTGCGCCCGCGCTTGGCGGACGCGAAATTCTTTTTCGATAAGGATCGCAAGCAGCCGCTCGAATCGCGCGTCGAAAAACTCGGTAACGTGGTGTACCACAATAAACTGGGTACGCAGTTGCAGCGCGTAGAGCGTATCGCTACATTGTCAGGCACTATTGCGCGAATGTTGAATGCCGACAAGGCGGATGCGGAACTGGCGGCACGTCTGGCCAAGGCAGATCTGCTCACCGACATGGTGGGTGAATTTCCCGAGCTACAGGGCATCATGGGACGTTACTACGCGCTGCACGATGGTGAGGATAAGGTGGTGGCGGATGCCATCGAGGCACACTATCACCCGCGCTTCGCAGGTGACACGTTGCCGCAGGGTGCCGTAGCGTGCGCCGTGGCGCTGTCCGACAAGCTGGACACGCTGCTGGGTATTTACGGTATCGGCCAGGTTCCCACCGGTGACAAGGATCCGTTCGGCTTGCGCCGCCATGCCTTGGGCATACTGCGCATCCTGATCGAGACACCGCTTGATTTACCATTGCCCGCGTTGATTAAAACTGCTGCGGAAAATTTTCCTGCAGGCATGTTGAGTGCAACGGTAGCAAGCGATGTGGAAGGTTTTATGCTGGATCGATTGCGTGGGTATTTGCGCGAACTTGACTTCGAGGTGTCGCACATCGAGGCGGTACTCTGCATGCTGAAGGGACGCATGCATGAGGTCTTGCCGCGTCTGCAAGGTGTGCGCACTTTCGCTGTGTTGTCTGTGGCAAAAGACCTGGCTGCTGCGAACAAGCGCGTACAGAACATCATCCGCAAGAACCACGAGGAAATCGGTGCTGATTTGACCGATGCGGCTGTGAAGCCTGCGCTGCTGAAAGAAGCCGCTGAAATTGATCTGTATCAGGCCATGCAGGACATCACCCCGTTTGCGCAGGGCTGTCTGGATCGCGGCGACTATGGGCAGAACCTGAAGGCGCTGGCTACGCTCAAACCGTTCATCGACGATTTCTTCGAGAGCGTCATGGTGATGTGCGAAGACCATGCCTTGCGCTTGAACCGGGCGGTGCTATTGCAGCAGCTCGGCAGGTTGATGAACCAGGTCGCCGATATTTCCAAGTTGGCGGCCTAGGAACTTCGGGATAAACCAGCCATGAAACTTATCATTCTCGACCGCGATGGCGTTATCAATTTCGATTCCGAACAATTCATCAAGAATCCGGAAGAATGGAAGCCGATCCCCGGCAGCCTGGAAGCGATTGCGCGCTTGAACCAAGCCGATTATCGCGTGGTGGTGGCGACCAACCAGTCCGGCATCGGGCGCGGGCTGTTCGACATGCCGACGCTGAATGCGATACACGACAAGATGCACAAAGCCTGCGCGCTGGTCGGTGCGCGCATCGATGCGGTGTTTTTCTGCCCGCATACCGCTGATAGTAATTGTCATTGCCGCAAACCCAAGGCCGGCATGCTGGAGGAAATCGCGGAACGATATAATGTCAGCCTCGCCGGTGTGCCGACGGTGGGCGATTCGCTGCGCGATTTGCAATCCGCCGCAACGATGGGTGCGCTGCCCTATCTGGTCCTGACCGGCAAGGGCTTTAGAACCCAGGCGGCGGATGGCTTGCCGGAAGGTACTCGGGTGTTCACGGATCTGGCGGCTGTGGCCGCAGAACTGGTTTAACAAAAATTGATATGCTGGTAATACGCTCACTGATTTTTCTGCTGCTGCAAATCATTATCACGCCGATCTTTGCGATGCTGGCTCTGTTATCTTTCCCGTTCAGTCGGCTCACGCGCTATCGCATCATCTCGCAATGGGCAAAAATGATGCTGCCGATACTGCGGCTGGTTTGTGGCATACGTCATGAGGTGCGCGGCATCGAGAATTTGCCGAAGCAGCCGTGCGTCGTGATGTGCAAGCACCAGTCGGCATGGGAGACGCTGGCCCTGCAAAAAATCTTTCCGCCGCAAGTGTGGGTGTTGAAGCGCGAATTGTTGTGGATACCGTTTTTTGGCTGGGCACTGGCACTGACCAGCCCCATCGCCATCAAGCGCAGCGACGGTAAAGGTGCGATAAAGCAATTGTTGCAGCAGGGTAAACAGCGTCTCGCGCAAGGATTTTGCGTGGTGGTCTTCCCGGAAGGAACACGCATTCCTTTCGGCCAGCGCGGCAAATACAGAATCGGCGGTGCGATGCTCGCGGCGAGCAGCGGCGTACCGGTGATTCCGGTGGCACACAACGCCGGACGTTTATGGGGGCGCAATGCGTTCAGCAAACATCCCGGCCTGATTACCATGAGTATCGGTGCACCTATCGAGACCAAGGGGCTAAAGGCGGACGAAATCAATCAACGCGTCGAGGCGTGGATAGAAAATGAAATTCAAAATCTTGAACATTAATGCTCAAACGATTGCGTAAATTAGTCACAATCCCCAGCGTTGAACAACGCGCCGCACTCCTCGCCGGCAAGCACATCACTTACACGCTGAAGCGCAGCGGCAAACGCCGCAGCATCGGTCTGCGCATCGATGATCACGGCCTGACTGTCAGTGTGCCGTTGCGGGCCTCGGAGAAATGGCTGCACAGCGTGTTGCAGGACAAGGCGCGCTGGGTGGTGGAAAAGCTGGATGGTTGGCAGACGTGCAAGCCGGCAGCAATCCGCTGGCAGGATGGCGAAACGATCGACTACTTGGGCGAACTGCTGATGTTGCGCGTGGTGCAGGGCTTGTTCGCTACTCCCGTGCACCGGCGTGGCAGCGAGTTGTGGGTATTCGTGGTCAATGCCAGCGAAACAGCACACATAGAACAAGCGGTGTCACGCTGGTATCAGCACGAAGCCGAACAGTTTTTTGTGCGGCGGGTGGCACATTACACGCCGCTGCTGAATGTCGTGCCACACGCTGTCAAGCTGTCCGGAGCGAAAACCCAGTGGGGCAGCTGCACCGCGCATGGCTCGGTGCGGCTGAATGTGCAGCTGATCAAACTGCCGCCGCGCTTGATTGATTATGTGGTGGTGCATGAGTTGGCACATCTGCGCGAGCTGAATCATTCGGCGGCATTTTGGCGAGTAGTGGAAAGCGTCTGTCCCGATTACACAAGCCTGCGCGGTGAGCTCAAGGCTGTTGCTATCAGATGACATATAATCCGGACGGTTAAATCTTTAGCAGGTGCAATCATGCGTTCTGGCCTTATCTTGGGCATCATTCTAGTTTTGGCTTTGCTGCTGGAAGGCTGCGGACACAAAGGCCCGCTTATGCTGCCCGCGCCCCGAGCTCAAACATCCCAAGTTCAAACAACGAGCCCGCCAATACCTGATTCGCAAAAACTAGGCTTCCCATCCTCTCAGCAAAACAAATAGCCATGGGCGATTACTTTCATTATCAAAACGACGCACTTTATGTCGAGCAAGTGCCGCTGGCGGACATCGCTGCGCAGTTCGGTACGCCCTGCTATGTATATTCACGCGCTGCGCTGACGGATAGCTTGCGCCAATTCACCAATGCGCTGCAGGGGCGGGAACATCTGATTTGCTATGCGGTAAAAGCCAATTCCAATCTGGCGATCCTGAATGTATTCGCGCGCCTCGGCGCGGGCTTCGACATCGTGTCCGGCGGCGAATTGCAGCGCGTGCTGGCGGCGGGCGGCGAGGCGCGCAAAGTAGTGTTCTCCGGCGTGGGCAAGACGGTTGCGGAAATGCGTATGGCGCTGGATGCCGGTATTTTGTGCTTCAACGTCGAATCTGGTGCTGAGTTGGATCGCCTTAATGAAGTGGCTGCGGGCATGGGCAAAATCGCGGCGATCAGCCTGCGGGTGAACCCGGATGTGGATGCGAAGACGCACCCCTATATTTCCACTGGTTTGAAGCAGAACAAGTTCGGCGTGGCTTATAGCGATGCCATCGCGCTGTATCGTAAAGCACGTGGCCTGACCAACTTGCGCATCACCGGCATGGACTGCCACATCGGATCGCAACTTACCGAGACCAGCCCGTTCATCGCCGCAGCAGAAAAGATATTGGTGCTGGTGGACGCGCTGGCCAGTGAGGGAATTCATCTGGAACATCTCGATCTCGGCGGAGGCCTGGGTATTCGTTACAACGAGGAAACGCCGCCGGCAATTGCCGATTATGTGGCTGCGTTATTGACCGTGCTGCGTGGGCGCAGCGAAAAACTGGTCCTCGAACCCGGCCGCGTGCTGGTCGGCAATGCCGGCGTATTGCTGACGCGGGTGGAATATCTCAAGCACGGCGAAGAAAAGAATTTCGCCATCGTGGATGCCGCGATGAACGACCTGATGCGCCCGGCTTTGTACGATTCCTACCACGACATTTTGCCGGTAAAACGTGAAAGTCATACGATACAGAGCTACGAAGTGGTCGGGCCGATCTGCGAGACGGGCGACTTCATCGGCCATGCGCGCGACCTGGCGATCGCGCCGCAATCGTTGCTGGCTGTGCTTTCCGCAGGTGCATACGGGATGAGCATGAGCTCCAATTACAACACCCGCCCGCGTGCTGCCGAGGTGATCGTGGATGATGGTGTCGTGCATCTGGTGCGTGAGCGTGAGGCGGTGGCGCAATTGTATGCAGGGGAAAAATTGATTGCGTGAGTGTTGTAAATTTGATGAAAACTTTTCACGAAATTTGTTGCACGTTTTTTTAAACGTGGATACAGTACCGATGCCGCAAGCGTCTTTCACTAAAATACAGGGCGTTTGGGTGTGAAGTGAGTCGTAGTAATTATTCTAAATTTTTATGGAGAATTAAAATGGCAACATCCAAAACGAAAAAACCCGCAGCAAAAAAAGCAGTAGCCAAGAAGAAGCCCGCAGCTAAAAAGGCAGTAGCCAAGAAACCGGCAGCCAAGAAAGCCACTGCTAAAAAGCCCGCAGCTAAAAAGGCAGTAGCCAAGAAACCGGCAGCCAAGAAAGCCGCAGCTAAAAAGCCCGCAGCCAAAAAGGCGGTAGCCAAGAAACCGGCAGCCAAGAAAGCCGCAGCTAAAAAGCCCGCAGCTAAAAAAGCGGTAGCCAGGAAGCCATCTGGCAAGGGTATTCTGGGCGCATAGTTTTGCCTCGCAAGGGGCGCGGTCTGCTTCCTCGCCCTTTTTAGCTTTTTCAGAAGCCTCCACTACAACCCGTGTTTCAGCGCGGGGCGTTGTTCTTTCCCCTTTTAAAAGCACCTCTATAAATCCTGAGTTCGTTCAAATGCCCCACAACGGGACTATCGATTCCCTACAGGCTGATATCAAAGACAGGCAAGCCGCTGAGCAGATGCCCCCCATCCGGATTTACATAAATATTTTTAAACCAGGAAGATTGTCGCCAATCCCAGGAAGATGAAGAATCCGCCGCTGTTAGTAATAGCGGTGATCATCACGCTGGATCCGATGGCCGGGTCACGCCCAAGCTTTTGCATAACGAGCGGGATGGCCAAGCCGACGGTCGCACCCACCAACAGGTTAAGCAGCATCGCACTGGTCATTACGACGCCCAGCGACACGCTGTGGTACAGGAAGTAAGCGAATAATCCCGCAACCCCGCCCCATACCAAACCGTTCAAAGCGCTGATGGCCAACTCCTTCAGCAATAATCTGCGCGCATTGTCCTGGGTGATTTGTCCCAAGGCCAGTGAGCGAATGATGATGGTGGTGGTTTGATTCGCCGAATTGCCCGCAATACCCGCGACAATGGGCATCAGCGCGGCTAGCGCGACGAATTTTTCAATCGTGCCCTCAAAACTGCCAATCACGCGCGAGGCGAAAAATGCGGTGCAAAGATTCAGTGCCAACCACGTCCAGCGGTTCTGCGCGCTTTTCCACACCGAGGCGAAAATATCTTCCTCTTCGCGCAAGCCGACCTGGTTTAACAAGTCACTTTCCGATTCGGCACGGATGAAGTCCAGCACCACGTTCACCGTCACCCGTCCAACCAGCTTGCCGTCCTCGTCCACCACCGGTGCGGAAACCAGATCGTAGCGTTCAAAAGCCTGAGCGGCTTGCTCGGCCTTTTCTTCCGGATGCAGTTGTATGGTATCCGTGATCATCACCTTGCTGACGATCACTTCCGGCCCGTTCACCACGATCCGATTGAGCGGCAACACCCCTGTGAAGCGGTCATCACGATCGACCACAAACAACTGGTCGGTATGGTCGGGAAGTTCATCGAAGCGGCGCAAATAGCGCGACACCGCCTCCAGCGAGATATCGCTGCGGATATGGATCATATTGAAATCCATCAGCGCACCGACTGTATCCTTCGCGTAAGAGATCGCGGCGCGCAACTGCTCGCGTTCTTCGATAGACAGCGACTTGAACACGTCGCGCATCACGTTTTGCGGCAGATCTGGAGCGAGGTCGGCGATTTCGTCAGCATCGAGCTGCCCCGCAGCGGCACTCAACTCTTCGCGATTCATGGTGGCGATCAACGACTCGCGCACCGCATCAGAAACCTTGATCAGAATTTCACCATCGCGCTCCGACTTGACCAAGTCCCAAACCAGCAACCGCTGTTCGATGGGCAAGGCTTCCAGAATGTAGGCGATGTCTGCAGGGGGCAGGCTATCCAGGTT